>JGI24158J21664_10010923_pt1 | contig 12091 bp, 10 predicted proteins | sample Ectturendosymbi3_FD_21664 | JGI IMG/M metagenome (IMG submission 21664) | reverse complement strand
TTTTTTTTTTGTGAAAAGCGTAATTTCAGTAACGTTCGACTGCGCTGCGTCGCAACAAACGACCGAAAAACGCGCGCCGGACAGGTTGGGGACAGTGTTCCCTCTAAAAAAATTCACACTGATCAAAAGTTTGTTTTAATGCGCACGCAATTGCGCAACCATGTAGACACACAACCAGCGAAGCGTTTCAAGCGTTGCAAGGGCTATGCGCTGTTAAATTCGGTATGTTGCAAATGCGCGAGAATGAGATTTCACTGCGCAAATTGTCTGGTGGTACTGCGCATTTACGCACCGTAGCGGGAACGCTGGTTAGGAAGCACTGACTGATTCGCTTTTGTGTTGGTTCCGAAAATTTTCATCTTTTTCTATTGGTTCCGAAAATCTTTGTATTGGTTCCGAAACTTAGATTTTTTTTGTATTGGTTCCGAAAATTTTCATCTTTTTTCTACGAGAAACTTAGAAGAGCAGACAATCAGAAAAAGCGTCGCAATCACCTGCACAGCCATAACGTGCTTCGTTGCGTCAAGGAAGGCTATGTCAATGCTGCGCAGTTCTGCGTCCACGTGGAGGTCTGTGACGTCAGGTCCGCTGTCGGCCACAACAGACCTGACCACCTCCCACTTGCTCTGGTCCGCCGGAGTTTCTGAAATAACAGTTGTTCAGTCGCCAGGAGAAAAAGTTCAGCTGAACCTGCCAGGCCCGCAGCTTACCTTGGCGAACACTGGCAACAAAACAAGTCAAATATTTTCAGATTTTATGTAGAAATCGCTTAAAGGTCGATGTGGCAAATGATTAAAAACGGTTTTAAAGTCCAAAAGTTTCCTTTCCAAGCAACGCTAACGGACGCATACTTTACTGGTAAACCCAACGAGCAAACACTCCCAAACGACTTAAATTTTCAGATATACTTTGTTGTTGCAAACTGCAAAACCACATTGAACTCACGCAGACCACACGAAACCTTTCTCCCTACTTTTCCTGGCCGTTCCTCTCAACGCCGCAAACAGCATCTTTTTCCGTTTCTTCTTTTTCTTCTTTCTCGTCAAACCGGCAAAACCTGAGCGGCACAGTAGCTGTTCTATCAATCGATCACTAAAAACTATTGCAAGCCGCTACCTGGCCATTCACCTTCGCACGCTACTTCTCACCAGATGCTCAATCTAAACACTGAAACATTCTCATTCTACTCCCAGGATTGGGCTAGCTCGTTCGTTCGTTACGCTTCATCGAACAATACTGCACAAAAGTTACTGCACATTGTTCAGTTAAGCAACATCAACGCGGTTGCTGGCTAGCTTTGGCAAACCTGTTCTGTGACGCAACAGTCCTGCCGAAACACTGAATGGATTCAAAACTTGGCCTTCGACATCACAGAACTTCTACCTGATGTAGGCTGCGCTTAACTTTTCAAAACTACAGACAACGTGCTGTTTTTGTGTTTCTATGTAGCAGTTAAAAAAAGCAATGAAGCCAGACAAGTCGATCGACCGAACCACATTCACAATTGTTGATCAGGCCATATATGACATCCTTGGAAAGAAACTCTGTCTCAGGTTGTTTTTGAGACAAGTAAGCCGGTCAGAAATTGAAAATAAGCACAAGAAAAACTTGACCGGCTGTTTCTTAGAACTGACCAGGTCAAAACGCGATCCTTATTAAGTTTCTCGTTTACTGCGCTGCCAGGGTGCGCGATGTGTGAAGACGCAGTCCTGCAAACGCGTATGACTTCCCAGCTGTCTAGCGCCAAATGCGGACTCACCGGCCGCCGCGTTGACCACATCGGAAAATGCCAGAACGACTTTCTCCTCGTCGCTTGCTGTCTGCAAGTTGACGAGAGTCTGTCCGTAGTCGATTAATTTCTTCACCGCCGGGGCATGCAGAGCCAGCTTGAGGGTGCCGAACCTGAAAAGGGGGGCCGCTGAACTAACGGAGAAATGGAAAGCGACATGGCGAGCGTAAGAACTTCAACAGCGAAAGCTTGCTTTGTCTGATAAAGCAACGCGGCATCGCACTACCTTCCGAAAGTTGCCATGAGTTTTCCGAAAGCTATAGTTCAAGTGTTAAAAAAACGCAAGATTTATTGCAATTCAAGTTGGTGAAACGTCCCGAACAAAACGCACCGCCGGTCGCGTCAGCTTTGAGTATTCTGATTCACCTGACAACGATCTTTTGCTTGATGTTGTAGTAAACGCTTTCGAAGTCGGGGGACTGCGGCTTCACTTGGACCACGTCGACGGTCATTAGATGGCGCCCAGCACCAGGCAGCGCCAGCGAGTCGATGAGCATCAGCGGATCACCGACTGGGTCTGTGTACTGTGACAGGAGGATTCGTTTCGCAAGAAAAGTTATTTAAGGTTACTTCCTAGTTGCGCTATACACGAGCAGACTAGAAGATTGAGCAGAACAAGCAAGAAGAGAAAATATCGCCAAGGAAAAAAGCCATACGGATCCTCTCCCGAATTGTGAATACGCCGTCAAGTAGCAGCGCGAACTAAGCAAAGATCAACGCTAATCACTTGAGCAGAAAATACAGCAATGGTTGAGCGAGGTGTATTAACATGTGAATAGCACGAGTTCGCACGGGGTCGTTGACAGACGCCTTCTACGAGGAAAGCAGATGTGTTTCGTGTTTTTTACTAATGAGAACATTCCAATCGCGAAGACATTCCAATTGAAACACCGAGACGGTAGAACGCCAAAAAGGTCTGCATTCCTAAGGTGAATGGATCCGGGCTAGCAGGCATGAGGTATAGACGTGTTTGGAGGTTTAAAAAATTCAAGCCCGTTTTTTTATCATACTCACCCGGAAAACAAAATTATGTTGCAACACAATCTCATCCTTCGTTTGCCACGGCCATGTTGAGGCGGACAATAAGGAACAGCGAGGAGGGCATTACACAAGAACCGAACCTACCTGTAGCATTTTGGCCGAGATCGAGTCGAGATATAAGCCAATCACCATGTCCCACGTGCGCAGTCTGAGGCTGGTCGAGATTGTACCAATCCGGAGCAGCATGAGATCCTCGCTTTTCTCTGCAAGCAACTCTTCGGTGATCAACACCAGCATCTGGGTACACAACGAGTGATTGACCAAAAAAGGAAATCCTCAGCCGAAGAGGATGTTATGTTGCGTGTGCGGGGAGCTGAGCAATAACTATGTTACCGCTTTTCTTCAGTAACCGAACTTTTCCAGAGTTGGAATGGGCCTGCTGGTTGTTGAAAAACAATTTGGAAACGCCTCGAGAACTACGTTTTTCACGAAAGACAAACTTTGGACAAGGTCTCGGGGAGGGTTGCGCCGCGAACGACCGCCAGTGCTCAACCAGTCTTCTTCGTTTAGTTGCGAACCAATTGACGCAGATGTGTCAAAGTCATCTCGTCGACCGCCGCAAAAATGCGAAGAGCCGCGACGTTGCGACTGTTCGCGCAGCAACTTTCTCGCTGCAGCACAGGGTTCATCCGACAGCGCGGATGAATGTTTGGTTTTGGGGGATGCGAATGGCCAAGTTGAGCGGAATGTACATTCATAAAAAACCAAGCGACAGAAGAGATCAGTGTTTGGTGCCGGACGAAGCAGACTTTTCGTAGTGGCCTTCAGTGGCCTAGCCAGCCCGAAATTTTTTTGGAGGAAAAATTTAGGGGGTAAATGTTTGACTTAAGGCGAGCAACAGTATTTTTGTTTGGGACACCGCTTCTCAAAGCACAAAATGACTAGTTACGCTAAAAATTTAGCGGGGCATGGCCCCCTGGCTACCCCCATGGTGGCCTTCATGCGCTTGACCCGTTTAAATAACTATATAACGGGTCGCTGGTCGGAGTTGGCAGTTATTTGACGCTAGGTCACTTTGCAAGAAAGCCTATGCAAAGTATGCATATGACGAGAAATGCGCGTATTTTTCGCAAGGCAAGTAACGCGGCTGCATTGATGAACAAGCGAGTGGCGCAGAAACGCTTTGTTCGGCTCTCAGCGTAGAACAAGGGTAACCACCCTCCTTCGCTTCGCATAAAAAAACGCGTTGCGTGGCAACGTCCTGCGTATTTCCGCGAAGCGCGATCTCGTCAAGCGTCGCATTTACAGAGCTCTCGGTCACAAAAAAAACGCGATTCAATCACGGACGATACGACCAACGCAGCAATGTATTTTAACGAGCACGCAGGAATGACAACTGCGCACGACAGACCAGGCCAAGAAAAAATGCGGCAAACGACCCAGAGTGGCTCCTGTCTGAACACTAATTACCGAGAAAATGACGGCCGTGAGCACGCTTTGTAAATTATTGTTAAGGATTGCGGATGGAACAAACCCTCAGCAAACGAACGGTCTTGCTTGAAGTATTGTCAGACATGGAAGTGCGCATTTTTATTTGGATCTGAACACGTGTTCTCAACAAGTTTTGGTCGGGATCAGTGCAACTTAAATTTTTCCAAAACTTCGAAACGCTGTCTCTGTTGCATTGGGTTCCACAAGGCGCACGGGCTTACTTCGTTAATGCTGAAAGTGAGTTCGAGCTCGGTCATCTGCTTCTCCTCGCCGCTTGCTCCGTCCGCTTTTTCCTTAGCAATCAGCCTGAGGTCGTCGCTGTCACTTCTGAACGAAACAAAAAACGGCGCAAATGAGGGGAGTTAGAGGAGGAGTTGAGCAGAAATCACTGCGAAACAAATGATCGTTGCTCCGCTCTTCCGTCACTTTCCTAGCAAGTAAAAAAAATAGACATACAAGGTGAAAAAAAAGAACCTAACCCGATGTCGGACTCGGCGGTGAAAAACTCTTCTTCGCAGGAAGAGCTGATCGACGCTTGCGAGCCGCGCAGACCGGAACTCAGGTTGGAAGCGAACACTTCTGGGCCTTTGAGTCGTTTTTTCCTCCAGGCTTCCATGATCTGACGCGCAAAAAGGCAGTAAAACGCAATTTAAATGAGTCGGAAACAAGTAACAGGAAAAGAGCGCGGCGAAATTCGCCCCAGAATACTTTTATTTTACTACGCAATGTTAACACAAGATTCTGGAACTTCACGCAATTCTGTCTCTAAGCTCAAACATTGAACAAGTCTTAGGCGATCTTCACGTCGCGCTTATTAATTGTCAGCAGCAGCGCATGTCTCATTCAAACGATACAGTGACATTTAAACGGTTGTCGTGAGTAGCAGGGCAACAACAGGGCAAGAACACCGGCTCTAACAGCAGCGTAACCGGCGTGCGCGTCTTAGAATAGAGCATTGCCAATTGAAGGAGCGACCTACATTGCCAGTTGAAGGAGCGACCTTTACTAGCTGTGGCTGTGAGGCGATCGACGTTCGTTAAAGTAGCCCGCAAAGGGCTGAAAAGAAAGAAAGAGAAAGGTGTTCCCTCACAGAGCTCTAGCAGCTGGGTGGAAGTGAGCATCGGTAACCCTGGCAACTGCTTCCTATCTCGTCGCGATCCGTAAAACAAAAGAAAGGCGTGTACGATGAAACAGTGCACAATGATTAAAACATGACAGCACCATGAGTTCGGACTGTTGCTGACGCAGATCTGGTGGAGGAAGAGGAATGCTTTGCACGAGTGCCAGGGCGTCGCGAAGCTTTTTGTCGGAGATCTTCAGACTGAGTAAAGGAATCTGTCCGCTGATCTTGATTCTGCGGGAACAGATACGTGGGGCGTAAAAAAAACAAGGCGAACAAACTTCCGGTTCCTGCGGCGGTTAAGTAACCATACTAACCATACTTTATCCGACAAAAAAAAAACTAAGCTGTAAATACGCGTCTTCAAGCGAATGCGAATTTGTCAGGTAAAGGAAATGTCTGCCCTGGCGTTCCTTGGCGCTAGAAACCAAAACATAACAGCTAATCAGGGAAAAAGACAGCGCTACTGAGCTTTTACCAAAAATAATCTGGAAAGAACAGCTGATGCTGTAAACTAGAGATGACATAGTGCTGCAGTCATGATTTAACAAAGATCAACAGATTTGGCATAGACCTCTATGTTCGGTGTTAGCCAGCGTTACATTTGCCCTTGACTCTCGTGTAAACCCCTTCCAGACATCATTAGCTGTTATTTGTCGAATTCGGTTCTTTTTCAACATCTGTGTCTCCGTCGGTCGTGTTTTCAAAAACTGTTGCAATGCGTGTCAACTTTCTTCGGACCGGATTGCGCCAAGACAGAGCGAATGGAGCGGCGCTAAACACAAATGTTTCGCAAAAAAACACACAAAAAAATGAGAACCCACTGAGTGTTTTGAAACACAGAATATTTTCAAACCTTTTCCAACAACCCTCTGCTCGTAAGTGAGCTAGACGGCATGAAAAACTATGCAAAGTACAAGAAGTGTGAACAGAGATCTTGATGCATTCACAGAACGCATAACGTACTTGGGCAGTGCTGCATCGTTTGTGATCATGCACTTCTGTAGCAAGACGTGGATGCTGATTGGCTCGAGCACGTGCATGGATGACGTGTCCAGCTGACGAGTCGACCTCCAGTCCTCGCCTGAACAACATCGGATTGGATGCGTTTGACCTTTGACCCCCTAACTGCGGCAGATCGACTGGTTCGGGCTGCGTGCTACTTCGCGCTACTTTGTTCGCCAGATACATGTTCCGTGACAGAAAAGCCACTACACGTTCATTGATCCTTTGGTTAACAAACAGTAGCACGGTGTGTGGAAGAGAACGAACAGCACGCAAGGAACAGCAACATTGATAACCTTGAAACGGCGGTGAACAGCCAACAAAACGTTTGGCACGCCACGCTTTTTGGGATCATCAGCGCATATTGATTATACCAGGGGGGTTAGCAACCTTGACCATGTACTGTACCACTTCAGCATTTCGACAGATGAGCATGTACCGCTAAAATTTATAATGGCAAAAAGGCCAAGGAGCATAACAAAAATAAATCTGTAATGGGACTGTAAAGGTAGACGCCGTCTTTTTGTCTCAAAGTCAAGATATCTACTGACATGCATACAATGAATTTTGAAAATAGTGTTCACTGATACACGTATAAAGATTTGGAAATAAATAGTATATAAATTTGTTTTCCCCTTCTCTAGCTAACCTTAAATGTACTCTTTCAGATAGGCAAACGTACACCTAGGAGTACCATGCACTCCAGGTTGGCAACCCTGGATTATACGCAGTGCAAGTTTTGCTTTCCATCAGCACCGAGCAGGGCAATAATTTTTGCTTTAATGCTTTCTAGTGAGAACAACGACCACGGTGCAAAGGAACAAAATATAACTTATTCGCACATGTCGTCAATCAACCATTTTACTTTCTTTGTTTTTTCAAAACGTCACCAACCTTTGCGTGCCAGCAAAAGCTGTATTTTCTTCAAGCTGATCTCAAACTTGTCATACGCTTTCGACCTCATCTCTTCCAGGTCGAGAGTCTCGTCCTAACGCGAAAGGATAGTAGATTGGTGACTTTCAAGTAATGCAGGCAAAGATGTTTTAAAAATACTTCTCTGCAACTTATCTTTTGCATTTCGCAAGTGATGCTACTCCTTGCACGACCTTATACAGTTATCAACAGGAAACGACAATCTTAGGGGATCACAGTAACCACTGAGCCATGCAAGTTAAAGACTCGGAGGTAGACATGCACATGTAAGTAACTGACATCAAGCCACGGCATGCCGTTGTAGACAAACTGTACAGGCAGCGATTGCACAAACGAACTTGCTTTACGACGGCATGCGACGTATTACTAAGCGGCGCAGAGTTTTTGTAACGAGAACGAGGATAACTCCTGCGTAAAAAAGTGTTGTTCAGCAGCGAATGGATATATCTATACATATACAGTATATACTTAGAATAAACACGGGTCGGCTCGATATGGCCTTTTTCAAAAGTTTCGTTTCGACTGACAGACCACTGACGACAACAGAACTTCGTTTGACCTGTTTTCACTGATTACCTCGTGAAGCGGCTGCGTCCATGCAAACTGACTGAGCCTCTAAAATGAAAGAAAGAAAAAAAGTCATGACACTGTCTCGAATGGTCGCATGCAGAAATAAGAATAACAAAATCGTTATCCTCCTGACAGTCGTCATTGACACACCCAGCGTGGGGAGGATGATGACGTGAAACATGCACTCTGCGCACTCAGTAAACAGGAACCAAGAACTGTTTTTTGCATTTTATTGTTAATAGCAGTTTTATGTTATTCGCGAAGTAGAGGTAAGTGACCTAACGAGTCCAGAGAGCGCCGTCGCGCAGAAATGTCGAAGACTTACTTCGATGACCGCGCTGCATACAAAAAACACGGTAACAAATAACAGCCGCCATGTTGCAAGAACAAAAATGCGCGACATGCCGCATGCAGATAAATTTCAAGCATAGAGGCCATTGTGTCGGGTAGTTGCTTACAAAATATAAGAACACGCGCAGTCAGCAGCAAAATCACTGCATCACTAAAATATTGTTAGGATCCTACTTCAGGATTCTGTGAGTTATCACTAATGTCAGGAAATCAACACCAGAATTTAAATGCCGCAGTCAGGCTTTTTCCACTCGTAAGTTTTTCTGTTACACATCAAACTGGCAGTGTATGTCGCAAACATCAGAAAGGCGAACAAACAGCCTTTTCCGTGACAAGCAGCAGGCTTGAGACATGCAATAAAGAGACAAGGTTATGCGATCAACGACGCACGCAAGAACATCGCGCACAGCCACTACTAACTGTTTTCCGAATCATGGGCGTCTTTCCTTGGTTGTTGCTTTCGAAGTTCAACCGACCAAGTTCCAGAACCATGACGTCAGGCTCCCTGCAGGAATGCCACAATAAGGGTATTCCCCTGTTCAGCATCGAAGAAAACAACCCCACGGGCGTGACCATGGCAACGCGCACAGAATGCCATGCTTGCGCGTTAGATTTTTAACGTGCCATAACAACAAGGCGACCGTTCCGCTTATTTATTGCAGGAAACATGTTGCCGCACTTTCAGGGCGATATCTTTCGTTAGAAAGCTTTCACGCGCGGTAAAAACACGTTAAGAGAAAACTCCACCGTCACACTCGTGTGTTCGCGGCTCGATCACCCATCCGCACTTTAAAAGGCTGATCTGCTCTTCTCCTGTACAAATGACGACCGCAAAATTTCAAGGAAATCATGATGCAGACCAGCAGGTAAGTTTGGAATCAACGCATTTGCGTGTCGCTTCAACCTTTCGTTCTGTCGTCGATCAAACCAGCAGCAGTGAACACACGGATCTAATCACAGGCAATGAGTACGCCAGTCTAACCACCAGTTGTGAGTACGACGCAACGTACCCTCTGAAGACGCCGTCTCGAGGAATGACGACACACGATGACGACAGGGTGATGCCGATTTCCACAACTGTGCGGGTCTCCATCACGTGCTGGAGCCCGGTTGCCGTCTGTTCCTTTATGTCGTCATAGGCCGAGGCAGCCACGGCTCTCAGTCTGTAGAGAAGAAAGCAAGTCCTGTCAGTATTGCACAGTGGTGCCACTCCTAGTGTTTTTCTACTAGAGCTAGTGTTTTTGCATTTCATCTAGTGATCCAGTGGTTTTTCATAGCCATCTAGTGCTTTTTATGAGTGAGCTGAATTTTGTGTAATTGCAACTGTAAATGAGAGCTTTTGATTTTGTGCAATTGCAATTTGCTGAAAATTCTGCCTAATTACATCTTAATTTACACAAGAGTATAATTTGTTTTGAGTTAGTAGTGATCTGTTAAGTTTCAGTTATCTGTACAAACAAACACAAGCGTTGCTGCTCTTTCCCGTTTTCTGTCTCTGGTTTGCAGTGAGTTGTGCAATGTCTCTGCAACACATTTTGTGGCCATTTTCATTGAGTGTACGCTTGTCTTTTGTTTTTACACCCAAGCATTGAATTACTTTAGAAGACTAATCAATAGTTTGTAATCTAGTTTTTTTGTAAATCTACTCTTTTTTATCATGAAATCTTGTACTTTTCCGTAAGAACAGAGTGGCAACACTGTTATTCCACAACATTCTTGCGATAGAACTCTCAAACGACTTTTTGCAGGTTAAACATCGTTGGTAGACTTTAGTAAGGGCCGATTCGTCAAAAGTTTAAAAAGCCGTTCACGCTTTCCCCTTCCAACCGCAGTGCGTTCGACTTAATGAAATTAGTTTTTCGTTTGGCTTTTTTAATTTTCGATAATTTTCACTCGATCCGGTGCAATGCTAGAATGCCAAGCAGCGTGAGAAACCAGGTCGTGGTGAAAACCCCGACCGCGGGCACTGTTAAAGTAAAGAGCAACGCAAACAGAGCGCACAAATCCAAAAAGTGCTCGATCGCTTGCAAGTACCGTTGAGCGCAACACGCGAAAGCTGCCACGAGCTGCATGCGTTCTGTCATATGACAATGACGGGGCAGGTGACTAGCAACTTAACACGGCACACAGCCACGACCCAGCGTCATGTGACTTCGATTTAACGCGCAGTCTCCATTGACAGCAGTTCCTCACGGTGCGCGGCTAGCCACAGTTGGAGGATACGAATGCACGAGGGAATCGTCGTTGCAATATAAGGCCCACGCTTAGAAAACGCTGCCGGATTAAGGTAGTAAGCAAGATTATTGGGTGGTAATAGACAGTCGGCCTCTTCCAAATATCAAGAAGTCTTTGGATTCCACTGCTGCAGTTGCCTGCATTAGCGAAAGGCCTGCCTCGTCAATAGCAATGTTGCCAGCGATTCTTCGGTCCGAAGCACGCTTTTAACCTGGCGCTTTGTTGCATTTAGTTACTGCAGACCGCGCGTTCCAACACACGCGCCGTACAGCTAATTGCTCCCAGAAACTCATTTGCAGCAATTTCACTTGCAAACACTCACTCACTCACAGCAAAGGCAACCTTTTTCTCTTGTTCCGGCTGACGTCATTAACCAACGCCTATTTTAGGAGTAGGCCTTGAATTACAGTCATCCCGAAAGACTATGTTGCAGGTCTTACATACCAGTAAGGTCATATTTTTGGGTAAACATGGTATCACCGAAGGGCACGACGTGATTAAATGAGCAGGCTATCTACGCGAGGCACTTACTGTTGCAGTTGCACGTCTTCTGGGGGTCTGAAGAATGTGAGCAAGTTGTTGATGGTCATCTGAAAAAGATGAAGTTTTAAGCGGCTGCGGACTCTAAGAGTTTTCGTTTTTTTCGGTCACACTTCGTCAGAAAAAACACGAACAGAAGATGCACGAGTTTCAGACACACGACGACTCCGCCACCTGCTTCGCACAGTGCCTGTTTTTTTGTAAAACAGTAAACGCCCCAATCTACGGTGACTGTCGGAAGGATGGCTTTCGCAGCAGCAAATCAGTCAGGGAGCGATGAAGAATGAAAGTTTTTGCTTAACCCAGTGTTTCCCAACCTATTCAGGCTTACGGCACCCTACAGAAGAGAAATAGAATATGCGGAAACCCAGNAGTGAACCCATAACAATTTGCTTTTGATGACATTTTGAAAACGTATTTTGAATGATNAATTAAACAACGTATTAGCTCGCGACACCCCTGAGCATTGTAAATGGCACCCTGTAGTCAGACCCATCGCCACGGGGTGGGCTTAGCCACCCGTAACAAAGCTCGAATCCCCCCGAATTGAAATATGAAAAACTATAGATCAGTGGAGCTTTTGTCAATTCTCAGAACGCCAAGCCCCCCTCCCCCAGAACAAACGCAAAGACGATTACGAATACAAGTTGACAGAAGTGCGGCTGACAATCGACACCCCGAAAGACCGCGAACCGCTCCGTTATGTCACAATACCCACCGCGTCGTAGACGATCTGTAGCGGTTGTGAGTCGACGATAATTCTCTGATCGCACGTTTCGTCTATTGGGTTCGTCTCAATCAGCACGGTGAGCAGATGTTGGATGTCGTCATCACTGACGTAAACCACAATTGCTTGCATCAGATTTCAGTGGTTTTCAAACTTTTTTGTACCGCGACCCATTATAGCGGAGGTTTTCAACCTATGGGCCATGGCCCAGTAGAGGGCCATGACGCTGTTTTCAGTGGGCCACAAAGCTTTACTACCTAAACTCAATTTCTACCATAAACTCAAAATTGCGTGTTACAACTTTTCTTTCTTTATCTTGGTGAAACTTACAACCGTACATTAAACCCAT
>JGI24158J21664_10010922_pt1 | contig 12091 bp, 12 predicted proteins | sample Ectturendosymbi3_FD_21664 | JGI IMG/M metagenome (IMG submission 21664) | reverse complement strand
AAGATGAAAACTTTTACACCTTCTTCATCAAAATTGTACTTCTCTTCTTTATGACGTTTTTAATTGGGTAACACCAGGACAAAGCACAACCAGCTGCTGCAATTATTTGGAATTTTTATTATGATGCAACGAAGCAGCTTCACGCAGATAATTGTATCATAATAGCAAGTAATTAGATGGCTTGGTGAAGCCTAAATGATTTGCTTGTGTGCTTAGTGAGCGCGTTGGGTTAAAGATAACATTAGTAGAATACGTTTTTTATCACACGGCACGATATTTCCTAGTGGTCAGTTACACTAGTAAGTAGTAATGTCTGGTAAAAAAGCCTTGCCCACACACTTCATGATTTAGCAGGTCTTGAGATGTTTTTTAAAACTAAGGCCCCGCGCACTTGAAATGCTACGGCCCCGCGCTACCTTAATCCGGCACTGAAACTAAGCGGTTGAAATCTTTCTTTAAATCCATTAGTGTTTAAATAACAAAATCAAATCGACTAGAAAAAACTTAATTTAACTTCATTTTGGTCACAACACAAGCGCTTTATCGAGAAAAGAGAGTGCAAGCTATCTGTAAGTAAATGGTAGTGTCAATGGCCTCAACATTTACAAAATAAAAAGCATCTTCCTACTTTCGTTAGATTTTTCTGTTGACTCTTCGCGTTGCAGCTGAATGCTTTCCATTGTACTGTAGGAGGGTGGCAATTAACATCACGTTAATGTTAAAACACCTTCAGTTCGTATTCTGATTACTTGTCAAAACTTTTTTTTACTCGCCGGTATGGTGATGCGGGAGATCATAGATGAAACCGGCTCCTCATATTTGTGAGTGAACCGTCACAGCAGGTCTACATGCCATCACGACCATCTAGAATAAATGCTATTGTTACTAAACAGTGTCTATGGCCTAATTGCGTAATAAAAAAAGACTTTAAAACTTAATTCAGTTAACTGGTTCTTAGTCAAGGCATGAGCTTCAAAGCATACAAAATGCATATCACTGCCATATTCACGCATTTAGTTGTAAAGTTGTGCAAATCCAAAAATCCACGATGTTTCTTTAAAGCCACGACTGATGCTGCAGTCAAGAGCAAAGTATACAGTATTTGCAGCATGTCAGAGTTATCAGAGGGAAGTTTTTACGATGGTCTTGAAATGACGTTTACATCACCATTAGGTGGGATACAGCAAGCTGGTGCGCCAGAAACAGCTGCGAAAAGCTCTTTATTTTTACTTTCGGTTAGTGGTTAAGCGCTTAGATACAAGTTTGTATTTGATTATCACCAACTTCCACTCGGTGCTTAAACCTCAGGTAAAGGTTAGCCATGGCATGAATTCTCCGGCATTTGCACTGTGCACAATGTTTGATTAATCATGGGCAATTGGTAAACCATACTGCTTTGATCATGTTCGACTAAAAGTTGAAATACAAGTGTTTTTTTAAGCAATTTAATTGAATTGCACACTGACGCATTTCTTTGGCTTACACATCAAAAGTTTGATTAACTTGAAAATTGTTACTGCTACTTTCAGAATTGGGGTTTTTTTCCCCCTGGCTATGCGCTTGGTTGCACCATGCTGAAAAGAGCAAGTTGATTGCTCTTACTTGCAGAGTATTAACGATGATCTCATGTGTGATGAGTCAGTGTATAACCTTTTCTAATGAAAGAGTATTATTACAATGTTTCTACTACCCATGAGTGAAAGTAAACCAGTTCCTGTTCTTGCAAAAATGGATATCATAAGCGGTTGACCCATGTATAACGGGAAAGGCCACAAACACGCTGTTTTGCTCTTATGCAGATCATCGCTGCCCTTGCAGCACAGGTTTATCAAGATATTGAAGATACAACAGACGATATTAACCTTGATTCGGAAACGGAAACTACAAGTGGAGGAGATTTCCTTGTTTCGGACGCGGAAACTTCTGAGTCAGAAGATTCCCTTGCTCCGGAAACGGAAACTGCAAGTATAGAAGATTTCCCTGCTTCGGAAACTTCAGGTATAGTCAATGTGTTAAGTAAGGCAGTCGCAAACTCAACACAAATTTGTTAAAAATCTATGGGTCCATTACATCCAGAATTTTGCCATAATTTTTCAATTTTCGTATTTTCTGTGTGCTATTCTGTACAGTGACGTTGTTTGTAAAACCTGGAAGCAATACGTTGTTTAAAGAATGTTACATTTTTTAGAGGTCTTGAATTGTTCAGAAGAAGAGCTCCACCCCATTTTACATATTCAACGCATTCTGACAGAAAAGAGAGAAATGATTACCAAGATATACCCGAACGAGAAATGAAAGCAATTCGTAAAATAACGAATCCATAGTCACACTTTTCATTCCCAAACTAGTTCATTTCGAAGCAATGTTAAAACCAACGTTGAATTTGTTTGTGAACCAACATCTTGCGCTGTTGTGAAAGACGTTTGGGCTACCTGTGGTTACAAATCAAACACTTGTTCTGATGACTGCGTAGTTTTCGCCATTGCATGCTGGTGACTGGAGTTTGTTCGTTCGATGCAGGATTTAAATGTAACCGCACTCAATGGCGTATCTAGGGTATGACAGGAATTCAGAGATGACATTATTTCAACCTATTCTGTAAGAATTTCCTCACAGAGGCAAAAGGCTTTTTGAAAAAAATGCTAGTCCTTTGGCTTCTGGAGGGACTGAGGGCCTCCATACAAAGGCTGCCTTGGTGCCTCCACATGTCTAAATCCACCCCTGAGTGGGGTGGGGGTTGGTTGGGAGAGTGTGTGGGGCGGGTTGGAAGTCTGCAGGCCGGGAGCGGAGCAAGATTTCTCAAGTTCCTGCGGATACATGGCGAGAGCGGACAAAAAATTTCAACCCGCGCAGCACTCCCATGGCCACTAGTGTCCGAATGCCTCAGTCCAAAGACTAAGGAACCTTAGTTACTCCTCGAAACATCAGCGGTTATTAGCATCACGTCCGTACCAGTTAAGCAAAAAATGTTGACTCATGAAAGAAGTTATTTGTTAATCTTGTTTAGAGCTAGCTTTTTCTGTCCAGTGGTTTGACTATGGCGCATGTGGTTCTACTCTTGTAGAAAACAACTTCTGGCGTGAACGCATGATAGCGTTTGTTGCATGCTCTTATTAAAAAAACAAAATTATATTTTTCTAATATGTTATTTGCTTGCAATTTTTACTTCAGATTTTCTAAATACCGTCGTGAAACGAGCCATTACAAGGAAAAGAGAAAGTGGGGCTGAAGGACGAAAAAGACGAATGTTGGAAGGAATAGAATCTGAACAGTCAAGTAAGTTCTTCGCATCCTTAGTCAAAAGGCCTGCACCTTCTGTTAATACAGTGGAATCTGAAGGTGATTCAAAGACACAGCTAAAGCTCTACAAGGCGAAGTGACGTCTGGTGAATCTGCAAATGATGATAGCAACAGTGAGGCAATGAAAAATAAGAACATGATGGATAAAGATATTAGTGATAGAGGAAATCCTAAGTTAAGCGGTGAGGGTTGTCATGTTGGGAGCATTGAATCAGAAAATTCCAAAATGTATGCATCTCAATCTCAGGGATCTGCCATATCAGAACACATTGCTAAACACTATATTGGACTCCTGAATTTTAGTAAGGATATTGGAAAACCTATTTTGATATTGGAAAATGAAAACAGAAATCACAAAACGTGGTTCAAAATATTTTCAGAACAGTCAGTCAGTGGCCTTTCCTGGCAACAAATGATCGCACAATCAGCAGTAACTGGTTGAAGAGAAAATTAGCAAATGGCGAGGAAGTCACTCGCTTATGGCTGGAGTAAATATGTTCCGATTCAGCTTTATAAAAGAAATCCATCAGTTTTTTCAAACAAACATGCAACGAAAGATGAGTACATTGTTAGTTGGGCTATTTCATTTTGGGAAAATAAATAACGTTATATGCAGAGCGTGTTAATGACACGCGCTCTATGTGTTGCTGTAAACGCTGGTGAAAAAAGTGTCGTATATGGTGAATTGAACTTGTAGAATAAAACTTGCGCAAAACTTCCAGAAAGGTAGGAGATCTTGCAAAAATGAATCTGTGTGATTTGCCTAAATTTCAGGTGAAAAGAGGTTTACCGATACGAAGTTTTTAAGAGAAAAAGCCTAGGATTGGCATGTAAAAACGTACGTGTAAAGTTTAGGAATGAACGTGTGTTTAACAATTGCGTTTTTACTTTGGCGTATGAAGTTAAGTTCAAAATTTCCAAGTACAGTAACAAAACACCCTGTAGCTTCGTGGCCAGCTGGTGAGAAATCTGTCTGCTTGGCTCCGATTTCATCCTTTTGCGACGATTCAAACCACAGTAGGGACGTATACGCAAGTGAATGCATTGCAGTTTATTTCGCAGGGAAATTAGTTTCGTATATTTAACACATCTTCAGTCCTGCAAGCATTACGAAAACTTGCTAGTGAAATACCTCTTCTTCTTTTGTGTCAGTTCTAACCACTGCTTGGCTGCACCAGATCTTGGGGCAGGTGTTGAGCAGCCATACGATTGGCTCATCGTCCAGAACCGTCAGGCCGTGCAGTCCATGGGGAAGTCGATGGATTGGTCATTGGAGGATAACATGGTCGACGGTTTGTTCTTCTGCGCCACACTCACAGGCCGCACGGGAAGCCATGCCTCATTTGTACAAACATGAACGGAAACGCCTGACAGTGGTGTGGAGGCGGTTAAGCCGAACCCAGGCTCTTCTTGGGAGGGTCGTTCCGGAAGGATGGGTGCCGGTGTCGGGGATGAAAATGCGGAGACTTGTGGGGTTGTTCGCCCACTCCGCATTTCATTGGTGATCACTCACAGCGCCGCACGTATGTTATTGTTGTCAGATGAACTGATGAGATGTTGTGCGGCGGGTACAAATGGATGTCTCGATTTAAGACAACGTGCATCTGCACTCGATGGACGGGTGAGCGCTGAGTGTGAATGCTGGTGTCCAAGCTCCTGGCACGGCGTGCTAGAGACAGTGTGACTCCATTGCGGTGAAGCTCAGCAGGTTGAATGCTTGCTGATAGTGCAAGGTTGTCTCCTGGTGCAGGACGCAAGCATCCAGTCACAATTTGCAAGATGTTGTTGATGGCGGTGTCGATGAGGCGGGTGTGAGCATTGCGGCAACAGACAGGAGCACAGTACTCTGCGGTTGAGTTCACCAGGGCTAGGGTGATTGTTCGCAGGGTCATTGCTCCAGCATCCCACCGGGCCAGCAAGCCGCCTCAGGAGCGCGAAGCGTGATATCAGCTTCTTGTGAAGTGACGCAAGGTGTCAGCGATACCTGGGCGACCTGTCCAACGTTACTCTGAGGTATTTGAACTCGGAGCAGAGGGCAGGTTTCGTTGTTGATGTCGACTTTTAGCTCTTGTTTAGCTTCCTTGTTGTTGAGGTGGAAGACTGCCGTCACCGTTTTTGTAGTGCTGAGCTTTAGCTTCCACGTCTGGAGGTATTCACCTATAGTTGCATGTCCTTGCTCAGCACCTCTTCCACTGCCTGTCAGTCTTCATCAGCATGCCTAATTGCCATATCGTCAGCATATGCATACTTTCTGGAGACGGTGATTGGCAGGTCATAGATGTAGATGTTGAAGAGAAGGGGCGGCAGGACAGATCCCTGTGGGACGCCATTCTTAAGGCGTCGTGACATGCTCCTTTTGTCGTTTCCGGTGGTAAGGGTGAAGATGCGGTTACCAACCACCTCCATGACCATGTGGATCATGTGTCTATCAGGCAGAAATCGCAGCAGCTTACAGATGAGCCCGCGGTGCCATACAGTGTCGTAGGCTGCTGTGAGGTCGACAAACACAGCTACTGCCTTCTTTTTAGCCGACAAACTATCCTTGATGTCATGTGTCAACAGGGTAACCTGGGCTACGGCCGACCTCCCGTGTAAAAAGCCCGCCGCTCCTGTGGGAACAATGGGTCGATGATTGGTTTGGCACGAGTGTAGATGAGTCTCTCGAAGATTTTAATGGGGACGCTCAACAGAGATATAGGACGATAGCTCTTTAAGCCCCCGCTGACTTTTCTGGCTTAGGGATTGCAACTACTAGTGCTCTTCTCCAGATCGTTGGAATTTTGAGTTGGCGCATGCAGGAACTGAGGAAGTCGCAAAACCAAGATTTGAGTGCCGACCCGGCATGGAGTATAAACTCCCGGAAGATGGAATCCAATCCCGGATACTTTCCTGGTTTCAGGTGTACGAGGGCAGCAGCAAGCTCGTCCGGCTTAAAGGGTTCAGAGATACTGTGACCCTCATGTGTTGGGATCTTCCATAGGTCGGACAGCTCCTTTTTAACGAGCCTGGTGGACTCGCGGTCCTTGGTCCTGTGTGTTCCGTTTTTCACGAGTTGTGAGGCGATGGAGTTTGCCGAGATGGGGCACGGGCAAGAGAAGCGTCCATACCTGCCAGTAAGTTTGTTGATGGTTCTCCACGCCTTGCGGTTAAAGTGCGAGAAGTCGATGGAATTAACGGCTGCCTCCCATCGCTCCTGTTTCTTTTGTTGTAGCTGACATAGTAGGGGCGAAGCGGCTCTATCAGAGTCAGTCCCCACTGGGGCTCGGATGAAGAAGCGATAGAGGGTCTCGCTCGCACTCTTTGTCCCAGCATGGCACATAGGTCTTCCGACGTTCACGTGAGATAGCCTGCGTTGTTTAGCCGCGGATAGTGGGCTCTCGCAAAACTCCTGGTTGCCCTCTCGATGTTTGGTGTGTCCGGAGGTAGCAATCTCTCAACGGATTCACCTGTGAGAAGGCAAAACCGCTTCCAATCAACCTTGTGAAAGCTCCAACGCTTCACCGGATTGCTGTGGGCAGGAACCTTGAGTCTTGGTGTCGTTATGAGGGAGAGCTGATGTTGTGACCGCGGGAACTTTCATAGGACACGTCTGTCCAGCAGTCGGGTGTCCTGGCCGAAACTCGCGAAGGCCAGGTCTGGATTGGTGCCGACGTTCCAACGGCGAGAGAATAAAGTGGCTGTTTCCTTTGGGTTGTACAACAGTCCAAAGTTGTTGGATGTTGCCCAGGAGTCCAGGCTCTCACCGTCAGGAGATGTTTTGTTATAACCCCGGTTGACGTGTCGTCAGTTGAAGTCGCCAACATACAGACTGGGGTGTGGGAACGTCGGGATGGCCGTTGATGTGGATCGGGAGCGTGGAGTTTTGTAGACGGTAATGATCTTATATCCTGCGACGTCTACGCACAACCACTCAGTCTCTGATTGTTCTGGAGACTGATCAACCAGTGACCATTCCAACCGCTTGTGGACAAACGTGGCAAGGCAGTGATTCCTGACCCAGCTGGTGAAAAGTTGGGAATCACTAGCTTATTTGCAGTTGTGCAGTGGGTCTCCTGTAGGACGATGATGAAAGCCTTGTTCTTATAGGCTAGCTGCTCAACGACGGAGATCTTGTTTGCAATGAGCCCATTGGTATTTAGTTGGAGTATGTTGGGTCATGAATCTTCGGCAGCATTTCTGCTGCCGCGCCCTGAGAAGGGCGTGTTATGACCCATCCCATGCTGAACACATCCAGCGCAGGTAGCAGTGGTTGCTCTCGTAGTGACAGGCTTAGTTGACATATGTAGCGAATGTCGTACAGGAGGGCCACGTGAAGGCACCTGTCATCCTCCCACCTGTCATCCAGCGAAATACTGACACTGAACAAGACTTGAAAGCAACTAGTTGTTTTGCTGCTTTAGGGTTGAAAATTTTCAGGTAGTGAGACTTTATGAAGTTATATTTACCCTGGTTTCAATCCATGTCAACAGGCCCGTAACGAGCTTGGGGCATTAGGAGGGACGAAGAGTTTTCCGAGAGGAGCCCAAATATTTGAAATATGTCCAATATTTTAAAATTATGTGCAACACATTTTTCCAGGGGGGGCGAAAAATGTACTAGGGGTGACTTCGCCCACCCTGGTTACAGACGTGCTTGTCAATCTGATTGAATGTAGCAAAACAGCTAGTATAAATCAACGTTTCAACCGGTGTGTCGCGAAACAGTCCCAGGCACGTCTTCTAAAGAGGACGTTTCTATTAGTCTTGTTTCGGTCGTCAGCTTTGGTGTGGCAAGTGACGAAAACATGAGTTGCGAAGTGTGTCGTGGCCAAAAAAGGTTGGGAATCACTGGCGTCATCATATGCTCGGCAACTACCACAGATGATTGAAAATCTATCCACGTTTTTGAATGGTACACAGCAATTGTAATAGCAGTTGCCTCAGTAAGGTACCGAATGCAAATTTATAATCGAGAAGAAATAAACAAGAACTGCGGTTGTCCGAGAATAAGTAGTAGGAATGTCAGAGCGCCATTGTAAAATGCAGTCAAATTCTATTTAGACACACCTTCGGAACTAGCTGACCAGCTGATGGATAAATTTCTTCCTTGCGCTTTGACGAAGTTGAAGAGCAGTTACCAAATTACGGTAAGTAGATTGCTTTTTGAAAGATTTTTTTATCGCTTTTGCAACGACATGTCTGGCACGGGCTATGCCCGCTTGTCCATTAAAAGGTCAATCCAAACTTCTGTTACGTACACTCCTTGCAACGTTTGGTGCATTCCGTTTTTAAGACGTTTGCCACCCCTCACCCCCCCTGTTCACATTCGTTGTGTCACTCAGTCGTCTTGGGTTCTCCAGAGCTGCTGATGGTCACCGCTGTACTTTAGGTGTGGCTTTGTGAGTCAGTGCAGCGTGTGTTTTGTAAGCCGTTGATGTGGCAACCATTACGTTTTTAAGTTAATACATCTCGTATGTTGTACTTCGATGTGGTCAGATTTTGTTTGTTTAAACCGCATTAGCGTTCTCTCATGTTGATTAAATACCATAAGAGAGGGAAAATCTATCTTTAGAAATACTCCTTTGGTCTTACTTTTGCACATCATTGGAAACCACACGCTTGGCTGCTCAAAATTTGCTGCCTGATAGAACCTCTAAAGTTAATAATGCGTTTACAATCACGTGATAAAGTTGTCGCGATTAGTACCTTACGTTTTTGCTGCTGATTACCGATGCTATTTTTCTTGTCGCGTCAGCTTCTCAATTTTGAATTGTTTGAGCTCGCAATGTCATGTATTGAACTGTGAAAGTGTAATGTACCAATATCCACATCTGCAACAAATTGCTGCAAATTTTAAAAGCAAGCTTCAAACTGTTGGAAATCACATGATATGAAAAGGACAAGGAAATTATCCGTTTTTATCGGTGCCATAAAACGGTAGCCAATGTAAAGTAGTTTTAATCACTGGGGTTTACATAGTGCGTACACATGGTCGTCGGAAGGGGGGCAAGGGGAGCCTTGCTCCCCTGGATTTTGAAAATTTTAGCAAAAAAGTTGTTTTCTTAGTTTCGAATGGGAAAAAACAAATTTTGCCACTGTTGGCCACCCCAAGAAAAATTGTGGAAAAATCCCCTATTGGCCCTGTAGTAAATCTATACTACCAGACCTCAACAAGGCTTTAATCAGCAAAGAGAATAGCAGTGAACAGAAGCCATGGTTAAGTCAGAATGACTGTGACAAGACACGAAAGTACAAGATGCAAACCAAGGAATGCACACTAAGCAATCAACGCGTGCAACTTCTTGCGCTTCAGGGAATTTACTACCACAGCCTCCCCTGGAATAAATCCTTCCGACGTGCATGTGTGTACGTTTCGTCTTTTTCATGTTATCGGTCAGCTTTCAAAAAATTTAACTGCGCCTCTTTGTTTCAGTGAAACAGGGCTTAGACAGGGGCCGTGACTTATATAGTGATTTCATAGTGACAAGGAAACGAAGGCAGATGCGTTTAATTTCTTGTTATTCATGTTTAACGTCGAAGGGGAACCTTTTACGGGTTTGAATTGGGCGAAACGTTCTTGGTTTCGACCAGGGTCTCCAAACGTTTTTGTCTGAGAGCCACATATTCTATTACACAATATTTCGCGGGCGTAAAGTCATCTTACGTAATTATTTCCTGAGATGGTTAGTAACCACAGCTTTACCCTTACCACCGGAAACAGCAAACGGTGCAGGTTAGGACGCATCAAAAACGGCATCCCACAGGGATCTGTCCTGTCGCCCCTTCTCTTCAACATCTGCATCCATGACCTGCCAACCACCGTCTCCAGAAAGTATGCATATTCTGACGACCTAGCAATTATGCATGCTGATGGAGACTGACAGGCAGTGGAAGGGGTGCTGAGCAAGGACATGTCAACTATAGGTTAATACCTCCAGACGTGGAAGCTAAAGCTCAGCACTACAAAAACGGTGACGGCAGTCTTCCACCTCAACAACAAGGAAGCTAAACAAGAGCTAAAAGTCAACATCAACAACGAAACCTGCCCTTCTGTTCCGAGCCCAAATACCTCAGAGTAACGTTGGACAGGTCGCCCACGTATCGCTGACACCTTGCGTCACTCCGCAAGAAGTGGACATCACGCATCACACTCTTGAGGGGGCTTGCTGGCTGTGCCTGTGGTGCTGGAGCAACAACGTTACGAACAGCCACCCTAGCCGTGGTACATTCAACCGCAGAGTACTGCGCTCCTGTCTGGTGCCACAGTGCTCACACCCGCCTCATTGACCCTGCCATCAACGACGCCTTGCGAATTGTGACTGGATGCTTGCGTCCTACACCAGCGCACACCCCTCCAACCTGCTGAGCTTCGTCGCAATGGAGCCACACTGTCTCTAGCACGCCGTGCCATGGAGTCTGGACATCTGCTCCACTCAGCACTCACGTATCCATCGAGTGAGAATCCACGGCACCTCAAATCGGGACACCCATTTGTAGGGGAGATGTGGGACCAATGAGCCATTTTTACATTTCAGGTCATAAGTCGTAAAGTGTAGCTAGCAAATCTCTAAGATTTGGCATGAATAACCATCATCTGTCCCTCTATCCACATGCAAAAAACAGCAGAATTTAATTTCAAGAAGTGCTTGAAAATTTCCTGTGAAAAAAATTTTGTTTGGCTCATTGGTCCCACATGTGTTGGATCAATGAACCACCGGTGTGGGACCTTTGAACCACCTCTGAGAATCCTAATACAGCGAATTCTTCAAAAAACAGAGATTTTAGCATAGCCTCATGCAAGATTCCTCGTTGCAGCACAATTTATACAATGTAACGATTTGCAACGGAAGAATGAAAGTAACGAAAAGAAGCGGGCTGCGATGTAACTACATTGATACGAACTGGACTGTCACCCTGGGTTGCTTGCCACAAGTTGCAACTGTTTCTCTTTCTCAAGCACTTTTATATTCTATACGAGATAAATCGGCATTAAATGCCGAAGCATCAGAAAGGCGCCTTGTGGGCTACAACAGATGATGGTTCTGATAGCACACTAACAATTTCCGATCTTCTGTCTGAGACAAACTTCCCTGTCTGGAAACACAAAGCCGTTTCCAAGTTTGTTAAATCGTTTCGGAAATTCAATTTGAAAGTCGTCATCAGTATCAGATCCCCTTGGCACCAATTCTACATGCATTTTGAACTTTCCATAATTGGAATAAATGTTTACAACGCAGTCACAACCCGCTTCAATAATTTCGTCCGAAGATCCGCTCAATACACAACCAATTTCCGGCTATGTTACGGAGTAACCATTTGCTGTGTCCCTGTCTTAATGTACTGAATTTATAACATCGTTCGCATCGCTAGATACGGAGAGCTGACGCGTCACGATTTTATACACATCTTTGGCTTGTCTTCGAATGTGCGTTAGAACTGCCGCTTAGATCAGCCATGTCCAACTCGCGGGCCGCATTTGGCCCAGTCGAAGGTTTTGTGCGGCCTAGTTTAGATTTTCGCTGCAGTAAATCCTGTATATTGACAACCTGTCATTATTTTGATAATCTTGAAGTTGATGTTTTTGATGCATGTGGTCTTCAGTGCCAGCTTTACTACTTCTATTGCTGTTAGGATTCGCACGCTTTCAGTACATTAGCTTAAGCACAGTAATACGGAACATCTAAGCCAGCTATGTCCAAACCACATGGCTTTTTGAGCCAAGCATCTTAACCAGGGTCGCACATCGAACGACACATTAATGAGGGCCGCACATTGAATGGCTTACTTTGATCTTAGCAAACTAAATTTAGCTT
>JGI24158J21664_10010921_pt1 | contig 12092 bp, 6 predicted proteins | sample Ectturendosymbi3_FD_21664 | JGI IMG/M metagenome (IMG submission 21664) | reverse complement strand
CGACACTTTTTGTACATGGTTGGAAAATGACAGAAATATGTTAGAAGATTTGTGAAGGTTTCATCAAAAATATTAAGATATGCTAGACAATAACAAGATAACCTACAATATAACAAAATATCTGTTCCATATTTTCTGCCATCAGCAGCGTGCTTTTCACATTCAGGAAGACTATAAAGGGTTAATTGTAAAAAAAGGCAGGAAAATTAATTTCTGCACCTACGTTACAAAATCGACACACATAACGAAACAGAAGCAGGGAGAGCATTCATTGCATTTTCCAATTATGCTGTGAATTTTTTCTATCTATGCTGAAGATTTTTTCCAAATGTCGTTGTTTTTCATGTTCCAAACATTTCGTACTCCGGCTAAAGTGAGTAGCGTCTTGGAAATCCTTGCAGCAAAAGTTTTTTTGCCTTTGCAGCCTTTGCAGCCATGAAACTTTGTGTTCAGAAATTTTATTTATTTAGCAAATGTTGGGTCGTAGTGTGTGTGCTTTCGAATTTGCTGTGTTTTATGATATGTAGCATAAAATTCACATGGGTTATTGCAGAAATGCCTCTAAAATCAACGAAAATGTAACCTAATCAATGCAGACACATAAATGTTTAGCAACAGTTTTGACAAATGTGGTTATTGTTGAAATTTGGCTTTAGGCTGTGTCTGAATTTTTCAAAATCTTCCAACATTTACGCAAAAGAGTTTTGTATTTGAGGGCTATTTTTCAAACGTTGAAACACTTTCTTTATTTGTGAAAAATTCATTCCATGTAATATTGTTTTCCACAGAGACTGCATTAAGGCGCGTCAGGTTGCGACAATTTTTGTTCCAACACGTTGTGAAAAACTCTGCTAGAGAAAAGCGAACAAATGCGTTATAAACTTTTCCAAAAATCTGAACACGTCTTGTTGCATCGCGGTATTCAAACTCGCTGATATGATCATCAGAATGTTTTCCGAAAATCTAATACATTTTTGTGAGTATTTCGAAAATAGAAGTGCTTGTCATGAGAAAAATAAAACGTTAGATCTTTCTAACGTTTCAAAAAAGTATTCTGATCATCTGTGGCTTGACAAGTTGTGTTGGTTATGAACAAAGATATAGCGTTTTGTTTATACCGAATGAAAATATGAAATGGCAATGTAAAAATCAAAAACAAACTCTATGATAATACAATTGTACGAAACACAAAAATATTCCGGGAGCAAGCATAGGATCAAAACATGGTTTCAAAAAAGTTTATTTTTAACTCACCTAGAGACAAGTTGTACTGACGATTAAAAGTATCAACATCTCTAGAAAAAACAAAGTCCCAATCCGGGTTTCTTTCAAAGATTGGGATTTGATACCGTTCGTATCGACTTCCCAATTCTCCATTAAGTAGAGGACCCCAACTCCACCAACCCCACCACGAGGACCAAATATCCTGCCCGGAAACATAGCAACATCTTGGGGTTGGATTGCTTCCGTTAGAAAATCTGAGCTGGAAGCAGCTGTAGCGATTTGCTAGAGAAAAACATTACAACAAAGTACTGTAACAACACATGTGAATTGTTGTTTATGAGACATCAACAAAATTAATGGTGTGATAAGAAAGCAGAAAGTTCCGTTAAAATTATTGTCTTCCTGTAAAGCCTTGCCACATTAAATTGTTCTTGTAATGCGTGAATGTCTCATTTTTATATGAAACGGTTACGTTATTACATTTTTGGCATTATTTGGTTTTCCTTCAGCACAGAGTAAGAAAGCAAGGGGAATCATTTATTTCATCGATTTCACTTCATAAAAGTTTGTGCAGGTCTGCAACACAGTTGACGAGGCAATGTTCTGCTGTGTCATTACATCGGAAATCTGTTCTGAAACAAGCACATCAATTTTTACTGCAGAAGCGTTATCGATTTGTTAAAAGTAAAAGTCTATTGATGATGGCCTGCTGTTCGATTGGTGGAATAACATTTGTTGTTTAAATATGATTTTCTTGGTTATGCTTCAGTCGTACTAATTAAAAAGGAACAACAAAGCCTTCATTTTTGCATTCTATGCCTTACCGACGTTATTATCACTATCATCGCATTGCAGAAGAAATGAACAGTGCAAGAAAGTCTTTGAATTTAAATAATAAAAATTATGCGTAGTCATCGTTCACTGAACACACAGGATAAATATTATTGATGGAGTATACCAACCACAAACCTACTTATAACAAGCACGGTAATATTATTTTCGTATAAAGTGGTTTCTGCTTCACAAGTAGCTTTTTTTATTTTCCTAATAACAAATAAAAGCGTTTGTGGTTCTAAGTATTATTGTTTAGTTTAATGCCATTCATGTTAAGTTACACCTTTTTACACTATGTTATTGACACATTTTCGAAGTTTTTTAAAATTAATACTAGTTTCTCGAAGTTTATATTTTCGACGTTTGTTAAAGTTTTTGGTGTTTAGTTTCAGAGATTGCATACATAGCACCTTTTGGTCTTGATTTGATATTTTTTGGCTTTACGTAAATAGCAAAAACAATTTAATGAAACACTAAAAATGCAGTTTAGCGTGCAGTATAAATGAAAAGCGGTGCTGGAATGACCTTATTTTAATCTGGCCTGTATTTCGTATAGTATTGGCAACTTCTTCATAACGAAACCAGCTCTAGTCTCGTGGCAAGCGTTTGAGGAACCTGCCTGCTTGTTTCTGCATTCATACTTCTTCGACAATTAAAACTTGCATGTATCTATTTTTCAATATCTCTACTGTAGGCTACAAAAATCACCAGGTAAATCCATCGCAAATAATTTCACATGGAAACTACTTTCATTTTCAAACGCATCCTCAGTTCTGTAAAACGCCGCAAAACAAACCTTACTGGCGAAAAGTTGACACTTGAAAACAAGTACAGAAAAAAAAACACGAACGAACTGTGACGAGGTGCAATGAGCAAGAGCGGAATAAATTTTCAGTTTTAAACAGCTGACATTCACACAGCTACGTAAACTTAATTACTGCTACCTTCTTCATAGTTCCACTCGGACAAATCCCCGGTTCTGAAATAATCAGAACCGTACCATTCGTTGTAAAGTGATCCCCACCACAGATAAACGTCCACGGAATACCTGAATCTTCTGTCTATCAGCGCTTGAAGTCGTGTGCTGGGACAAGGTTCATTTCCGGGTCTCCATGTGTCGTTCACATCCTTCGTGTGCCAATCCATGCAACCGTTTCGTGCAGCACCTATTTGGTCTTGGGTCAGGTTCTTTGTCACGTGGTAATAATACTGACCTTTCTTCCCCCCTGCATGACAGATCAAAGTGGTTATTTACGGCAAAAGCATTGGTAATTGTACGCAGTATTTTCTCAGTGCACACTATATTAGACTGTTGTTTTGAAACACTCTTTCCACCAATAACTATTTTCCTCGCGCAATTTTCCATATGTTGTTTAGGAGGGTGTTAAAATGATTTCTTCGGGTAATCTTTATTGCAGTTTGTTACCATTTTGTGAAGAATTGAGAAAATATCATTTAGGTTTTCTCAACACAAACGAGCTTTATGCTTGGCTAAGTATGTATGTAGATATAAACGTCCAGCCTTGACTAAGTTTTTCTCCAAATAGTGGATTGTTTTCCCCGAACTAGCATCGCATCAAGGAATTGCATTTATCGGTTTAGAGCAGGGGTCTCAAACTCAAATTGCTCCGAGGTTCAAATCAGGATTTACGAAGCAACCCGCGGGCATTTATCGGTTTAGAGTGCAATAGCCACTGCTACAATTGGTTTTGCGGCCAACATAGTTATTTTTGTTTTCATATTTTGTTATGTTAAAAAAGAAACACTACCTTAGTGTTGCTCCGTAAAACCCAAAAATGACCAGCATACTGACTATTCCTTCACATTACTGCTCTTTTGTAAACGGCAGAGTGCAAATACATCAAATCTGTAGTTGTGGTTTGATTGATCTGTCAAAACTAAAAATTCATCGGTAAAATCATAGTTTTGTTCTCAGTGAGAAAGACGGGCGTACTTCACGTGCTCACTAATAGGACGATTTTTTAATTTTTGAACTTCTTCCGGCATTGATTGTTTTACATTTTGCAAAAAAGTGTCTCATGCGGGACTTACAGGCCGAAATCTTCCCCTAGCTTTAGAACATGATGAAGTAGCTTTCATTTGTGACACTGTGCCCTTATTGTAATAAGGCTATACTAAAAAAGATAATAGACCAACTATCAGCAACAATTTCTGGCAGCTAAAAAACAAACTTATCAGTCTACTAAATATCAGTCTAGGCCCTGGTTCTCAGTAGAAAATCAATCAATTGATGCTTCATTGTTGCGTAACTGCGTTGATAGTTACTAAAGAAACTCTACTAAAGCTTCTAACCACCTTTTTGAAGAAACATAACCCCTGATTACGCGCAGGTCATTTTTTGACCGCTCAGGGCTTGCAGGTAGATGTGTAAAATACTCTTGTTTCCAAAAGTTCTAATAAAAAAATTCTAATAGCTACAAAAACTTTACCATAAGTTAGGAAACGTCAAGGAGTATGACAAAGCAAGTAGCAACAACAATAAAATTACGAAACGCTAAAGTTCAAAAACGGTCAAAAATGACCGCACAGGGCTTCTAGTGTTAAGCCTACCTCAGCTGGGTCTGAGATTTGTTGCTGACAGTAACGGCTGGAATATGAATGGAAAACTTCAAAACTCTGACGCAGATAGTCAAGAATACTGAGCCAACTGTCTTTTGACAATGCTGTTGCACAGTTTAGCGGACGTATTTTCAGTTGGGCTATTGAGAACCAAATTTCAAGTCCATAGCAATTTGGTAGAAGAAATAGTCGTGTAGCAACAACTGCAGAAAACTGTAGGGAGAAAGCTTGTTGCAAAACCTTTTTCGGAAAATTGGGGGAAATTTGAGAAATTATCCCTTGCACTTCCAATCACCTGCTCCTACACCTATGGCCTATTTAGATATTCTTCTAAAAAAGAAGATTGGGAAGCAACCAAACTTGCATTCTTAATAACTTCACCTTGAGAACCAAATTGTATTCTCAATAAAAAAATAAAAAAAACGTTGACCAATCTGAAAAAAATGTTGACCAAACCAAAGGATCCGCAACGGTTTTAGGTGCAGTAAAAGGGGTACGCGGCAACAAAAAGCTTGCGAACCACTTCCCCGGAAAAAGAGAGGGTTCAATGTATTTACTGCCTCAAGACATACCTGCGTTCTGCACGCGCTGATCGGGTCTATAGTCATATTGTGTTTCAACATACTCCATCTCTGCTCCATTTGTGAATCCAATCAGTCCTGTATTTGCCCACCCGTATCTTTTTGTTTCATTCCACAACATACAATCTTCTTTGTACAAGAAGATAATGTAGGTGTCTTTCAGGTCTGTTGCTACGATCGCTTGGAATGTACTTGGCTAGAGCAAAGTGTGAACATCGCATGTTAAATAGATTAGGCATTGGGCGAATAGAGATTTCAACGTAAGAATAACTTCTATTACAGTAGATAATTCCCTCAAAACAAGCGCAGTTTGCAATAAACCAATTGACCAAAGGACGATCGCGTAAATTTTTTTAGAAGTTACAAAAATGAATAAAAACATCTGCACAACTTTTTTTTAGTGATCAGAAGACAATTGCAATTTACTTCAACTAGTGGTTGTTGACAGGCGCATAGCCTATCTGCGGAAATTTAAATACATTTCTTTTGGCACTTTGCTAGATTCATTTTCCAATGTTTCAGTTGCATCCACATGTGATAGATTTGTATTGAACGGAACGATGACATTATTTTTTTTTAATTCAATTGCTTTTAAGAATTAGCTTGTAAAATGTGACCGGTTGGAATGTTGGCAATACCAGGAATTTGCAAGCGCTTATTCCACAAGCCATATGGATTTCCGAAAGATGGATACTGAAAGATATCAGACCAAGTTGTAACATTTCTGCCTGTTTTGGACCTTCTTGAATCTTGAAGCTTAATGCAGGTCCAAATTAAGGAAACCATAACAAACAATTCACTGCATTTTACGAACATTAACTATACAAGCCAATGCAACATGATTTACGAAAATATTGGTTAACTGTATTGTGTTGAAAACGCTTGGAAAATAAGTTTTGGGTTCTTGTTACAGTCAAATTGGTAATTGTTTTTGTAGATTTACTTGTACTTTCAACTTAACGGATTTTTAGTGCCACGACTTTTGTACCCATCCCCGTATACACATTGACAAAATCCTGATATTTTCCATGAAAACGATAAACACTAGTTCCTTTGATTGTTTTCGGGGTTGTGCGATTGAAACGTGTACGATAAGAAATCGATGGCTGTCTTGAAAAAAATCATGACGCAATAATCGAGACATTTGTGGGATTAACGTTAATTATATTTAGAGAGACAATGGCTTTGATAACCATGTTGAAGCATGGCATGTCCGGACTCTCTAGAAAAAATTTACGTCTTGAAGCCAACAAACAGCAACAACACGCAACGGGCCTGAAACGTCAAAAAGTGTAGTTTATATTTTAAACAGATAAATTTTTGTTTTATATGCAGTTACATTTCACCACTAGCTTGCAGTCGACAAATCGCAAAAATACTTCTCATTGCTCCAGTGAACATGCATAATGTTTGGTACTGGGTTTAGTGGAGTTTGATTACCGATAAATTTGGTAAATAAATCCTTCCATGCACAGCATACAAGTTTTCTGCAGATAGTTAATAGCGGTTTTTGTGCTTCACCCCATTCACCGTTGTACTGGTTAGCATTCGCATTAAATTCAATCGCTTCGTGCATTTAATGTACACTTGTTGACAATGGGAGTTGTCAGCAGGGTTGCAGAGTCGGATTTGTAAGGAATCGGATGATTTTGAGTGGAGTCGGAATCAAATTTCTAACAACACTAGTTGAAGTCGGAGTCGGATTTTTTGTCCGACTTAACTCCGAAAACTCAATTAGATCATTTTTACATCGCACTTCTAAGTTGAGAATACCTATTGAAATGGTATAAATTCTTATGAAACTTTTGCCGGAACATAATATTTGCTGTGTACCAAGATCTCCATAAAGTGTTAGTTGCTACCAAATTCTTGACAGCCAAACTTTATTCACTTTGTATTGAGGGGTCGAAGTGGGAAATTTTGGAAAGGTCGGAATCAGGAGTCGGAGTCGCACATTTTGGACAGGTCGGAGTTAGTGTTGGCCTTTTCAACAATGACAGGTTACAATCAGTTTGCTCCCACCGTAAATTTCGGATGGTTGCAGCCTTGTATGCGAGTGTAGGTCAGAGAATCCAGAGATTTTCTTAAGAGTATTTAAACTAATGGAAACTTGGTGATAATATATACAGAAGAGGAATAGCTGCATCATGTTGATTGTTGAGCATCCACTTTCGTGGCATTTGCTTTTTTGATATCCGTATATCCAGTGGGCAACTCGAGCACCTCGCACTATTTAAAACATACTTTAGTTTTTTACCGAAGCAATATGTTACATTAGTGGACGGAAACTGTATTGCAAGATTTGGTCTGTGGTATCATTAAGGACCTCGAAGGGTAGCTTGCATTCGAATGCTGAATATAATTGACTGACGGAAACATAATTAATGTCAATGGAGGACGAATTTTGCTCACAAAATCCGATTAATTCGTTCTAGTAGACTTCCATCGGGACAAGAAATAGTTGAAATTCCATCGGGCCAAGAAAGTGTTGATCGTACTGTAGGTTCAAGGTGGATACTGATGATCAAGGTGGACAGTGATGATGAAATGGTAACTAACGAAAACTCATTCATGATTTCTGTGTAACAGTTACTGGCAATGGAATTCGAGACTATTTTGATAAGCATGAGTCTTTTCACAGTTTCTCAAGTGCGGGGTTCGGTCATTGCACACATATTTATCATTTTGTGGAATTAAAAACAAGTGTAATTCAGAAGTGGTTGCTACTAACAGCTAAAATTAGTTTCCTGCGAACAAGTCAGATTAAGCTAAAGCTCAAGAAATTAAATCTGCTCAAGCTTATGAAGTGTTCCGTAGTTAGATGTGCAGTTCCATTGCATAATGTGAATATTCATTACGAAATGAGGGTTCTCAGATCTTTTGCATTTGCCTACCGCGATGTCAGTAATCATTTTCACTTGTACTTTCAAATAAAACTTGTTTTGTACCATTTTCTAAAAACTTATCAAATCTATCGATATAAAAGCTACCACTGCAAGCTGTGCTGGATGTCCTCATCACAGGATGCGCAGGAAAATACCATTTTAAAGCGCGGCAACATCCCTACTGCCGAAGATGATTAAAGACTCATCATACAACAGCTGAACACCGAGGGGCTCACCAGAAGCAAAATCAGCGCCATTGAGCAGCTAGCCTAAAAGAACAAACTACTCGTCTTCATTCTTCAAAAAGACTGTTGAAGAACTGGAGACAAGTTAGTGATTCACGACTTCTCATTAGATGGGTCAATCCTGAAAGGAGGAACGGCCTTGCCACGTTTGTTTACGATAGCTCAGAATGGACAGTGGTCATCAGTCTCTAGAGCTATGAAAGATTGAGTGGTTGTGCATAGACGTAGGAGGATATACAATCTTCTACAAATCTCCACCCTCGCGACTCACACTAACAACCATCTCAACGTTCCCAAACCCCGAGATGATGTTGAGTCAGATGTTGTTGCATTCTAAAACCGTTGGTGACCACTACAAAAAATACAAATCATATTCTTACAGTTTTTTTTATTGGTTTTATATTTGTTTTGAGATAAAAATTGAAACAAAAAATCGATTAGGGCTTTTGCTGTTGCTAAGCAAAAAGATGTTTCAATAATGGAAGAACAACCAATGTGTCTTCATCCTGCGTAAAGGCCAATCTACACTGAGAAGCAGCCAGGAGCAGCCGCGCACGTTTCTTTGTTTGTTTTATTGAGCCGGTAAATCTGCGCCGTGCTCGGCTCGGCACGGCAACTTCTGGCAGAGTTCAAACAAGTTACGCCTAGTAGTGTTTCTCGCGTCATGCACGCCTGCTGCTACCGGTGCGCGAGTTCCAAATGTTCACTCAGCAGGTCCACTGTTATCATGTTGACCGTTGGGGTAAGTCATACACTTAGCGTAATGGCATTCAATAGTGATTTTATTAGACAAGTAATGCAGGAAACGTTTGAATTTAAAGAGTACTCTGTTTTTTAGTAGAATACCTCACGCTTCGTGACGTACAGTAAACCTCGGTTAATCCGGATTCGGTTAATCCGGATCTTCGCCAAAACCGGACAAAATTGGTGGTACGAATGGTTTTAACGTTTTCCTTTATAAAAATCTTCAGTTTATCCGGATTTTTTCATCCGGATCTTCGCTATTACCGGATGAAATTTCCCCTTTTCACATCTCGTAATCCGGATTTTTGTGCACCTCCACGATGATGTGTTCTTATATGCACTGACTGGTCTCTAGAAAAGATTCGGCAGCTTTTAAACACCCTGCTCACGATCACCTGCGAATATTTAGAATTACGATGACAACTCCCGCAACTGCGTCAAAATTCGATTAAATCAAGAGACGATATTTTACGCCACATCCGGGCATAGCATATCGTGTTGAACGTAACGCTCAAGGCACTACGCTTCACCACGGTTTTAGTCTATTGATCAGTGTTGAGTGTGCGTTTGTACAGCATTATCCCTGAGTGCATTGTACTCGGTAAGATGGCGAAGTCGGAGAAACGAAGTCGTCATGAGAGAACAATTGACGAAAAGATGAAAATCTGGCAATACATTGACGAACATACTCCTACGAAAAAAAAACATCGCTGTGCATTTCGGTGTTAAGCCACAGACTTTGAGCGATTAAATCAAGAATTCCAACAAAATCCGTGCTCAAAGTTTAGGGGGTAGCTCACCAGCCAGCTGTAAGCGCATGAGGGCTAGCATACACCCTGAAGTAGACAGAGTTTGTTGATATGGTTCAGGCAAAAATCGTGCAGGCCGTAACTTCGTGTTGATGGTTTAATGTTGCTACAACAGGCGAACAAGTTTTAGAAAACACTGCCGTTGAGCGCAATCTCCGTACACGAAATTTCCATGCCATGGATTGATCGTTGGAAAAGATGACATGGTGTTAGTCGCATAACAAAAGCAGGTGAGTGTGGTGGCGTCGATATTGAAATCGTTCGAGAATAGAAAGAAGGCCAACGAAACGATATCTACTGTACAACGCGGATGAAACCGGACGTTTTTGGCTTCTGTTACCGCACAATTCGCTTGGATTCACCGGACAACCACACCATGGTGTCAAGCAGCCCAAATCACACATCACGGTGTTGGTGGGCGCTACTATGAGTGCTACAGATAAATAGCCTTTATTTGTCATTGGCAAGAGTCCAAATCCACGTTCATTCAAAAACATAACTGTACCAGTTGAATACCACGCCAACAAAAAAACCTGGATGAGTTCAGTTCTTTTTGAGAAATGGGCGAGAGACCTTGATAAGCGGATGAGACGTGAAAAACGCAAAATCGCTATGATAATCGACAATTGTCCAGCTCATCCGAATGTGGAACTGCTATTCCTTCCACCGAACACAACCAGTCATACTCAACCCATGGACCCCAGTATTCTAAAGAACTTGAAGTTCCATTACAGGCACACTTTAGCTTTGCGAAGTCTCGAAGCTACCGAGAACGATGCACCTTCTTTCACGTGGAATTTGCTGGACTCGGTCGTTGCTCTGAAGTCGGCTTGGAGGCGAGTGAAAGTCCAGACAATCTCTAATTGCTTCAAAAATGCGGGTTTCACTGTCGACGAAACGCATCTTTTGTCGGATAATCAACCTGAAGAGGCTGTTACTAGCGATGAACCGCTGCATAGCAGTCAACGAAGAGACTGAAACGTCACCTTATCTCAGCGATGAGCAAATCGGCCAGGTCTTGATGGACTCGGTGGTTGAGGGATATTTAGGCAGCGACTAGGAAGAAGAAAGTGAAATTCAAGCTATGCGGGCTGCAATAGCTCAGTGGTACAGTGTCCGCTTCCCAATTGGAAGGTTGGGTGTTCGATCCACAGCCACTGAGTGAATTGCCGTAGCGCTNCTTGGGCAAGAGCGTTCACCCCAACCGCCCCGGCAAGAAGCACAATTCAGGCTTAGGCCTATCGCCAATTGCCGTCACCAAAAAAAAAAAATATTCGAGCTACAGGCGAAGAACCCATCCCAAAAATGAGTGATGCTTTCGCAGCTATGGGAATGCTGCGGCGTTATGTACTTCGCTGTTCATGCCCTGGCATGGAAGACATTACCTTCCAAATAAACGGCTTATGGACCAATCGCAGAAATCTCTGCGTCAGTCCAAAATCCCAGATTTCGTCTTGGTAGCCTGAGCCACTTGATCTAAAATCATGAACTTAAGATTGTTTTTCCAGTAACTGCCTGCTACACCAATAATTTCGTTCTGCTTTTGCTAAAGTCTGCTGTTGTGTCGTAAACGCGTTTAATTTGAGTGATTTTAACCGACATCGCAGTCTTATGATGATGTCAGGTCAGAAACAACCAACCCGTAATAAAACTTGACTAACAAATATTACTGAAATCTTCGCCCCTTAACCTCATACCCCGGCCTCGGGGCTGGATCTGTTCCGGGGTCAAAACGGGCATTTTCCCCTATCTGGAAATTGGGACTAAGATCTAAAACTTTCTAGAAAGTTTGACGTTAGCAGCTCAATTTCGATCGATTGATGTATTTCTTACAATAACGGTTTATTTGCCGGAACGACACTTACACGGCACAAGAGCCAGGTTCACTGTTCTGGTGTGATGCAGTGCTGAGCTTGCAGTTCACTCACGTCCGCTCCTTTGCCCGCAGGCATAGGCGTAGTCACAGGGGACATAGGGGCAATGTCTCCCCAAAATGTTTAGAACATACAATCATTTGTATTTTGTGAGGCGGTATCACAAACAAAATAGCGTTATTCGCCTAAAATCAAACATCTTGTCCCCCACCAAATTTTTAGCTCCCCCACATTTTTGAGCTGGCTACGCTACTGCCTGCAGGGGCACGCTGCCAATCTTGCGAGCGCATTGTTTTACTGTTGTTTATCGCGTAAT
>JGI24158J21664_10010920_pt1 | contig 12092 bp, 8 predicted proteins | sample Ectturendosymbi3_FD_21664 | JGI IMG/M metagenome (IMG submission 21664) | reverse complement strand
TATTTGAAACAAATAAATTTCATCACGGGGGGCCCCCTTGCAGCGGGGGGCCCGGGGCAATTGCCCCCGTTGCCCCCCCCTTAATCCGGCCCTGCTCGCAAGCCTCATCAGGTGCACTAGTCGATCAGCTTCTTTCTTGGTGCACTAGCCGATCTTTCATGTGCACTAGCCGATCTGTCATGTGCACTAGCCGATCTTTCATGTGCACTAGCCGATCAGCTACTTTCTTTCAATACTGAGTCCTCTCTTCACGACTGCTCCCCGCTCACATTCAAAAAACAGTACTTATCTCTGCATATGATGACAAATAGTATGGTGCTGAAACATGGAGTTCTTTATGTCAAAAGTAGCCCACTTCATCTTAACTGCAGCCCACTTATTTTTGAAATCGCACATTTCCTTTTGATCATATTCTCCTCTCCCATAACTATCTTTATTACACACTTTTCTTAACCCTATTGCACATACTCCCATTCTTTACACAACTAGGCTGTGTTTGCTTGCCTAGGTTTTAATTGTTTTATTTTTTGCTTGTGTATTTATGATTTGGTGTTCTTGTTTTGTTGTTTGCTTGTGTATTTTTGTGATTTGGTTTTCTTGTTGCTGCTGGGTTCTTTTGTTTTGCAGGAACAGCACGTCGTTTCCCAGTATTCCCACATATCACTTCTGGTGAACAAAGAAATTTTAAGGCTACATCACTGCAGACTGGATTCCAAGGTTACCAAACCAACCATCATCCAAATGCAAAAAAAACACTGCAAACAATTTGTAGAACTTGCCAGATACAAAAGCGTTGTGACAACCCGGATAGAGTTTCATTATAGCTGAGTTTATACTTTCAATGCCACACCCAGATCCTTGCGGATCTGAGCAACCCATCCACCGAGAGAGAACAGTTTCGACCCAGCACCCCCTGCGCCACTGTGTTGATCATCTAGCAGCTCTTTCCCACATGTATGCACCACCACGAGTTTAAACTGGACAGTAACAAAGCTAATTTAACTGTTGAGGGGCATCGACTCGATAACCTTCCGGTTCCTGAATGCCCTGGCGTCCTTGAACTAATTTGTGTCTTTCTTGCTGAGTAGAAAAGTAGAAAATTGCTGAGTAGAAAATTATCGTCAAATCAACGCAAATCAACTCTTTGTGATACTCAACAATTTCGAAATGACTTCTCACTTCTCGTACATAAACTTCCACTTTGACTATCTGGAATAACATCATCAGGCTGGCTGCCTGCGTTGTCGTCATCTTCACTGTGGTTGGCTCTTCTAGAGCTTTTTGCGCATTTTCTGAGGTAATTCTGCTGAAATACTTGTCCAACGCATCTTTCTCTTTTTCTGTTTTGGCCTCTTTTTCCTGGATTTAGATCTCTTTTGACTAACACTTAAATTTTTCGACCTGTGTCTCATGGCTTTTGACTCATGGTACTTGTCATCTTGGTTACAGAAAAAATATATTCTTAAATAATTAGCCTAAATTCGACTGTTAAGACCAAAAAACAAAACACCAGTATAACACCTGCCTATCACTTGAGTATATATTTACACTTGGATAATGGTTACAGCAAGGGTCTCAAGCACCTTGTTTCGAATGTATTTCATGATGCAACTCTTACACCACAAGAACTTCATGAGGCTTACTCCCCTTAAACCAAACTGTCACTTGTCTTTAGCGGAAGGAGGCCATTCTAACACTTCTGTTACTTAGCAAATGGCTTAGCCTAACTGGTAATAAAGAAATTTTCTTTTGCTTTTCAAAGAACAGTTATTTTTTGCACACCGGAAATAGTCATTTATAAATAAAACTAACTTTATTTCAAACTTTATCGCCGATCTCAGGTTGTCTCATATCAGATCTCTACGAGAGTGGAATTGAATAAGACTGACTAAGCAGCATGCATTCTCAATTGCGAACTAAAATTAACGTTCAGAAGACTAGTAGCAGTAACTGTTGAAACAGTAAAAATTATTGAACCGTGTCTTGTAGCAACTATTGAAAATAAGTTGACCTGCAAAATACGAAACGCCTGTCATTGAAACAGAAACGATTAAAGCCTAGTTTGTCAGGAAGTCTTATAGTGCGTCACACCACTATTGAAAAAACTCAGGCTACGCATTGCCGAAAGACAATGACCATTGTTGCGATTAAAAAACGAATTATGATGATTGAGGGCGTTAAGAAACGGTGCAGTTCATTTTTGTTTTCGATGGCAACGGACCCCATGCCTAAAAATATTGTGGGCCCCACACCGGCACTACACAAACACTTTTGATTGAAAGTGTCAGTTTGTAGGCGAAGCGCGGGTCCCCCTTTGGCACGGGGCACGATTGGAAGCAATCGGTCCAATTGGCTAAAGCCGGTCCTGGCTACACTGTTGAGACCGACACACACTGGTGTACTTCATTCAACGCTGAAGAAAACTTTTTGGTAAATGACTTAGGCTAATAAACACCAACATTTTACTATGATCTACTAACAAAACTTTAAAAAATGAGACATATTGCATCTGAAAAACGACGGGCTTCGTCATAATAAAACAATAGAATCATGCTCATCTTCACACAGTTCCAAACTTCAAGTTGCTCGAGAATTGAGATGCCCCCCACCTAAAAGTTAGGATCCCGAGCCGCAGGTAACATTACATTTCACCGCGAGAAACTAGAAAAGAAGATTGTTGCTGATATGATTTCCAAAATATCGCGATTTTTCCTGATACAAGTATTGATCCATATCAAGCTTTTTTTGCATGGCTACAAATTACTTCAATTGGATAATCCGGTCCGGATCGGGTTGCATGGGAAACGATATCCAATCCAAAAAATTCCAAATATCCGGCCCAATTTGACTCCAAATCTGAATCCTGTACAGTTGTACACCACTGGTCTGAGCCAATAAGGCTAATAAATAAAACTTTTATTAATTTCACGCATTTTTTAATTGACATCACTGCAAACAGTGTTTTCCCGCGTGTGTAACTGTGAGTGCTTCTGGTTACAGTACCAGGGTTGCCATTTTGGCTTTTTTAAAGCCAGATTTTGAAATTCTGGCTTTTTTTGGACATTAAAAAAAGCCTGACAAAATGTGTTTTTTTCTGTTTTTATTTCAGTTGGAAAGGCTTGGCTCTGGAAAAACATTGTCAGAGCTGCATATTCATTACATACTTACAAATCTCTTCTGATAAGAGTCTATAACCATGTAGAGTGCGCAGAATATTGAAAAAAATTTACTTTTGCCCTAAAAATGATCAATGTTATTGATGAGAAACAAATGTACGACAGTGTAATTATGGGGAAAGAAAATGTTTTCAAGTTAGTAATGGAATTCGAATTGTATCATGCTGATGTTCTGACGAGTTTTATTGTCTATTTTGTGTTTGGTTATGCAGATGTATTATGTGTGTATTCCGTAAAACTGCTATCTGGATTTTTTGGGGACATGGTCTGGCTTTTTTTGGTGAAAACAGGTTGGCAACCCTGCTTACTGAGTACTACTAGCCTAGTTCAGTAGTTGAGTACTGTTCTGTACTGCCAGTGCCTGCGCAGTGGTGCTGCTCCTTGCGTTTTTCCACTAGATGTACTGATGTAGTGTTTTTTCATTTCATCTGATCTAGCCTAGTGCTATAGTGTTTTTTTTTAATTTATGGCTATCTAGTATTTTTTTTATGAGTGAGTTGAATGTAATTCATTGCACAATTTTGTGTAATTGTATGTGTATTTGAGATCTTTTGATTTAGCCTAGTGCAATTGTAAATTGCTAAAAAGTCTACCTAATTAAAACTTAACTTACACAAGACAATATAATGTTTTGAGTTTAACCGCTGCGAAGTCAATTGGTCATCTGTTAAAAGTTTCACTTTCAGTGAGTCAGTGACTTGTGCAAACAAACACAAGCGTTGCTGCTATCTCCTGTTTTCTTTGTCTATGGTTGACACTGCAATGCATTTTCTGGGCATTTTCACTATGTGTAAGTTTGATTTTGTGAATCTCTAGTGTTTTTTTATCATGAAATCTAGATCTAGTACTTTTTCATAACAACAGAGTGGAAACACTGGTACCGTGTAAGAAAGTGGTACTGAGAACTAAGAACCCACATGAAATTTTGCGTTCTTCAATGAACGCATCCATGCTTTGTGAAAGAAACAGCAGTTTAGGAAGCTTATAGTTATACTACAGGTTGCTGCTAATGTAATTATCATCGGCTGATTTCAGTGATTGTAGCCGCTTTCCAAGAACAGCTCGGTTGGTATCTCTAACTCAAATGGCAGTGGAGTGGTTTTCTAGCACTGATTGTAGTCAGAGTAGGCGACTTAGTTACAGTATTGACCCACACTACACTACTATGTGGGTGCCTTCAAAGTTTAAAGTTTGATCAAGAAAATTTGCACAAATTACTTGTAGGTTTGCAAAATAACTCATGTTTGAATGAGTTGAGGCACATGTATAGTATACCATGAAATTTAATATGGAGTTAATTGAGCTTGCACAAAAGTAAACAAATTGAGCAATAAGCTGTTAGTGTTAAAGTGAATGCATAGTTTCACATTGCCATAAAAAGAAAATCTCAGAGGTTAAGTAGGTTTCCTAATGTTCAAGGTTCAATTTCATGAATTTTTAACAGCATTTTGTGTTGCTTGCAATCAAATCAATATGCTAGCCTTCTGCAATGTTTTGTAGGCTGACTTATCCGAATGAGAGATAGCACTCATTTAGTCATTACAGATTCATGACTAGGTAAGATTACAGTAAGAATCAGAACAAAAACGAATTAAAAAACTGACAACTTCATACTTAATAAAAATCTTCATTTTGTAACCACACAGTGTTAACCAATCTATGTATCAGTATCCATGTTTCATCTTCCGGCATTCATGAATAATACCACCACAAGTGTTTGAAAGGTGATTAAAATCTTTTCAGGTTTGCTGCAAGCTTTCGAGGAATCAACCAACCAGGCTTTGCTTTCATGATTTCGATTGATTTAGACCAGTGGTTCTCAACCTTTCATGGGTTGTGGCCCCCTTCCAAAGACTCTCAACACTTGTTGTGGCCCCTTGCTCATCAATAGGGTTTTGCAATATCACGGCAGAGCTATTAGTCAAGGCATCTACTCATGACTGTTGGAGAACTGCTCCGTGGCCCCCGACGGAAGCTGAGGGCTCCAGTTCATAAACCTTATTTAGACATTTGCCTCTCTGCTTTCATCTTGACAAAGATAACAGTCAAATCTATCAGAAAAATTATAACAGGAAATTGATTTCATGTAAGACAGTGCGTCCTCAGTCCTAAAATGTGAAAGCAATGCTTAATGGTGACATGGTGAAGGATTAAATCAAGAGCTAAAATGCAAAGAAAGTTATTTGCTTGCTTTGACATAACAAAATTGGTTACACTGCTATTAGGTAGTATGCACTATGCAGTCATCAGCTGCTGATGAAATGCTCAAGTTTGCCTTGTATGTACAAATGAAATACATTTTCCCTTTTATGTCAAAGACAGTGCTAGTTCCACATCATTGCAACTTGGAGTTTGTTATGATGCTTTCTTTCAGCTGAGCATAGCCTTAGGACCTATATTTTTTCAACACACAGACAGGGACATATCTTCAGTTGATTTGCTATGAAGTGATTAAAACTAGTGTTGTAGAGAACATTACCATAGCATTGTTTATTTTATAAGGTTCCTATGATATAATGTTCCTGTTGATATAATAATATGCTGCTTAGAGTGGTAATCATTTGTAATCCAAAATAAAACTTATACTTATTCATGTTTCTTAAAAAGTGCCAATATGCTGTCAGAGCTACTAATCTTATTATTTAGTTTATTGGTAGTGGTCTTTAGTATAGACAGGGACGTATCCATGGGGTCTGTTTGGCTGTCATGACAGGCCCCCTTGTACCATAGGTATTCAGCATCAACACGTTGGGTACCAGACCACATATATATATATGTTCTTGCCAAAAATCTATGTTGTCTAACCTTGGGTGCCACCCAATGAATAATTTTTTTACCTCAAGTTTTTTTGGAAACGGCTATCATCTGAGTCTTTAGAGACCTCGATTGGTTTTCTAGCATATCTGGAGCCAAAATTATGGCTCAAAAAACAAAAATTGGACGAAAATTCATGTCCCACAAAAGGCAATTTTGGCCATTTCGACTGAAGGCCATCATGTGGCAGCTGATTGAGTTAGAGAGCTGTTCAAATCCTTCAGACCCAGAAAGTCTTGTAGTTTGGAATAAAAAAATTTTTTTGGGTTTGGGGTTTTTGGTAGTACACATCATGATTGAGGAAGGTTTAGCATTTTTGATGACATCATGGGCTGATCCAGTGAGTTGATTTCGTGGCTCAAAATTTTATTGGTACCAGGCCATAATATGAGTCTTTAGAGCCCTTGATCAACTCCCTAGTGGTTCGGGATCCAAACTTATGGCCAAAAAACAAATTTTGTAGGAATTCCCTAGGAGATTAGAGTGGGGATTACCCTAATTCATTTTCGGTCTTCTGGTTATAATATTTTGTAGCATAAAAAGCTAGTACTAGCTCCAATGCAAGCAAAGCTGTCAAAAGCTGATACATTGCCAGGCACACGCAGAGCTATTTTGTAATATTTTGCTTCATGGTGCGAGGTGAGGACCCAGTCTCAAATTGAAATTGTTTGGTTTTGCAGATGAGGCCTAAACTGTATCTGCTATTTACAACTACTTGGTTATGATAAGATTAAATAAGGTTTAGGCATATTAAAATCTTATGCTAAGTAACGGGAGTTTGTTCCCACTGAAGTCATATTTTGTGACGAATTTCTCACATTGCAAAGCGCAACAGCTAGCCTTAGAAATGTCACATTATCTGAATAAAATACCAGTCAAGCATTGTATTTAAGAACAACTGTTATTGGTATGAACAGTTGACAATGTTGTCTATTGCGCAAGAAGTCTTATACTAGATTCTTGTAATTCACTCTTACATCACAATGCAAAATCATCTGAGCAACTGTGCTCAATCGTTCTGCTCTGTAGTAATTTCACAAGTATATTGCTAACACAGTCATCTCAATAGAGAACGCCTCGCAAACAAGGGTATGCAGCAGATTGTCAACATCAATTTTGTGAGTGCATGCCTGTTTGGATAAACAGAGTTCTCATTGCTGTACAGCTAGTGTTTGCTGATTGTTGGACAAGCTATGCATCATTTTAGTACCATGTTTGCAGGAACAAAGAGTGATTATGCTGTGACTAGAAACACATGATAACCTATAAAACTTTTTTTGTGTGCTTTCACAACACAACTGGTACCTAGAGCTTGACTGATGCATCAGCATGCTGATATATATCAGCCAATATGGCGATGTTGCCGATGTATTGTATTGACGAAATTTCACCAATATATATCAGGAACATTTGCTCATAAAATCCCCTATGCTATGGTTCTGCACAGAATGTTTGAAAACCCAAGTTGATGCTTTGTAGTTCATTGAATAATGCAAATTCTCTGTCCTTTTTCTTATGGTGTGTAGCCCTACAACTACATCAAGTAATGTGTAAATGTAATACACAAACCGCTGTGTAATCGTCACAACAAACCACTCTATGACGGAATATTCAATCACAGGTTTTTGCGCAGTAAGCAGATGACAATCTGTGAACAAATGAGGGTACATGATATGGTGGTTAGGATGGAGTGAATTTACAAAATTGTGCAATACAAACTTTGAGGTGGTCTAAAAAGTTGGAAACATGGCTGAAACTAACTTCAAAATTAATATTAGGTGGTTGACCACAAAAATCTGCTTGCTACCTCACCCCTGGGATCATGTGGAGGTCAAATTTCATGAAATCATCATACCTCAACTTCTAGGTGAGATAGAACACTGATTTTGGGCTCAAAAAATGCAGAAGACACAAGTTTCTATTAGCTATAAGAGGAAAATTTTGCCTTACTTCATTCTAAAAATCGTTATTACTGAAAAACGTTTTTTACACCATTTTCCCATGTATTGCAAAGATAATGAATAAACTTGTTCATTTTGAAGTTACATCCAAATTGCGATTTCAAAATTTTGACATTTTTCAAAGGAACATTCTTCTTATCCATAAAGTTTCACCACTAGATATTTTATTACATACAACTGTGCTTTGTCAGATTGAGAATAGTAGAGCGGCCATCCTGTTGTAAAAGGCGACTAACGGGCCATTTTCCTGATCTTTGATACAGGTTGGTGTTAGGAAGGGCATCCGGATGTAAAAATTTCTGCCTCAAAAAATCCTTACGAAAGTGGGGTACATCCTGCCACTCACTTTGACGAGGATAGGATTGCATAAAATTGGATTATTACAGCTACATCGTAGAAATAGAAATATTAAAAAATACTTAAAAAACAAATATGACAGTTAGTTAGTAAACATCAAGCAGGATATTGTTGGAGTTACCATGCATTTTAATAATTTTATATGTTATCTACTTGTAGACATAGCTTGCTTTTATCAAGATGTTGACCAGAGGAAAAAGCACTAATGCAATAGTATTGCATTACATCCATGCGTTTGCCTGTACAAATATACTTCTACCCAAAAAGTTACCAACTACTAAGGATGTGATTTGTTGTTTCTATCTGAACCAAATTAGCGTGCACGACAATCAACTGATGCTATTGCCACAGAACTGGTACCGCACTGGATATATTATGATGTATATCCATTGCACCATTCTACAGTTGCGGAAAAATTCATTCAATGGTGCTAACATTTAATCTATGTGAAAGATACCTGAAAAAACGTGGTCCTACCTTCCAAAAGCAACTCAGTAATTTCATGGAAACAAGTAACTAACTGTTTGACTTATTTTGCCGCAATAAAAATCGCTGAAGATAACTTGAACTGAAACATCCACTACGTATGTCTGACATTGAGTTTCAATTTTATGAAGACCAAAAAGGAGAGTAGGGAAAGGTGTGGTGTTCTACAGTGTAAAATGGTGCAATGGATATACGTTGCAATACATCCAATGCTGTACCAGTTCTGTGGCCACAGCATCAGCTGATTGTCGTGTACGCCGATTTGGTTCAGATACAACACGACAAATCACATCCTCAGTAGTTGGTAACTTCTTGGGTAGAAATATTTTTGTACTGGCAAACGAATGGATATCATGCAATATTATGGTATTAGTGTTTTTGCCTCTGGCCAACATGTTGATGAAGCAAGCTATGTCTACAGGTAGATATCACATAAAATCTAGAAATAGTCAAAAACAATATTGAAGTACATGGTAACTCTAACAATATCGTGCTTGATATTTACTAACTAACTGTTAAAATTTTTTTGAATATTTCTGTTTCTAAGATGTAGTGGTAGTAATCCAATTTTTATCTGATCCTGTCCTTATCAATGAGGGTGGCAGGATGTACCCACTTTCGTGAGGATTTTTGAGGCAGAAACTTTTACAGCTGGATGCCCTTCCTAACACCAATTTGTATCACAAATCAGGAAAGCCGCCTGCTAATTGCCTTTTACGACAGGATGGTCGCTCTACTATGCTCAACCTGGCAGAGCACGGTTCTATGCAATAAAATATCTAGTGGTTAAACTTTACTGATTATAAGAATCTTCCTTTGAAAAAAGCCAAAATTTTGAAATCACAATTTGAATGTAACTTCAAAATGAACAACTTTATTCATTATCTTTGCGATTTATGGGAAAATGGTGTAAAAACAGTTTTGAATGAAGTAGTGCAAAATTTTCCTCTTATCGCTAATAGAAACTTGTGTCTTCCGCATCTTTTGAGCCCAAAATTAGTTTTCCTATCTCACCTAGAAGTTGAGTCATGACGAATTCATGAAATTTGACCCCCACATCACCCCAAGGGTGAGGTAGCAAGCAGGTTTTTGTGGTCAACCAACTAATATCAATTTTGAAGTTAGTTTCAGCCATGTTTCCAACTTTGTAGACCACCTCAAAGTTTGTATTGCAAAATTTTGAAAATTCACTCCACCCTAGTGGTGGTTGACTGTTCTAGTAACATAGCTTTGTGCAGAATTCGATGTTGTGTGGTTCTTCATCCCAGTGAGGTAGTGGTTTCATTAGTGTTTGTAATGACCTGCACAATATGTAATGTCATCTTCATAATTACTCATTACTTTCATGCTTTTGTCATTTGTGTATTTTATTGCTTATCGCAGAGCTACCATACCGTCCTTGTTTCTAAGATTTGTCTTATTTTGCAATGCTACATCATAGAAAATTTTACTGCCATTATTTTTAAGAAATGACCTTATTTGTTACTTGTGTCCTTATTTTTTCTTATTGCCTGTAGCATAACAATTTTAAATAAGCAACATTTGATGAACATACAGACCATTTCTATCTCATTATAAACATTTTGTAATCAAGTTTTTGTGGTGTCATAAAAGTGGTATAATCTTGCATCACAGAGACGTAACGCGCTGCAGACAAATCTGGAGCCAATTTGCCAAGCTTTTTTATGCGTTTAACCGGAGTATGCAATTATCCGTATCAAACAAATATCCGCAAGTTTACAGCCCTACTTGACTTCTGTCCATATGCTTGCTACCTGACACTGTTGGTATGTTATAGCTTGACACCGAACGCGGAGATTTCTAGAACTGTGAGATACAAAAGTGCTTCTAGATGTTCTAAAAATCCCTTGCTCCAAATACAGTATTTTAAATTCTGAAATTCTTCAGTGTTTAGCAAACCAGTGGTCATCAGCTGAAACATAAATTCAAAGTTGTTGTGGGCCCGTACGCTGCATGTTGTCTTAAACGTGCGCACTGCATGTGTGACGTAATGATCTCGTGTATCAATCGTGGAACGTTTCCCACACTCATGGCCATTTTTCTGCTTGCTTTGAACTGTGTAATGCAGTTGTAAACACGTTTATGTCTCACAGGTGTTCGCGTATGAAGATTTGTAGAACTGTGGGATATAGAAATGCTTGTAGAAGTTCTAAAATTTCTTGGTCCTGATACAGCTGGGTGTTGTACGTAAAGACTTAACTGATTTGTTAGCCTGTGGCGTCATGAAGCTTTTGTAATCCCAATGGCCTTTGTTATGCATCATTCGGTTGGGGCATTCACCAAGTGAATCTTATTGATATGAAAAAAGAGAGAGTGAAGCCAAACAAGTAACCAAGTTGAAACAGTGCATTGTCCGCGGCGAAATGCACGGCATAATTGCGCATTTTAAACTGCTAGAAATGGCATAATTCACCATTTGACGACTGTTAGTTTTCTGCCAGACATGGCATAATTCCGCATTTTAAACTGAAGTGTACTGTGTGCAGTGCTTCGGAAAAGTAGCAGTCGTCAAATGGAACTAAAATTCCAAGTTGGTGTACAGTAGCCTACAGGTGTACCATTTTCTGTTCTGTAAAGAATTTAACACATTTTGTGCAAAGGAGGTAAGCATAGTTGCATGCGTCAGGTCCTTACCTAATGCCATAAAATAAACTTTAAAAGTGCTGCTTTTGAGACAAAGCTTTGCACCCGTAGCGACAAGACAGAACCAGACTGCCCTGTATACGATGTGCTGAAGCCTGGAAATTGAACGCGCAGCGTTGATTTTAGCACGTCGGTCGAGGGAATCATTTTGGCAACAGTTGCTTAATCGGATTAACTCTTTGGTGTCCATCGGATTAACTCTTTGGTGTCCAGCTTTCAGGCGTTTTTTTCCGAAAATCCTTCAGGGATTTTCGGAAAAAAAACGCCTGAACGCACGTGGCTTTGTGCAGGAATTTCTCCGGTCTGGTATGCTCTATAGACCCGGCATAAGTCTCAAAAGACGCGGCAAGTCTTCTAGTCTGCACTCGAAAAAAAATTTTTGCTTGGGGGGTACGGGTTTTTTTTTGAGTGACGTCATAAGTGGAGGGCTTTTAGGCCACCTTGGCCCACTTTGCTTGGCCCTGGGCATCAACCATTAGGTGTTAGTATTTCGCTGAAGTTTTTACTGGAAACTAGGCTACAATCTTGAGTCTTTTGATACTTTGGATGACCTGCTGGGGTTTTGGGTTCAAAAGTTGTGATGTAGGTTAGTAAAAATATTTGACTAATTAGCTAATTAATTAATTTGTTTATT
>JGI24158J21664_10010918_pt1 | contig 12093 bp, 5 predicted proteins | sample Ectturendosymbi3_FD_21664 | JGI IMG/M metagenome (IMG submission 21664) | reverse complement strand
CGGCTTGTTGACCAGCAACAGTTTCCTGTCTTGAGCCAACGATTGCGAAACTTAACAAAGAGTCACTTGTTTCTTACGTAGTTCTTTATTTTTAAACTTTGCCCCCTCGCACGCGCAACAATTGCTGCAATGTTTTGCAGCAACGGTTGTGGTTTGCAGTTTGCACAGCGCACAATGACGCTAGAAATGCATTGAGTTACATGGATCGGCGACCCAAAATATTGAAAGCGCGGTGTCGACCGGTGTTCCAAAAAAATGAAAAAACACCATGAGCCACAAAACACTAGGCAATACTATGTACATCATTTTTTTAGATGACTTTCAACCAGGGTATGAAAATTATAGAAGTGAGAAGCAACAACTCAGCAAATCTTTTGTAAAAGCGTTTAATTTAATGAACAAGATGACCATAATATTCAAGTGCGAAATGACATTTACAAAAACAACGAACTAATTTACAAGCAATTTTATAATACCGTAATGACGTAATCCCTCATAGTTTGTTTTTTAAGACATGGAACCGCAGCAGAAGGATGACAGAAACACATGTACTCTGTAGACGCGGTTTTATGAAAACCAAAAAGCAATAGGCTCAGTATAAATGCACTCCGGGATTGTAGAAACCATTACAAAGGTTGCAGACATTTGATTCTGTTATTTGGACTAAGCCGTGTAAGTCGCTCGTATGCGTACCGCGCGTAATCTGCCCTGTGTACGACCACGCATGCATGCTGCGTGTGTCAATCTATTCATCTATGCATTTAACCCTGTATTTACAGATATGTTGTGAGTGGGTGGATACTCCCACTGCAGTCAGGTGGTTTTACTTGACACGTGCTCAAGACTTATTTAGAAAAAATAAGACACGGCCAGGCATGCAACTTATTTTTTGAATTGCTTCCATATAACCAGTTGAACTTGACCAACAGGTTTGTTGCATTTCTTTAAAAAAACGTTGTTTTGCTGTAGCCTACAAGCTTCAAGTCCGGTACTGACCTCCCTGCATCAAGTACGTTTCACTTTTGTTCATACGAAAATGAGCTGAAACTTTTTGCTTGTAGCCTTATTACTACGTCGTCCTCAACAGCCACATCCCTCATCATAGTCCCAATCTTGTTCTAATATAATATAGTTGCAACTTGAAACGCAAACTTTACAAATTGCAGCTACTCTACAGCCTACACCACTTTTAGTAGTATTAAGCTACGCCCATATCACAACAGCGGTTCTAGGGCTACAGCCACCTGGACAACTGCCACCCAGACAACTGCCATCTAGGACAAGCGCCCCCGAGGACAATTGCCACCCAGGACAACTGCCGCCCGGACAACTGCCACCTACGACAATCGCCACCCATGACAACTGCCAGCAGGAAAACCGTCGCATAAGGCATATTGTCTTCTTTGCGTTTATTACCATTAAAGCCATTTGAACTTCACAAAGATCTAGGGTCGGATTACCCTTTGGGCAAACCGGGCAAATGCCCCGGGCCTAGCGCTTGAATATCAAAACACTCCTTTACTGGTTTTTCATGTTTTTAGGCTGTTCACCAAGTGACAAAATTGTAGAGCGGTTTGACTACTGCGTTTAGTACATAGGTTCCTGAAATACTTGGAAGCTCTGCTTGTTTCTTGAGCATCAGTATCAACCTGTCCCTTCCTTTCTATGAACTGCGGCGATTCTTGTCTACCCATATCTTCAACTGAAGTTCAGCCTGTGCACAAGTAACAAAAATCAGCACGCATTGATGTTAGTTTTTTACTACTTGTTTGTGCCCACCTTTACTGCTTTTTTATCGGCACACGTAAAAAAGCAGCTAATCAGCACGCATAAAAATCAGCTTCAGCACGCATAGATGTTTGTTTTTTGCTGCTTGTTTGTGTCAACCTTAACTGCTTTTTTACGGAACACGTAAAAAAGCAGTGTACCGTAAGAAAGCAGTTAATGTGGGCACAAACAAGTAGTAAAAAACTAACATCTATGCGTGCTGATTTTTGTCACTTGTGCACAGGCTGTACTTAGGTTCAGGAAACTGACAACTTTGAAATTTATTTGTTTTTGAGTGATTTAAAGAATTGAACCAAACAGCACCACGTTTTATGACCCAAGAATTAGATCGGAATCACTGCATCCATGGGTGTCCGCAGAAATCTTTTCACGGGGGGCAACTTCGAAATTTTGCTTATCCTTTTCAGGTTGCTGACGATGCAGTGCATGAGGACTTTTACAAAACGCTTTACTCTTTCTATCCCATTAGTCTGTGCTGCGGTTGAACCTCAATTCTCAATTTTTTGTCTGTAATGTTTTCGACACTTCGGCTATCAACAATGCTTTTTCTTTTCATAAAGTGCCAATATCCATTTTCTCGAACAGTTTGTACAATTATGCTGTAGCACAGTGGTTCTCAACCGCCAAAGCAATTATGCTGTAGCACAGTGGTTCTCAACCACCGTGCCACGAGAACATCTACAATGCCGCAACGCGATGGATATACCAAGCTGAATGTGATAGCTTGCATGTGATGTGTTAAACGCATTCTCCTGGGTGAAAGTTGTCCGGGTGGCACAAGGGTGTAAGGCTAAAATAAGAAGTGTGGGAACGCACCTAAAAAACTAGCCAGTTTCAACAGCACTTTCAAACTCAGTTTTAAATAGTAATTTTATAATGATGTATTCACTTTTATTGCACTACAAACTAAAACATGAAAAAGTGTGGGAATGTGTTGCCGCCCCACTACACTCGTCGGGTGGCATTTGTGCAGGTGGCAGTTGTCCTAGGTGGCAGTTTTCCGGGTGGCAGTTGTGCTGGGTGGCAGTTGCCCTAGGTGGCAGTAGTTCCTGGTGGCGATTGTCCTAAGTGGTAGTTGTTCGGGTGGCAGTTGTCCAGGTGGCTGTAGTCCGGACACCTGCAACAGCAGATCATGTGACTAGACTCAGGCGTCCATGTCGATGGCGTCAAGTTTTGCGCATATTCACGAAAAACCTACTTATTTTCAAAAAATTTCTGTGGAAACACGCATTCAATCTCAGATTTAGAACGCACGCTTCCCATTCCGCATATGTGTTTACTCAATTCTTTTCACTGAAGTTAATAGCAAAACCAAGCACGATTGAAAGGCTCTTATATGAAAGCCATCTTAATTTGTAAGAATGCTTTAACAACGCACATTTACGAGTTTTTATTGTTTGGTTTTGCCTCCTGTTTATGATTTTGAATTAATTTAATTTGAAGGTTTGAAGTAACTACGTCTTGTTCACTGAAAGTAAGGTATACAGTGCATGTCTTCCATTCATGTATGCTACGCATCTGAGACATACCAGAACTGAACTCACCAAGAACTGTTTTCACACATTTCCCTTTTCAACATTCATATTTATCTAATAATACGTGAAGGAAGTTGATGCTCGCACGACCCACAGCTTTCTGTTATCTACGTCAACCATTACGACATGCATTGTGGATAGCTTCGTTGTCAGCATTTGCCTTGGCAAGCCGGTAGTTGTGTAGGTAACGTTGTTGAATCCACGCTAATTGTAAGCAATTTTAGTAGTCTAGTTCTAGTAAGAAAGTATTCAGGAAAATTAAGTTGTAGACCAGTGGCGTATAACTAAAGGTTTCATCCAGGGTGGGGAGTTTCATGCTGAGGTTGCGAGACGAACTCAACAATACCGAATACCGAAATATAAGCTAAATCAGAGCCCGGTTTTTGCATTTAGCTTCCAGGGGGGAGGTTCGCACCCTTGCACCACCGTCAGTCATGGGTGGCGGAACCTTTTTCAAAGTGGGGGGGGGGCACAAGTGCACGTCAAAAATCTATAGAAAATGTTTGTGATTTGAATTGGCAACTGTGAGGTCACTAGCAATGAAATATGACGTCATTACCTACACATCATATGAAGGTCTAAATTGCACTATTTTCGACAAAATTACACCGCTATGAAAACGCATCAGTGAACCACGTGAAATTCAAATAGGCTGTTATAAGGATGACCCAGGTCAACAGCGTCACTTGGGTTCATCATACGATTTATTCTGATTGAATAGACCCGTTCTACCAGGCGCGGATTTACCATTAGGCTAAAAAGGCTTAAGCCTAGGGCCCCTGATTTCGGGGGGCCCCCAAATTTTTGGAGTAAGAACAATTTCCAGCATTTCTGTAAGCAACTCTATTTTTGTTTTGGTTCGACGCACGTTTTTCTACTATGCCGCTTGCAAAGATCTCTATAGGAAAGGCTTGCATAACTGAAAAAACTCGAAGGGCCAAATTATTAACATAAAGTTGCCGCGTACCTCAAATGTCTAATTTCATTTCGATGTGGAGATTTCGTTGTAATATGGACAAAATTTTGGAACGACAAATACTAATTCGAGATCGAGCTTTTGCAACATTTTCTACAAGTGAAAAAGCTCTCGCGGGTCGCAAGAAAACCTTTCGCAGGCCGCATGTGGCTCGCTGTTGTGCAGGCCTGTTATAGAACAGCGTGGTCCAACTACTTTTGACCCACGGGCTATTTTACAAAAACGTGACAACTTGCGGGCCACGTCCAACAAAGTTATGTATAATAATACAACAGATTCACAAGATTTAAAATTGAAAAGGGAAGATATAGTAAGTGAATGCGTCATTTAAATTATTACACAATAGCAAATAGAAATTTGATCTCTACCAGTGGGGTGCCTGTGGTCGAGGTTTCCGACAATATCGTTCCTACATCAATACCAATATGTTAGTGGCAGCAAGTCGGAGATTATCGCCCAGTGTTTCATGTGCATTTCGATTTCTGTTTTCAGATTTCGCTTGCTTCAAGATAGAAAAGGTTCTCTCACACACGCATGTGCTTCCAAACACTGTGTGCATTTTTAGTGCGAAATCCTTGAGTTTGGAAAACCTATTTTTTCTGACTAGTTTCCAGCAGAAGCTCTCTACAGTCTAGACCAGGGTGAGGAACCTATTTATTACCACAGGTCGGAAGAGTTGTGCATTATCGCTGGCGGGCCGCAAATAACAGTTGATGTTATCCTAAAATTCTACCTTTATCTACGACTTCTCCTAACTTATTATCTAAGTACCTGCTTATCATGGAGCTTCATTTTCACGCGATTTTGGTAACGAAAATTCTGTTGTAGACTGTTGTGGACTATGTCAAATGTTTACGCGGGCCGCAGGTTCCCTACCCCTGGCCTAGACTGACGTCGTTTAATATTTGATTGAAAGGTGTTGTGCTTGTTCTGACTAAAATAATCTATTGTAACACACACAACAATCAATACTGAGAAAGCTTTCGGGCTTTAAAAATTCTGTACGCGGGCCACATGAGGCCCGCGGACCTGCAGTTGGACCACGCTGCTGCAGAAGAATGAGCGCGAAGGATTGAAGTGAATGACGACAAGCATTCTCTTTTTATGGGGGTTGAGAATTGTTTTACAGTAGATATGTATAATATGTGGAACCAAACGCCTGAATCCATTTTTCAAATTCCACGAGGCCAGTGAGGTACTCAACAAATATGTAATGGGAGTGTAGTCAGATAACTTCATCACTGCCTTTTTCGTTTATTTCATTGCGACTGTTATTTGTTCCTGATATCGAGGGAATTCAGAATAGAGTAATATGTTTATGAATTGGAACAACTTGTTCAGTGAATGTAACGAGCACGTGTAGTGCTGATTTGTATGACATCAGGGAGAGAGAGAGAGAGAGGGAGTTTACTGACGCAAGCAATAAACAAAAAAACATCAGTCGTCGCAAACCTTCCAGAAGGGCAAGGAGTCGGATTCTCAAACTCGAAAACTTTTGAACAGGAGTCGGATTCTCAAACTCGAAAACTTTTGAACAGGAGTCGGATTCTCAAACTCGAAAACTTTTGAACAGGAGTCGGATTCTCAAACTTGAAAACTTTTGAACAGGAGTCGGATTCTCAAACTCGAAAACTTTTGAACAGGAGTCGGATTCTCAAACTCGAAAACTTTTGAACAGGAGTCGGATTCTCAAACTCGAAAACTTTTCGGACCCGGACCCGGATCCGGTTTCAAAAATTTTGGAACAGGAGTGGAGCTGGAAAATGTGCCTGCGGCCACATCAGCCTTCCAGAAGGACCCCCAATTTAAAATAGCCCAGGGCCCCGAAAATGAAAAGTTTTTCACCATCCGGCAGCATTGTCCAACAACACCAATACGGTAAGCAAGCCATAGCAGGGTGACAGTGACAGACTGTGCACGGTGTATTCTGTCAAACAGTTACGAAATCCTGACAAATTATTACTAATAATATTGAAAAAACACTGCAGGATTGTTTTCATTAAACGATTTCATTTCACAATGGGCCCAATACTAATTGTGTTACTTAAACTTAATCAGGCAAAATTCGAAATGTAAAAGTAGGGGGCCAGCCCACCCCCTACGGTTCCGCCACCTATGCCGTCAGTTATACCATTGTTGTAGACCTGTGTTGCGCCCCTTCACTGCACACATTGCCTGTACAAATGGAATATGACCTCCTCAGCAGCCTGTGAGTGTGGCGCAGAAGAACAAACTGTCGACCATGTTGTCCTCTATTGTCCAATCTATATCGACCTCCTCATGGACTGCACGGTCTGATGGTTCTGGACGATGAGATAATTGAAGGGCTGCTCAACACCCTCCGGAGATCTAGTGCGGCCAAGCAGTGGTTATGAAGAACTGGCTCAAAATAAGAACTGTATATTAATAGAATAACCAGTTTCCAAGGTAAACAATCATGTACAAGCGTATTCGTAGTTTCCGCCTGCAGCATCGGGTGTATCTTGCATCAAAGTTGTCCAATGAAAATTCAGCACTTTACATGAATGATAAATCCGGTTATTTAACCAGTAACACTAGGCTACGCCAGACGCAGGAAGGCTCAGGATGGTCACGTGCGTAGTGACCCTTAAAAAGTGACGCTTACAAAAGTTGCACAGTTCCAAATGCGTATTACTTCCACAAGAGGTAGGTGCCCAGAGTCTAATGATACAGAGTCTTACGAACAGATGTGATGAGAACGTTTTTTATTTTAAAAAAAACGGCATTGCTTGAAAATTGGCACCAATCTTGTTACGCAAATTGAGATATTTTGCCAATGCAGGTTTGCTTCATGGCAAACCAAGAATCCTTTGGAGCCAGTGGTACTGACAAGTTATAGCAATAGCTGCGATAAAATGAAAATCCACCCGAGCGTAGTTGTTTTTCTTTTGGAAATTGTGCAAAACGACATTCCAAGGTTGAATGATTACTGATCACGTCACGTAATATTCAACCAACCATGATCCAGGTCAGGGGTCGTCAAACACCGGTCCGCGGCCCGGTGCCGGTCCGTGAAGAAATTGTTTTCGGGCCGTGCCGAACCAAGGCCAAATTGGCACAAACGTGACTGAAACAACTAACGTAAGGAACACACTGCGGATGCCATTAACTACCATAATCCCTACAGGTCGGAGCATCTCACTAAAGCAAAACCAGATCTCTCATTGAATCAGTGTCATGACGACTTACGAGTTGTAAAAATTTGCATGTCAAACGCTCATGATTTTATTGAGGGTCGGTCCGCCAAATAATGCAAGGCTGAAACTGGTCCGTAGGGCGAAGAAGTTTGCCGACCCCTGATTTAGGTCAGGGGTTCCCAACCATGTACTCATTTGATCATGTACTCCTTCAGCATTTCGACAGATGAGCATGTGCCCTTTTAATTGTATCTAAATTTTACAATAAGCAGGTATTGATTTTTAAATAATATTCACTGATATATGCATAAATATTTAGAAATAAAAAATATATAAGTATCTTTTTACGTTATATTGCTAACTTTAAATGTACCCCTTCAGGTAGGCAAATGCACCCCTAAGGATTCATGTACCCCATCTTGGGAACCTCTGATCTAGGTGCTTGCATAAAACGGATTCCGGGCCCCTCGCTATAAAATTCGTTCCGCTGTCCCAACCCTGGGCCAGGGGCTGCATGCTCCCGGGAAGCGGCAACATGTAGTCGCCTACCCAAAATACCCAAAACATATAGCAGCGTTTATCCGTCAGTCGGACCACCAATCCGGATTTTCCGTGGAAGAGCAACTGTAAGATTAAACTTTGCTTCTCCTAAACGGAGTTATGACACGGAATTTTGCAGCGTTTTGGCGTTTCTTTTTATTGCTAGACAATACAAAGAAAGGCATCATTTCACGTGGGCAATTTCCAAGGGGGTCACGGAATCCGCTAGATGAGGTACCACGCACGCTGTTGTAAACCGGAGGTGGAAAAACTGCAGCTCGCTCCCCCATTTAATGTGGCTCACGTCAGAATTTTCGTAACACAAATTTTGTTGGATTTGAGTATTAAAGTAAAATCACGTGTTGGATTTGTATGTCAAAGTGAGAAAACATGTGCACTTAGTTCTTAGTTGTATATTTTATCATAAGATATCGTTTGCAATTTTTGCGTCCCCGCCCCATGATATTGCACAAGATATGCGCCCCACGATAGTAGAACGGTTCCCCACCCTTGGTGCAAACAGACATCCTCGCTTTATCCAACCACAGTGTGGTATTTCGTGAAGCATGGTCTCACACACAAAAAAAACTGGCAGACATTGCGCTCATATTTCGATTTATGAAACATATCAACAGAGAAAGATGTTAGAAGTTACTGAAAGCCACTCCAAAACTTTCTACCTGTTCGACCTGCAGTAATTGTTATGTTATTATCGGATCAAAGGTTGTGCAACTGCAAAGCAAGCATGCCTTGTAAGCTCTTCAGAGAAAACGCTGATATTAAATTTTTATTGCTGCAACATCAGCAATTGCATAAGGGCAGTGTCTGATCTCTACTGAGATACAAGCTGTCAAGTCATGCTGAGAGAATACGAGCGAAGTGTCAAGACGTGTATTTAACAACAAAGCAATCATTATTTGGTATTTTCACAGTAAGTCACCAAAAGGTGACGTAATCGAATCAATCAGCAAATTACTTTACTAGGAAATCAATTTCACGTGTTTTATGCATCTTCAGTCTAAAAACTGCAAGCAAGTGCTTATACGACTGAAATGATGAATACACTAAAGCAAAATTTATAGAAAGTACACGAATTGTAGTCTCGAACGCAAGCTTCGACCATGGAGATGGCTTTACGAAAGCAAAACTGACGCCAATCACTCAACGACTAGCTTCAAGCATGGTGACTGTGAGTCGCAGGAGGTAACGTTCAGTGGCGTAACTGACGGGGAGGCAAGGGGGCGAGCCGCCCCCCTGGCAAGCTAAATGTAAAAACTGGGTCCCCTTTAGCGGAAATGTTGGCAGTTAGTACTTTTGATTTTCAGTAGTTTGCTTGTTTGCGTTTTTCAGGTGTTTTCGCTTTTTTAGCTGGTATAGACATCCACGATATTCGGATTCGCTATTATTTCTTAACTTTTTTTGAGTTTGTTGGCTAGTGGCCCCCCCTACGGTGGCCAGTGGGCCCTCTTCAGCTAGGTTTTGCACCCATGGCTCAAACCTCCAGTTACGCCACTGGTAACGCTGTGCAAATTTAATTTTAATTTATTTGTTTGTGACCCGACACGAAGTCCATAGTATAAACACACACACTCTGCAGAACGCAGGTCGATAAAAACAGACAAAACAGAACGTTTTACAAGGCATTGGAGCCGGCGGAATCACAGGGTTACAGACAATTTTTGCAACTGCGTTGAAGACCGAACCATAGGGTTACAGACACATTCTTAACACTATTGTTAGCTAACACGTAACACTTGTTACAAAACTACTGCGGAGTAGGGCGCCAATTCCTAAACTGGTCGACTCCAGGTAAAATGCGAATGCATTGTGACATGACATGCCGTCAATCAAAAAGACAGTGCAAAGTCCGATCACTCATTCACAGAGTAAAATGCGATTGTAGTGTTCAAAGAATAGTGACGAGTACAAACAATCTGACTGCATCAAAGCACGTAACCACATGTTGTTAGATTTTCTGCATCTTTCGAAAAACAGGTACGTGTTTTTTCGTAACAGAGCCTCAAAGGTAGGAATGTTACATTGAACCTGGTGGCTACTAACACTCGCTCTCCAGGGCAAGTTGTATAGAGCTCTGCATCCAAAATTATAGGCCACACGCAATCTCTGCATGCATGACTTCCTGAAATTACACCAGAAATGTAATGCATACATGGGCGCACAAAAGGAATGAAAAAGTACATTTTTAACTGCATTTGACCATAGGAAAAAGAGGCTCGCAGCTTGTCTGCTGCACAATATTGCTATGGCAGTTGTCTATGAATGTCTTTGTCATCTGAGAGCTCAGTGTCCAATACAATTCCCAGATATTCGTATTGGTTAACAGATTTTACGTTTTGACCACCCAATGTCAATAATGGAGTGGCTGTGCTTTTTTCATTCTTAGCCTTAAACGTCATACAGACAGTTTTGTTGCAGTTGAAAATAATCCCATGCGATTCTGCATACGCCTGGCACACATCTTGTACTCTTTGCAACCAACGTACACTTGGACAAAACACACAAATATCATCAGCAAACATCAAGCGATTTAATAAGACTTCACCAATATAACACCCTGCTTTAATGTTGTTTAGTTCATTGGATAAACTATCTAAATAAACAGCAAACAAGTATGGACTCAGTACTCCCCCTTGTCTAACCCCATTAGACACATGAAACGGTTCAGAAAAATGCTTGCAAAAAATATTTGTTTGGTTTTTTCGCCCTGCTCATCTAAAAACCGCTGCCCACCGTGACTACGGTATTAATTAGGCAGCCAATTGTATTTTATTAGTTTTTCTCTTGCTTCACCAGTTTTTTTCAGTCTTTCCATTGCTTCAGCACATTTCAAACATTTCTTGAAAGTTGAGTTTGCAATGAGTCCTTCCGCATCGTCCATAATTAAGGCTCTAGGTTTGCTGTGAGCTTTCAAGAATCTGCCTGCCGTGCTCTACTTTCATAACTTCGCGATAATTCGAACTTGCATACCTGAACAGGACTTTTTCAGTCTGGCGGATTCGGTCTGGGCGATTCGGTCTGAGCCGTTTCGGTCTGAGCCGTTTCGGTCTCGAGACATTTTGGTCAGATTATGAAATCTTGCAGAAATCTTACATTAATACAAAGTACTTAAATCAGTGACAGGTTTTCTTTGAACACACGTTAGTCAACGATCAGGCCAGGCAGAACTGGGGAATTTGGGAATGTCATTCCCGGGAAATATGACATGTTCGCAGGAAATTTTTCGCTGCAATACTATAAATATTTGCAAGTTTTAAGACGTTAATAAAAAAGCTTGCGCTAAGCGCAAATCGACTTTCAGCGCAGCAGGTCACATTTCTCGGCTTTCAGAAGTCGAGGCGCTTGATTCAAAGCGCACTCCCTCCATCATCGTAGGTTTCCAAAGGTCGGTGCATTCCACTCTAAGCATGCTCCCTTCACGAATCGCAACAGCGGAATCACTGCGGGCAAGGTATTTTACTCGGCATAAAGTTCTTAATTGTCGTGCAAAGTAACTGAATCAGTGGTGTCTCGAGCTGAGCCAGAGTCTTTGATTACGATTTATAATATTGTAGAATGAAAGTTTCATTGTTTTGTATATTTGTGCCACCACACCCTTCACTGATTATGGTTGTTAACTTGGGGTCTATGCATTGGGCTTTGTTACTTTTCAAGTATTTTCGTTCCATATCTGGCCTTTCGCATTCATTTTGCAGGTGACCTGAATCAAAAATTGTCGTTAGTAGCACGCGTTCTCTCGACTTCGTTTGCTCGCGCTTTACTCGGGCTCATCCGTTTGAGCCCGAGCTGCTCTCTGCAATTAGGCATTCAAGTATTTTTTAACATCATTCATATCAGATTAACTGTTTTTTTTAAGCAACAGATTTGTATAGAGCGGTGGTTTTCAACTATTTTGTACCGCGAGTCCGTGATCCATTATAGCAACCCACTATAACCAACAACCCCCATTTAAAACTCGATCAAACCAAATGTAATACAGCTGTGTTCATAAAAAATCTGCTCGCGACACTTCCAAAATTGGTTCACGACCCATCTGGGCCATAGGCGTAGCCAGGAGGGCCAAAAGAACCATGCCCCC
>JGI24158J21664_10010917_pt1 | contig 12094 bp, 5 predicted proteins | sample Ectturendosymbi3_FD_21664 | JGI IMG/M metagenome (IMG submission 21664) | reverse complement strand
TTGCGTCACAGAGTCTTTTGCTTTTGAATTGCTGGCACTGCCAAGAGTTGCTTTATTATTTTTTTGACTGAAGATGGATTAAGATTAATCCGAAACGCCTCAGAATAAAAATGTATAGTTTTTTGAAGGCTTTTTTAGTGTTAATGAAACTGAAAATATATATTTACAACAAATTTGTTCATTTTGCAGCATGCAACATATCCCGCCGAGAAAATCACATTACGTAACATGTCCCGCCCTTGATCTGTTGTATAATAGTTTATGTGGCCCTTGGACAAAGAAGTTCAGGGATCTCTGGCCTAATCGGATGGCGTGGTGATTCGTACTTCAACTATCTCGGATGGACAGTAACTCCTTCATTCGAAAGTCCCGTCTCTCCGAGTAAAAGTGGCTGCTACATAAACAACTGCAACATGTATTTCGCCATTTTTTTATAATCATAAGCTGAAGAAAAGAAAATTTTAAAAGTCAATCGGAAGAAACGCTAATTCAGAATTTCTGCCTAAAAACACAATTCTCGGGGAGGGGGTCGCAGGGGGTACTTTCCAACAGTAAAACTAGGGGCCATGAATTGCTCCAATTCGGTCTTTGTAAGCTTTTCTTTCGGAGTATACGCTGTGTCATCAACTTCGGGTTTGCCAGACGCCGCAGGCGGCGCGCTTTTGAACATCTGCGCTCTCGCGCCCACATGCGGTGCTGAGGACGAACTAACAGCAAACGGACCGGAGAATGCCGTTTGATTGGCCGACGCGGTAGGCTGTGTCGCGGTGTGACCGAAAGAAGACGATTGATTGGTCGGAAGTTTAAAAGAAAAGGGTTGATCGGACGGAGGCGCGGAGAACGAGGTCTGCTGACCCGCTGATGAGGGAAACGGCGTCTGATTGGCTGACGGCGACGAAAACGGCGTCTGATTGGCTGAGTTGGACGAAGGCGAAGCTGCTGCACTTGCAGTTGTGCCAGAGCCGAAGTCTATTAAATACAAAAACGTTTACATTTATGAAATATTACAAGGCTTCGAAGTAACGTACATTTGAACATTTGCCATAAGCGGAACCAATAAAAAACTTTCTGATGTGCAAATCATGACAACAGCGGCCTGCTGCAGGTGGCCATCGCCTCATGGCAATGAGTTGGACTGATCACAATCAGCTTCAATGTCTCGTCTTCTGACCGATAAGCGATGCCGAATTTTCTTCGAGCAAAACATTTTTTTTTGTCTAAGCTCGTATTACCTGGAAGTTTTTTTAAAGGAAAAAAATATTTTTTCTGAATTCAAATAAAAACTACAGAAAGCATAAACTTAATTGTCACAGCCACATTTTTTTCTGATTGCTGATTGGCACAAAACCGCGGTAATCAAGATATGTGCCGTGGAGGTGAGAATTGTTGCAGGTCAGTTTCGTTTCACTCGACTGTACCCCCTTTAGAGCAGCGTTTCTCAAACACTAAAGGCGTGTGTCATGGATCCCTGGTACATCGTAATAAAGGTTGCGGGCTCCTGAAGAGGAAACGTTGCAAAATTATTTAAAATTAGGTCTAGTAGTAGTAGCGGAGATAGAGCAAAGTCTATTACCCTTTTCGAACTGTCAGAACAAATTAACCATTTAAATCACATTCACGAACCCCAGGTAAAGTACCATGATTTACAGCAACGATTGTCAACCTTGTCGTATCGCGACCAATTACAGCAACCGACTATAACCCAACAACCCCCATCAAAAATTCGAATAAAGCAAACGTAATACAGCTGTGTACATGAAATATCTACTCACGACCCCCAGAAATGGTTCACCACCCTTCTGGATTTGCAACCCCAGGTTGAAAACCACTGCTTTGAAAACGACTGCTTCAGAGCGTTAATAGTGGTCCGCGGCGCCCACCTCCGCTTGTACTTGCGCCGTGGGCCACGCGGCTGCTTTCGCACTTTCGCAGCAACGGCAGCAACGCGCGTGAAATGTTCCTTTGCACCCCCACCCATCAACGCCGAGCAGGAGGCTGGACAGGCCGCAAGTACCGTTTTCCAAGTCTTCGGTATGACCTGGCCGGGAACCGAACACTGGACTACCAGCTCTGGTAGCACGTGTCAGGAGTCATTCGATTGATTTAAAAAAGAAAACTTGTGAGAATGTCAAGTTTCATCTCGCACTGGCTTAAACGAAGTCGAGAAAAACAAAATCCAAACCGCACAAAATCGACTCACAACGGCAATTTGCATACGTTTAAGCCTAGCAATTTTCCAGACTGATTATTATGAACTTTCTCATGCACATGAATGGTCTGATTGGTTTGCACAAGATATTCACGAACTTTGAACAAACCCGAATTAGAAAGCTGTTTTTTTTCCGGACATCGACCAAATATTTTTTTAAATGACGGAAAGTCAATTCGGTCGTAATGTCCAGGAAATATAGACTTAGTGAACACTGTTACGGCGAGTTTTAATGCTATAACGGGACAAATGACCGAAATGTCTCAGCGAAAAAAAACAGCTCGAAGGACGACATACGTAGACACCACATTACGTTTGCAGAAGCTGCTGCAAAAAATCAGCTTCCAACAGATCGATTTTTCAAAAGCTTCGTACTCACCTGAACCGGGGCCATACATGGTGAAAATGTTGAGACACGACGACGGGTTGCTCTCAATCGTTGTGTCGTTGACAGAGGCAAGCAGAGAAGTTCTGGTTTGTTCGCTCATGTCTCTCAATTCTTGCTTACGTCTTCAAACAATATAAAAAATGACGATTGTTTCGACACAAATCGAGCACACTGAACGCTGAGTTCAAAACAAAAGGTTACATTAGGCCACGCGCACTCACGCAAACGACCCAGAAAAGGTCTGGTCACGCGTAAATAGATAAGATTACGTGAAACGTAACAAGAGGGCAAGTGAACGATCCTCACAGCTGTGTCTAGACGCGACAGTTCGATCAAGCAACGCACAGAAACCATTCGATTGTTGTGCATTCGGGGCGAACTTAAATTGGCCGAGACCGTGACAACGAAGCCACAAAGGTTACATTAGGTCAGACGGGCTCAAGTCAAAGGTTACATTAGGTGAGATGGGCAAGTTCGACAGGACACGTTCTGTTTCAGGCGACACAGTTTAGCCCACATTTGGCAACGAGCGTATCCAGCGATGAAGTACCAGGGCCTATGAGAGGGGGGTACAAGTGGTCCATCGTACCCGGGCCCAGTAGGTAATGTGCCCCGGTAGAATGAAAGCAAGAACTTCAAGTTTTTCTGTAATCAAGCTCCAATTACAATTGTAAGGCGTTGCCAGTATACGCTCACAAGCTTCAGTCAAGTACAGCAAGCGGTGGGATTTCTCTCTGAATCAAAACAGTAACCCCCCTCTCCCGCTACCACATACTTGATCAGCNGATTTCGTGGCCCGAGCGACTAGTACAGTGGTTCTCAACCTTTCATGGTTTGAGGCCCCTTCCCCCCCGTCAACTGGCGTATCGTTAATGTTGTTACACTTGGGTTTTGAAATATCACGGCAGAGCTATTTGGTAAAAGCCTCTGCTCGTGGTCGCCGGAGAAGCGCTCCGTGCCCCACGTTTGAGAAATCATGGGCTAGTAGGATTTCGTGCCGAGAAATCGAGTGTTCGACACCTTTGCCATGGAAACCGTTGCACAAAGCATCCAAAGACATGCCCGCCGACCATGCTGTCTACGCGATGTGGTCGTCAAGCTGGAAGAAGACCATCTCTGGAATATTCAGACACATATCCAGGGTTTTTTAAAGGTTTGACCTTTGATGACTGCTAAGTTATTTTAAGAGACCGTAAAGATTCCATCTAAACCAGTGCTCTTCAACCTTTTTGTCATCGTGGAACCCCTGAAACACTTCCGCGTTTGTCCTGGAACCCCCATTAACAAAAATTTAAGAAACACGAGTAATTTGCAAGAAAATCAAATATCTCGTCATTAGACACTTCAACAAATAAGCAGTTATTACAGAAGTTAAAAGCAAGAAATTTAATGATTTGGTTGTTCTTGCATGCTTGGAATATAGGTGCTACATTCAGAATTTGGGTCATCCGGTAAAAAGAACCCGTATCTGAAATGTGTCGTCACTTTTTCTAACTTTGGCAATTGAATTACATTTGGTCCGCATCGGATTAGGTGCCTCTTTTACATTTGCACTACACTGCTCATTACCGTCCACACCTTTGCTGTTGTTATTATTTCGCTTCACATAAGAAAATATGCTATTTGCTTCATCTGGCTTGACTAAATAGCAAAAGGTTGGGTTTCACACTGTTTTTACTTTATTCCCACAAAGGTTGAACAGCAGCTCTAGTTTGTGACTCAGTCTACTCTCTGCTAGACTCAGGCTGAGTCTACTTTCTGGTTGCTACTCAGTGTACTGTGAACTGTACATCGGCAAATCGTATAACTGTGATGCAACAATAACGTTCTTCTTAATTGCACAACAATGAACGGCAAGTGACGCAACAACTAGCAATATTTTTTGTTCCGCTATCTGCACTCAACCTCCTGCATAACTAACTGGCCTACTTGGAGTGTGTATGCGGCACGGTGATCTAAAAAATTACATAACTACCCATCAACATACTGAAGCAAAAAATCATTTTCCCTAAAAAACGAGGAACCCTCACGGAACCCCACTACGTATTTTGAGGAACCCCTGTTGAAGCACTGTTCTAAATGCCGAGATCAGGGGTGACCAACCCGCGGCTCGCGAGCCGCACGCAGCTCTTTCCTCAGTTTCGTGCGGCTCTTACGTCATTACAAGAAGCCCCACAAAATAACATGCATAAAAATAAATGGCTTGCGAAGTTCCGTCATTGTCGTGATGGTGCGTGATATTTGCAATAAATCTTACTGAGCAAAGGTACTTGCGTGAGGAAGGGATGGGCTGATGTTCATGTGCGCCCATAGTATACAGTGGCTCTCTGCGGTAACACAGAAAGAAATATGGCTCTTGGCCTCTGACTGGTTGGCAACCCCTGGCCGAGATGGTCGTGAAAAATTGAGTTGAAAAAAAATTGAGAGACCGAAACGGTCTCTCAAAACACCTTGAAAGAACACTACGCATATCAAATAACACATGATCGACAAGCACGTTTCTGTTCAAAGCACAAGTTTGGCTCTTCTCTGCCACGAAGCGGACTGGACGTTTTTGTCTACTTACCCACACGATGTCGCCACTGGCTCAAGAGCAATAGCTAAAGGATGCGACGACAAAGGCAACCGGTTAGTTGGCGAACCTGAATTTTTTTAGACGAAGCATTTTTGCAAACACCACTTTTTGATACGAGAGATGTGAGACAAGCGACCGCATCGCAACAGAATTTGCAAACACGCACGCGTGGATGTCTTCTAAGTCTCAACAACCTTTCCTAACAGTTATCTGCTCAGGAACCCAGCGTGGTGGACGACCGAGGGGTCTCTTTTTTTGTTGATTTTATTGACTTGGCAAAATGTTAGAAACCTGTGCTTCCATAACTTTTCCTGATTTTCACAAACAACTGGAATGATGCCAGAATTATTTCACAAAAATATCCCTGAAAGCCTATATAAAGGATGTATGGGTACTTTACTATCCAGGATTACCTGATGGATGGACATTTTTGGACACCTTACTAAGTTAGCATTTCAATGTGATTCTAAGTGCAAAACGTGCTTGGCCAAATATGACCACCGATACCTTATACAGTATGTGAAGAGTCTTCCCACACCATGACTTGATATGAAGAAAAAACGCATCTAACACGTGCATGACGTTTTTCACGCACAAACAGAAATCCCTTTTTTGGTGGTACCCTGTATAAAATATGTATGATATGTACGTTTCGCTGCGCAGATTGTTGCGAAAGTGATTGGCAATGGACGTAAAAAATAGTTTGGTCCGGAAGTAACGGGTGCCACGTGACCCAGGAAGACGTCATCAAATTGTGGCTAGCATTTTACCCTCTTACTGACTCGTATAGCATTTTTAAGGTTTCCTGAGCAGGGCGAAGATCCGTCCCATCCTTCAGGGGGCGCCAACCCCGCCGGCCCACACGTGACCAACGCTGACGCACAAACCCACCTGGAATACATGGCATCGACTTCGGTGATGATTTTGCCGAACTCTTCAGGGCCGTGCAAACGATACAAGACCTTCAGTTCTTCCGGTTGAATGTCGGGAAGGCCTGCGCAGGTAACGTACATAAACGTAGGTAACGTACGCAAACCATTCCAAGACGTACATCGCGAGGGAAAAGTTAGAATCTCGGGTCAACCTGACAAAAACAAAGAGAATGGCGTTTCTTCTTCTACGCAGATCAGGTTTAAATGCAGGCCCCCATTGGATTCAGTTTAAAAGGCTGGTACACATCAGGTTTGCCTGATGTGAAATTCGGTAACCAGTGACGTCATCTGCAACTGCTTCACCGCCTTGTTAGGCCACACTTTGCAAAAAATACCATTTATTGCCTTTACAGTAAAGTCCGCGACGTCAAACATCACTTCCGCACGTCATATGACACTGAAGCGGATCAAAGGTCAAAGTTCTTGGCATTCTAATACAGAGGCAAACTGACAATCGGTTAGATTCTAAAATGTTGCATTCACTTGGTGATGAAGAAGAGCAAACATTGAGGAAATTAAAATATCTCGAGAAATGAAAATTTTGCAACGAATGGATCGAGACGCGCCACAAACAACACTTGCGGTTGTTCCAAACACATGTTTTCCATGAATCAGAAGAGATTTTGCTTAAGCCAGATGAAAGACCCAAAAATTAAATAAAAAAAACGTGGTTGGTGTAATTAGAAAATAAACTAGCCGACGAACAAAAAGCTCCATTCTAAACCACATCATTTTTTTAAACTTAATCCGAGTAGTCTTGTCTTCAATGCTTCACCATCTTTCGTAAAGGTTTTCTAAACCTACAAGCTGACAAATGTCTATCTTTTTCTAAAAATTTGGGATGATTTCGCGTCGTTTTACCGACAAACAAAGTACTGGGTAGCCTCATGTTAAAAACAAAAAAAACTGGCTGGGGAAACAAACAGCAAAAATCATATTGGGAGAGGTGGGTGGCAATGGGCACTTGTCGCAGGGTTGCGTAGTCGGAGGTTTTGGGTGGAGTCGGATTCCTAAGAAAAGTAAGAGTTGGAGTCGGATTTTTTTATCCGACTCCGGAAGACCAATTGAATTTATTTTGCATCGTAGTCCTAAGTTAGAAATTCTAACTCGTGCCTGTTGAAGTGGTACAACTTATTTTGAAATTTTGATTGAAACAGATAATTCTTTCTGTGTACCACGATTTCCATTGATTGCTAGTTGCTACAAATTTGTTTACAGCCAGACGTAAATCACATTATGTCGAGGGGTCGGACATTTTGGAAAGGTCGTAGTTGGAGTCGGACGTTTTACCTCCGACCCTGTCGGTCAGGCCAAAAGGTATCGCCGAGCAGCCGCGAACAATGACGTACCTTCCACGCAACAGTGACGTACGTACCTTCGACGCATTTGTTCCTGTTAAGAATTAGCAAGCACGAGTATGGCCACATCGTCTTGCAGTCCATCCATGCGGCCACGTCGCTTTGCACAAGGTCAGTGACCTTGACGTCATCGTCGCTGAAAGGACCGTCATCGGGATGATGACTGACGTCACTGAGAGCGCCGAAACGGTTCGAATTCGAATCTCGGGAGTTTTTATTCCAGTGGAATCTGAACAAAGAAATCCTTCATAGATGATCGCAGCAGCAATCGATGAGCGCGTTCTCCTGTTTGGCGCTTGGACTCAACGGACAACCGCAGTTACTCGTTTCAGTTCTGTCTTGTTCGATAAAATCTTTGCGATACGGGAAATAACCGGGGGGAGACAAGCTTTTTTTGCTACTAAAAAACTTATTTTTCAAGATATTTTGATGTGCGCGTTGAATGTTAGTTTTTCGATCCATATCAAAGCAAAAATAAACAATTTGCGGGCGGTATAGGAAATTAAAGAGAAAAATATCTCCGAAAAAATCTGAATATCTTAAAAACTTCTTCCTTATAATTTGAAGTCGCGGGGTCGTTTAATTTGTCCGGTCTTTCCGTGGCCTAAGGTCGGAAAATTACATTTTCAATGTTTTTTCTTTCGCGCACCGCAAAATCAGGAGAAACGCGATACCCATTACAACTCAAGTCTGGGTTTTTTTTCGCTGAGACATTTCGGTCATTTGTCTCACAGTTGCATTAAAACCTGCAACAACAGTGCTCAGCAGCCTATATTTTCAGACATTCTGGCCGAAATGACTTAATTCTTTTCGGTCATTTCAAAAACATTTCAGTAAATGACCGAAAAATAACCAAAAACAACAGCCTCAAGTTAGAAACATTGAAGACCTCATTGAATGCGGGCGATCAGTAGGAAGCACGACAGGAATCAAATGTGTGAAGCGCGTTGAGTGCCAATCGCAACAACAACAATACAAGCGCTTAAAACAAAAACGATGGTCGATTTCTTAACGAAACATTTTTCCATGATTTGAGGTAAGCGTTACAAGTTGTAAAAGCTTTCCCGGGCGCCATGTTATCGAAAATAACTGAATCCGATAAAAAGCAGTAGATCACATAATGTTTCAAAGAAGTTTTGCCAAAAATACAAGCAGTTACAGTGCGGCAGTTTAGCTTCATAACTACTTTTGCTCACCGATCATTGCTCGGCTGACTGTGCTGCGGCGTTGATTTATTTCTGACGAAGGGACTGCTGTAGTCTGCGACAGAAAAAAAATTGATACTGGAATTGTCGTCGGGTGAAGAACTTAAACAGGTCAGCGATACTATTATATGATATTATATTACATAAGATAATATTATATAATCGGTGATTTGTGCCGATCGAATCGCTGGATCCATTCGGCGATAGCGGATCGGACGACGTGATGACGATATCGCGACGTGTAAACGCAAACAAGACCTTTCTCATATCGACGTTTGCTGGTACAAGATTTTTTCGCAGTCAAATCGACAAACAATTACCGTACTGTATGTTGCTGGACAACACCCAAGTGCTGGTGATAAGCGCAAGTTTATTTAGAGGTGCTTCTCAAGTTCTCCGGTCAGTATAATTGTATTAACGGGTCTACGGTAAGTTTGCCCCCATGTTCGGTTCAGGGGGGTGGCGGAACCAGGGGAGCCGCATGGGCCCAGGCCCCCCACTTTTACATTTCGAATTTTGCTTGAATAAATTTAAGCAGCACGATTAGTATTGGGTCCATTGTTAAAGTAAATCGCCTGATGAAAAAATGTTTCCATAGTTTTTTGACGTGCACTTGTTCCTACTTTGAAAAATGTTCCTCCATCACTGGTTCTGTCGCTAATTCCCTAATAAATTATCTGTGGAATTAGAACGAAGAGATCCCAATCAATGGGGTAAGGCGTTTAGAAGCTGCACAAGAGAAAGCATGGTTATTGCCCGGTCTGCACGAGAGGCTGCATTGGTGCATTCTCTCTGTGATTCTGAAAAGTCCTGTCACTGTATGGGATTCTTTGGCTCCCCTTCGCGTGGTGTTTACGCAGCTTGGACTGTTTTCACAGGTGGTGTGTTCGGTTCCTGGCAGTACGCTAGTGTTGTTCTCGTGATTGAGTTCGAGTGGTGGGCTTGCAAATGAAGGAAATGTATGAAAAATGGCTAACTTTTGTTAAAATCGCCCTGCGATGCGATTTTTGAAGTTTAATACACAAATTCCAACACTGGGCCTTGTTCCAATGGTACTTCTGAAAAGCTGCAAACCAGACGGGTGTTGCGAACATTCCCGCCTTGCAATCTCTTAATTTCAGGTAAGTGAAGAGAAAAATAGCAATATTTTGGGGCAAAGATGAGCACCCAAAAGCTTGTAAGAATCCTTTACATGGCCATGGTGATAATCACGCTCGAAGTGACCCATGACGCCGGCGGTATTAATCGCAAGCGAGGCGTAACGAAAAGTTTGGACCTTTGAATTGGCATGGACACAGGAATTAATCGGATTGTATGCCGCACAAGCCACCTGAGGTCCTAACCCAGGGGTTCCCAACCTTTCTCCAACTATGTACCCCTTCAGAATTTCGACAGACGAGCACATACCCCTAAAATTTCTTAGGACTAAAAGGCTGAGTAAAATTACAAAAATCCACTGAATTTTTAATATAACGTTCAGGTTTTAGAACTGCAAAGGTAGACTTATTTTCATGTTTCAGCAACATTTTGTTGCGGTTAATTTCAAAGTTAATTTGTTTTTAAAAATGGTATACAGCACAACGATAATTGTATAAATATTTGTAAATATGTTTTCCCTTCTTTTGCTAACCTTAAATGCACCCCTTCAGATGGGCAAATGTACCCCCAGGGGTACATGTGCCCCAGGGTGGGATCTCTGGTATAATCTTATGTCTTTATTTTGTTTTTCGTATCACCAAGTACGAAGTCAGCTCAGGGAAATATTTATTCAACAGATGAGACCCAGGTCGCCGATGACAGCTGATCTTCGCACACCGGCACAAAGCAGTCGCGATAAACATGCATTAGAATCGTGCACCATGCGAAAGCAAACATCCCGTGGCTTAACTGGCGGGGGGCCCTGGCAAGTTAAATGTAAAATCGGGCCCCTTTAGTGTACGTTTTGATATTTAATATTCTTTCGGTTTTCAGTGCGTTGTTGTTGTTTTTTTTTTGAGTAATTTGTGGTGTTTTCAGGTTTCATAGCTATTATTGACATCCACATCGCCCATCCGGATTCACTATAATTTCTTGACATTTTTCCTGGGTGTTGACTGGTGGCTCCCCTACGGCGGCCAGAGGGCCACCTTCAGCTAAGTGTCGCACACCTCCTGCTCAAACCACTAGTTACGCCACTGCCCGCATCCAGTGTTTTCGATTTTTCCTCAGTCTTTCAATTGTAAGTTGTATGCAAACCACGTGCGGGCTACTGTCAGCTACTAGGTGTAGCTGCACATCGGCGCATATCTTCTTGAACCATCTCACTCGTCAGCCGCCAGCCAATCACGAGCGCTTAGATTTATCCCGATTGGCTGGATCGCTCGGCCGTGCAATGAATCAGCATAAACCGGCCAATTGCACAAGACAGCGAGTCCTGAGCTGACTAGAACCACCAAACACACACTGTCCAGTAAGATTGCTTGCGGCACTTCAGTGAAGCTTCGAACGACTGAGTAGTGCAGCGACAAAAGCGCAGTGTTTTCAACTTAAATATTTAAAATGCAAGCCAGGCTGTTCGGGTTTTAACCAGCACGAGTTTGAACGTGTTTGATGTTGCTAAAATGCAGCAAAGTAAGAGCTACGCTCGAGTCGCCGCTTCTGGAGACAAACTTCAGTCGATTGCCACCCACAGGGTCTAAATAGTGGAGCTCCACTATTTCAACTCGAAAACAAGCCCAGCTCATTAGTGCTCGCATGCAGGGGGGTATTGAGGTTAGATAGTGCCCTGGGCAAGACGTTTGGCGCTCCCATGTTCGAACATGAGGTCTTCGGGAGGAAATGAAGTACTTGTGACACTGTTGGGACTTTTGGCGCCCTCCACAGTCATTCAGCGCCCCCCGCAGTGGTAGTGATTTGGCGCCCCCATAGGATTCAGCGCCCGGGGAATTGTTCCCCCCTTGCCCCTCTCGTTAAGCCCCTGATCACATGTGAAAAGGTCGGGTTCGAAACTACAACGGGGAGAAACTCTTGGTTGAAGAACGTGCGTAACAATGGAATCAACGCTGCAGGTTCGTTCAAAATACTTGCTTCGACGAGGTACAGATATAAAACGCTACCAATGAAGCAATAGCAGAGTTCGTGTCTTTGCACTACGCGCAGTTATGAGTGCACCTGTGCTCCAGGCAGAGCCGGATTAAAGGGTAGGGGGCCCGGGGCAATTTTTACTGGAGGGCCCCTATGACGTAGTCCATGACGTCAACGTTTGTAAAAGTTATGTTTTCGCTGATTCGCAAGGTTCCCGTTTGTTTTTTCCGCTAGTCGAAAATGTGCTTACTCAAATGCACATGCAGTTACTGGGTTAGCTGCGAGAAGCAAATACTAAGAAAAAATATTTCACAGGCTAGAGAGTGACTTGGCAAGAAACAACATTCACCCGAACAATAAGCAG
>JGI24158J21664_10010916_pt1 | contig 12095 bp, 5 predicted proteins | sample Ectturendosymbi3_FD_21664 | JGI IMG/M metagenome (IMG submission 21664) | reverse complement strand
AGCAGATTTCAGGCTTCGGTCTGCCGCCAATTGCCGTCACCAAAAACCAAACGCCGACGTTGTAACTGATTTGTTCCACGCGTTACAGGCTGCGCAGGAAAAAGAAGAACTTCAGAGAACGGGCGACGAGCTGGACGCACGAATAAGGAAAGCCGAAAAGGAGATACGCGCACTGGAGAACACTTTGAGACTCATGAACAGCAGGAACGAGACTTATCGAAAGTCCTTTAACAAGGTGCGTGCACACTTTAATTCGGATCGCAAGTGCCACTTTTGCGTCATGATGTATGTGTATGCCACTCTGTGTCACTATGTTTGGGGTGTAAAAAAAGCTTTCGTCAAGCGACGCGTTTTTCCGCCTTCCTCGCATTCAGTTTTTCCACCATCTGCTTGAAACTAACTAAACCGTTTAAGGATTGAATGTAAATGATGTCACGCATTGTGACAAAGGCATCTACTGCTTCCGTTCCGCCGCACTTCATAACGTGCGTAATATATTTACGCTTTTCAATATTCTTTAACAAAATTTTTGCATGCGTTTAAGGATATTTCTCTTCCCGCATTGCTGTGATACATTCATTCGATGTTCTTGCGTGTAGTTTAGTTGGTTGTCGCACAAAATATCTCACATTACTTCGATTTCAATTTTTTCTCTGATATTACGAGTTGCTTAATGGTTCTAGAAAAGATTTTTTCATTTTCTCGTGCAACAAACGTGCATTTGATGGAAGCTGAAAAGATTTTTTCACCAATTTATGCTCGTTGCCAATTATTTGACCTGAGAAGGCAAATGGAAGCTTTGAACAAAAATTGGTTTGAAAATTGCGACAAAACAGCCTTTGTGAATTTAAGGGACTCGTCGTTCAAAATTTCTGTGGCTTCATGCTTTGATAGCGCTTCGAAAAGTGTTAAATATTTTCTTAGCAAAAGCCTTCATCGCCTCCCGTGACAACTTAAAAAATTCGGCATTGTCATCATTGTCGCCGGAATTATCTGTGCAAAAGCAAATAGTCTAACCGAACTGCAATCCACACTTAAGATTGCACCTCACACTGGCAATCAAAGAGTAAAGTTGGCCGCTAAAGCGTCGGGGCCAGCAGACGATAAAGGATTTATCAAACGTGACCTTTCTTGTTTCACTCGCCTACAAGCGAAAATCAGAGCAGTCGCTTTAATTTCAATGAACAGATAACCGAGACCAGCGAAGAATACGAGTTGAAAACTCAGCTGGACGAACAGCTTCGTTCTGTGACCGATAAATACAAGTACAAGCGCCGGCAGATCCGCGAGTTGCAGGAAGATTTACAGGTGCGTTTTATTGATCGCAGTTACCATGGTAATGGCCTTGCGCTGAGCTGTGTGTGCAACAGTGGATGCAGCATGTTTGGCTAACATAAATAACTCGATATCAAAATAGTCTTGTACCTTTATTTTTTTTCAGGGAAACAGTGGTGTGATATTAGTCTATTGTTTGCTTTTCATTTTCATTGTTGCAATGCTTTAGAATCTGTGGCACAAAGAAGCGACACCCTGTGTTCGAATTCCAAGAGAAGGTTTTACGTTTAACTTCTGTGCATAATCAACTGTGAGGCGAACAGCCTACTTTTTGCTGAAACCGAAAGATGCTGCTTCTCTTTCTTTATACAATTTTTCACGTAACTAAAGTGTTTGAGCGCCTGAAGCCGGGTATCAAAACTCGACAGCCATGCCCGGGTCTCTTCCGGGTCAAGGCGAAGTTGTTTTTCAAGTTTCGTAGCAAAGAAACATTGCGCAGTCCTCGTTTCCCTGTTGTTTTTCTCTGCAGGAAAGGTTTGTCGATAATAATAATCGCGTAGTGCCGCACCCAAATTGCATGGACCTTAGATCAGAATCAAGTGCAGTTGAAAACATCGCCGCATCACAAATGAACTTAGTTTTTTTCTATGGTCACAACAAGAGCGTCGCATTCTCTGCTATTTCGTTTTTGTTCCATGGTCATTGTGACAGAAATCACCTTCAACTGTTGTATAATCGTTATTTGCTTGATCGCATTCTTTGCGCCATTGTAAATATCATTTATAAACAAAATATTACAAAGCTTGTTTATAGCATTTAATGTACTGTCGTGGCCTGGAGGGTTTGGACAATGGGACGGACCGTTCAGTACTGGACTGAATATTCATTGTGACAGAAAATGGGAAAAACTAGCAGCCGAAACAAATAGATTTGTAAGCGATCAAGTCTGTAGAAGGTCGGACGAACTCCTCTAAACAAAGGGCTACACTTATCCCAACCCTGGTTTGCGATCTTCACCTGATTCAACTTGCCTTCCAGCCGTTTGACAACCTTTGCCTTACGCTGTGTTGTTATGACTCAGTTCCATTTATATGATGCGCTGATTTTTCCTCATTTGGAACTGATTGTTGCTAAGCAACTGTTTTACAAATCGGGTAGAAACAACAATCCCAGAGCTACAGATTTAAATGAAATCGTGTGGTACGTTACGAAAGCAAGTTTACGTTCCAGAATTTCTGCTCTTAGTCTGCAAAGCACAAACAGTTTTTTGAAAAGCTCTACAGTACTAAACAACTCTTTCAGTTGACCCGAATCATAGCAGAGCTTAAGATTAGTTATCATGTGGTCAATCGTGCCTGCCGCTTGAAAACTCTGGAAGTCTTAGTCACCGCATCTTCGACAGACAATGAGTGGAGCGATGGATACTGCGATACGCGACGAGACTGCCTACCTCGAAATGGTGCAAGACAGAAAAACGAAAATACAACAACTGCAGAAGGATATTGACGAGCAGAGAGAAAAACTGGAACGTGTACAAAAACAGGTAGAGACTGGCATTCGTAACAGTGCTTTTTTTCTCAAACATCATAAAGTTCGAATTGATTAACGCTTCTTTAGACGGTGTCATTCCATTTGTAAGCGGAGTTATGCATTAGTTCGGTTTCCGTACCTCGGCTGGCTTGCGTGCTCAGTAGGTCGGGCAGCTTTGCTCCATTTAAATATTTCCTTATGTGTTAAGAAGACAAAACGTCTTAAGAGGAACAGGCTGTGATGTGGAAACTGGCAAAAGAACACTGTCCACATTATGCAACGGCCCGAGTTGTATTTGTGAAAAGGCACCTTTTGACATACCAGTCGACACCTGCATTTCGGAACATGCGTAGTTTTCTTTTTGCGGTTATTTTTTGCACAGATGTCAAATTGCACTGTCCCACAAAACCTTCGATTCCGTTGTATTCACTCAAAGCAGAGAGCACTGCCTACTTTTTCTTCCGTGGGTTAAGTGCTCGTAGAGTGCATGTGTGAATAACATTAAGCTCATTTTGCAATGCCAGGCCACGTAATATCCTTTCACAAAAGCTCACACTCGCCATTGGGTCCGCACTGTAGGCGGCCATTAAGGACTGTCTCAACCTGAGTTACGAAACAGTTTTGTTCCTGCAAGTATTTCCTTTCACCCTATAGTTGTACCAGCTAAGCCAGTTTCATATACAAATGAATGCGAAATCAAGCTTTCAAAGCCAGTCAAATCAAGACTCAGGAAAATCAAGTTCTTCGTTCACAGATGGCTCGATCTGCTCGCGAGGCTCGCGTTGCGAAAGGAAGCAAAGTTCCTCTGTTGGAAGAGCGGGACATTGATGTGCGAGAGCTTCGCAGTAAGAACAAGACGATAGCCAAGGCCGTGGCCGAGTTAGTGCAACAGGTGAGTTCAAAACACGCCTTGTCTGACTTCAGAGGCTTTTTCTGTAGCTTTTTTCACCTGCGCAATAAACATTTTCCGCTTTTTTTGCCGGTAACTTTAAAAGCTTTTGACGTTCATGCTCACGCAGAACCAGCCAGGCTACGCAAGAAGGTCGTAACGTGTGAGATTTATAACAGTGCCCAGGCTTAGCTTTTGAGTGTCCGTGCTTAAAGATTTTTCGCCATCACTCGTGAGCCACAAACTAGCTTCAGTGGACTCCAGATTTCTGTCGGTCATGCGCTAACGTCTTTCAGTGCCCACTTGTTAATCCAGTGTTCGTCGCACAGTTAGCCAGTTATAGAGCAAAGTCCTTGATAAAAGCTGTAAAAGATACGTTGCGTATTTAATGGCCTCTTGCTCTAAAATTACTCAACCAAGTGCTGGATCAAACACGTTAGATCACACACATTGCGCGATGTGCTGTAAAGGTCGGAAATTGTTGTTTTGTTGGGTCGTTTGCCTCAGATCCTTGGTATCGACCTTGCTCGTCTTCAAAAACGTTCTGTTGGTTTGCTCATTTCATTTTCACACGTTCTCATGTCGCAGAGTCAGCTTACTGACACCTGCGTTACGTAGCGTCTCGACGCTGCGCCGTACACGGAGTTTTCAGCAACCCTACTACGCGCGTGACCAGGTTTGGGGGGCATAGAAGAACAGAGGGTGACACATTTGGAAGGAAACGTTGAAAAAGCCATCACTATACTTACCTACGAAAATGCGGGTGCACCAACTGCAAATATACGGCCCCGGATCCACCGCTTCCTCGCTGGATACGGTTCTGCAACCTGTCCTTGTCAGTCACCCATTATATGTAAGGAACTCATACTAGTAACAACGGGAGCAGAACAATTTGCACGCGATTCTTTTACAAAATTTGAAACTTCGTCGGGTCTAAACACTTCTGTTGCTTCATTGCGTTGTTTTTTCTTGGCACAAATGAAATGAAGGATCAACAGGTTTCAATCATGATCTTTTGTTTGCGGTTGCGTCATCGCTGGACATATAACGTATGATGTTTTAACGCAGTTTCCCGATTTGACGTCGGCCGTAGAAACGTACTTCCAGCAAGCAGGTCTCCTTGTACCTACCGCTACTCCGGAGTCCAGAACAAGCTCAAAGAGCGGTTCAGTTCGTTCCAGCGCAAGAAGCTCACCCCGAAGCACCTTGTCTTCTGCCAGGTACTCAAACTTCATTGGTGGGAATCGATAGTAATCATAGCTGTTCTTTCTGCTACTCATGTTGTTGCGTAGCATTTGCCACCAGGTTTAAAATCAAGCAGATAAATTCATTCTTCTGGCAATTATTTTTATTATTTAGCCGACGTTTCGCCCGTCTGTTCAAGGAGGCTTCCTCGGGGTTTAACGAAACGTCGGCTAAATAATGTAAATAATCGCCAGAAGAAACGAACTTATCTGCTTGGTAATCATAGCTTTATGTCAGCTCTGAATTGAATGGCGTGGGTCCTTTAAAGTTTTTCTAAAGCTGGATGAAGGATTAAGATAAAATCAGAACTAAAAAAAGCCAATCGCCTTTACAGAAATTAACGGTGGCCCACGGCCGGTGGACACTTGTTCAGTAACTATTGCATGCCTGCATCTCGCAGATGAAGTCAAAAATTAACGTATGGCCCAATTCAGGTCTTTCTGTCCAGGCACGTTGGATAAGCGAGGACATGTGAAACTGTACGGACACCAGCTGTATTGAAAAAAATGGCCTAATTTTGGGGGTATTTTTCAGTTGTCGTGGGCGTTGTTACGTACAGTGCAGAAATGCCTGCGCACGGAAGGTTATCACTGAGCTGCTAAGTTAAACATTTAACAATTTTGAATTTTTTGAGTGAGCGAAACGCTGCAATAAACCGGTGTGAAATCAACATTGATGCAGGATGAAGTTGTCCGCTTGGTGATCTTAATGTGAAAGAGGGGCTATGCCCTCGTGTTCTGGCGTATCTGGTTTTGACAGACTTACGAATTTGAGAGGTTGGTTCAACTACAGCTCGGCGAGATAGTTTATAGTGTGTTAAATTTTTTGTAGCACCGTGTGCTGATGTGTAGTTCCTTCATTTTCAGGTCAGTGACCAGCCCAAAGCCAGTTGATCTTGGTCTCGGCTTGCAAATCACATCGCCGCCAGGATCCAGACCTCCTAGCGCCGCGAGCTCACGATCAAGTGTACGGTCTGTCCAGTCGCGCGGCTCGAAGAAATGACGATCGTCGCTCAAACTAAGGATTGCTTTATTTCTAGCCAAGCTGCGAGTCTTAGCGCACATTCATGTTCTAATACTTCTTTTTGCCGTTTGTTGTGTATTGAAATATACGTTGATTTTACATCGTTGCTAAGCAAGTGCTGCAAAATGACAGTCGGTGTTTGTGGTCATTGCCACTGATGCTATTGGAACTAGATCAAAATCTTACCATCACTGCAAGCAGAAGAGTTTAACAATTCTTTTAAGAGTTCCTTCAATGTCATGGCGAATGGTGTTCAAGGCTACAGTGCGCACCAAATGGCAGTACCATTATTTTAGTACAGTAATTTAGCTTTTTTTGTATTGACTTTTTTCGTAATAATTTGATTCACCTGAACAATGTTCGATCATGACTCACATGAGCTGAACAAGCTGTTCCTGGCAGCAGTTGGTTGGCGATTCGTTGACAATATCGCCATTGACAGTGCGATGCGAACTGGACTAGTCATCAATCGCAAAAAATAACATTTGAACCACGAAAGATGATGCGCATGTCTAGTAGATATTGCTCTTGGTTGTTTGTCTATATGTTCACCATCACATGTGATGATGATGTTATGCCCCTGCTGCACTTCTCTTAGTCTGCTTTAGTTTGGTAATAATTCATTAGTCTGCACGAAGGTGAATGATATGCAGACGGCAGGTTGTTTGAACTGGGTTTGAATAACTCTGTAAAAGTTATCTGGTTAACACATAGCAACCAACAATGGTTGTGCCTGCCAATACACAAAACGCCTGCGAAGAAAAACATGCATGCTGCAGTTTGCAACAAAATTCGACATGAAATGCTAAATACCTCGAACAAAAAAATTCTTCGGCCATTCGTGTGTGTCAAATACCTTGGCGATACCATTACTACACAACATATCGTCTCTCAGATCAAGCTTTACTTCATGGCGTGGTAGTCAGGAGAACTAAAGAGGGCAGCGAAAGTTCAGTTGTAGAGTGCCCGCCTCTCAGTGAAAAGGTTATGTGTCGATCCACAGCCTCTGTGCATCGCTAAATCACTGCCGGGCAACAGTGTTAATTTATAGCGCGTTTCAGGCTTCGGTGTGCAGCCAATTCCCGTGACTCAAACCAAATTTAAAATAACGATCAAACAAAGTTCCGACGAATTAAAGTTATTGCGACAAATTGTACAACAAATACCGTTGACTTGAGCCTGCGCTGCGCCATTGTCGATTGAGCTACAACAAATACATTGCATGCAAAAGGAGCAAAGGCTTATGTCAATATCAGGTGCATTGGGCTGTAAACACGAGATTAACGTTAACACTAGTTGAATACCAAAACAGGGTATGGAGGAAGATCTGAAAAAAAAGTATTTGATGAACAAGGAAATTNTGTGTGGAGTAAATGTGAAGTTTCTTTGTGTATAATCTAACGCATCGTTTTCGCTGGCGCTGGCACGATTCCTACTGGATTCGTATCTAGATCANATTTGAAATATCTCCATATGTGCAAAAGTTGACTTTCCTCGGATTTTTTCGCTGCTAATTCATGCTATAGAGAAACTGGTGATTCCAAGTCAAAGGAACGTTTGTAATATCAAAGTGGTATCTTCCTTGCGCTTGATTCAATTCCACAGCATGCAATCTATAACAAACTGGCCAATGCATTTTACTGACTTTGTTCGAACGTGCAAAATAAAATGTTTTTAACTAAAATATCACGGTAAGGATACTTATACTGCAGTGAAGTCAAAAGACCTTACGTCTTGAGTGCCAAGAGACCGACCACTTCTGTTGTCGTTATGGCCAAAATATAAGCCAAGATTCTCTCAACCGCACTAAAACACTAAAAGAACAGCGCAATTAATGTTCCCCTCTTTTGCGGCCGACGCCCCTCGCTGGATCCAATAACCTAGCTCAGAGTACCCGTCCACGAGAGACTCGGTGCAAAACAAGTTATGCTAAACGCTTTACGAAATCTAACGTTTATATTCACTTTTCTAGACAGGGTCCTCGAGGCTGGGTCCTATGTAAGACTACCACACTAAAGTAAATAGTCAATGTCACCAACCTTAGCTGCTAGTGACAGGACCATTATACCCATTTACGAGGGGATACATGTTTTATTGACCATCAAGGTACGAACACACGACCACAAATAAATAAGGATAAACACATGAGCCTGATCCTAACATAATGACCCCCCATTGTCTGGGATTTTTCTAAGTATAAAATCATTAAAAATTTGGCCAGAACTTCGTTTCCTTTTTGACTTAAAAATGCCCTAACATTTGTTAAAGTCCGAAATCTTAGAAAATTTTGACAGGACTCTATTCCCTAGTTAAATCTGACATGCCTTAATTTTGTTAAAGTCCAAAGTTAAGTAAACTTTTGACAGAACTTCATTACTACACATAGTTACGGAGCTTTCTGACAGAGCCTAACTATAATATCAGCATACAACCTTAATTAAGGTTCAGTCTTGACTAACCGTACTGAAACCTTCGTGCCTGGAAGGTCAGTTGCTGTGTAAGCTTGCATAAGCAGAGGCCTCGACAAAAGTCGGTAGCGAATCAAACTACGTTCGGTTCGTTTTGTCCTGCCACACGATTACCCGTCAGGATCAGAACTGAACCATTGTTTGGCTACAAGCGTATCCTGGCTCACGAATTCACCAGGCCCCACAAGTTCGCCAATTTTCGGATTCTTACTTTGTCAGAAAAAAATCTGAGGGCATAGAGGATTTCACAAATAAATACCCTTCAGGTCAAATCTAACGAAAAAGGTTTTCTTATGTTTCTTTTTGATAGGTACTTTTCCTACAGTCACATGATTTTACCTTGTCTTTGATAGGAAATTATGACCTGACTCCCCTTCTTGAGGAAGTTTTAATTCTCTCTTTGATAGGAACTTATGACCTGATTCACCTTCTTGAGCAGTTTCTGTATCTCTTTTTGATGGGAATTTATGACCTGACTTTTCCCTCAGCTCCTTCTAGAGAAGCTTTTATTTATCTTTTTGATAGGAAAGTGTGACCTGATGCTTGTGACATCATAAGTTATTTATACTTCAGGTGTGACTAATGAGAAATGTTTCGATGCACGCACACTCCACTTGGGAGAATTTCTCATATATTCTTTGTATGACATGTTATACGAATTAGCACCACTCCTGCCCTTGCGAACACAGCAGTGGATACGGCAGTTGGCTAGGCAACAAATATACACTTTTTCTTTTACGTCATGGGAACAACATTAAATAGGTTTCCCATTTGTGTCTGAGAACTTGTCAATCATTCGTTTCCTTGTTAAGTCTCCCTTTCCGTTTATTGCTCCAAGGCCTCTATATTCATTGAGTTGCTTTGGCCTTGGTTGAATCTTCGTTATTGCTTTAGTATGGCTCCACTATGGTTCTACTGTGCTCCGTAGTTCGTAATAAATCTTTTAAGCCTTAGCTAAGGTTCCTACTTTATTTTGGTTTCTACCCCGTAATACATGACAATAACGGTTATTAATGGAAAAGGTTATCCTCACACGCAGACTTTTCTGCAACATTCATGGTTGTGCTGCAAACAATCCAGACAGTTGTTTTCTTCAGTTCTTTCCGGATCGACTGAGGAGTACTTTTTCGCCATACATGGTTGTCTTTGTTTTAAAGATATGTTGGGGTTAATTTTAACCACAACACCTCTAAGGTACGCAAATGCGCAGTACCACCAGACATTTGCGCGGTGAAATCTCTTCTCGCACACTTGTAACATTCAAAATTCAATATCCTATACACATAGGATAACCCTGTAATGCTTAACTGGTTGTGTCTAGTCTACATAGTTGCGCAACTGCATGCGCACTAAAACAGACATTTGCTCAGTGTAAATTTTTCTTAGTGGTGAGGGAACAGAACGGAAGTACGCAACCGTCACAAAGTTACGCGAAACGAGGCAAAAACGCGCGTCATCAATTACTCAAAGCCTGATCGGCAATCAATTCCAGTGGAGACGCCGTGTAAGGGCAACGCTAAGAATGATTTTCAGCGAACGTTACGCAAGTATTTGACCAATCCAAAGGCAAATAAGTTTTGGTTCGGTTTAATGAAATAAAAATATCTTCACAATTTTGCGCTCCCTGACTCTGCGTCTTGTTTCTAGGAGCCATCACGTCGGATGGTGATGTTGGTGAACGCACATGAAAAACATTTTTCAAAACCTGGACATTTTTATAAGAAATGTTACTGATTCTTCACCCACTTCTAAAGCACAGATGTTGCTGATGCCGGGCCACAGTAAAATTGTCAAGCTTTGACCGGTCCGCGGTTACAAAAAGGTTTGGGGCCACTGTTGCAAGGTAGTTTTTTGTCAATGAATTGACAGTGGTTCCGCTCAGCAGTTATTTTTGATGACACTAATACTGTCTAAACAATTTCTTTCTACCAGCCCTACGTTTGATTCGTATAAATTGTTTTTAAGCCTACCTAAAATATACTCAAAAGATTTACAGCAGAATGTCTGCAAATAAAGATTTTTAAATTGGGATTCAATAATTACAACAGGTAGCCTGAATTATAGTTTTCATTCATTCATTTTCATTCCCGCTTTTCCTCTGGGGTAGGGTCGCGGGAGCAGCAACCCTAGGAATACTTGAAATACTTCACTGTCAACAGAATCTCAGATAGTTCTGCTGGCTCCATACCAAGACCGAACAAAGCAAGGTCGAAGATGTAGTCACTCCACTTGTTCCTCTTTGGACCGCTTCTGGACACATGGCCGAACCAACGTAGCTGAGATCTCTCTATTCGGAGGAAGTTTAGCTCGTCGTTCATGGCTTTACGAACTTCACAGCCAGGGTCGACTTTAAGCCGATGCAGCTGCATTGGGCCCCGCGCCTTTGGGGCCCCGCGCCATGGTGTTTGGGTAGATTTTTCATTTTTGCCAAATACACCTTGCGCTTGAGAATTCAATAGAAACGCCAGATAACTTTCATTGTTAACAAAGAACGCTGTCGTCAGAACTAGCGAATTTCCTCTCGAACGTTAGCAAAGGTGGTCAATTCTCGTATTAGTGCTTTACTGTAGATTTGCGCTCTACCCCGATCGTAACACGGTTGACTAAACACGATGACGTCATAACGTCGCTGCTCAGAGGGGCCTTGCATTGGGCCCCGCACCTGCTAAGGCCGGCCCTGTTCACAGCTGCGCACTTTGTCACGAAGTGTCACACCGTGAACTCTTCTTGAAATTCCATCTCTGCCGCTTGTACTTGACACAGCACCATTTTAGTCATCGCCCAAGATTCATGACCATAAGTGAAGATCGGAACAAAGACAGATTTATAAACAGACAGCTTTGCAGTGTTTGAATGCTCCGTTTTGTCTCCACAGATCGCGAAGCTCACGCATAACTGCGTTTCCTTTACAAACCCGTGTATCATTCTCCTTGTTCCGCCTTCCGTCACTCTTGATGACTACCCCAAGTTACTTGAGCTTCTCCACATGCTGCAGTGTATTGCTGCTTACCTGCAGCGTACACTGACTTGCTCGTCTGGAGAGACATCACACCTGGGTATTTTCGTGCTGATTTTGATTCACACATGCTCGCACGCAGTTGAAAACCGATCAAGTGCATGATGAAGACCCTTTACAGAGGATGCAAGCAGCACCAAATCGTCCGCAAAAAGCAAACGGTTGATTCTGTAGCTTCCTACAGTGACTAAGGCCGGAATTAGCTGATGCGAGGCCCTAGGGTAAACCACTTGTGAGGCCCCCTCTCCCACTGTTACGAAAAAAAATGGAAAAGCGTTAATCGCTTTGCGCAATGCGGAAAATGACGATATTGACGCTCTGAAAGTACGGTACATAAAAAATTCTAAATCATTACTAGAGTGCTCCGCGATCATTGCGCTTAATTGCTGCCTTCGACCAGTGATTACTATAAAATATAGTAATCACTGCTTCGACGCAAAAGCGTTCAATGACATGGAATTGTTGAAATCGTGGTTGGCTGGCGGGAACAAGATTATCAATTTTCACAAGCAAACTAACAAAAAGAACAGAGTTAAAATACTGTTCTTTTTACTACTCATGTTGTTATTTCGTAGCGTTTGCCACCAGGTTTCAAATCAAGCAGATAAATTAGATCTTCTGGCGATTTTTATTATTAACCGACGTTTCG
>JGI24158J21664_10010915_pt1 | contig 12096 bp, 8 predicted proteins | sample Ectturendosymbi3_FD_21664 | JGI IMG/M metagenome (IMG submission 21664) | reverse complement strand
TTGACTATTCTAATCACAAGCAATTTTTCCTTTTCAAGGCTTTTGCTTCCATAACTTCAGCCCCCCCCTTAGAAAAATCCTGGCTGCGCCCCTGTGTATATAATCTAGTTTCATGAAAGTTTTCTACACTTAAGTGGTGGTGAAAACAGCCGATGTTGTGTTTCAGCTGCTTACATCTGCGGCTGAGCGCATCCACGGTGCGTTTGACCATTCGAAGAAGTACAAGGTAAGTTCGATGCAACGTTTATTCGCTTATTGCTGTATCTATCTTCGGCTGTCACTGTGCACCTCGAGCGATGCTTGACGCGTTCGCCGCCTGTTCCATTCCTGCCTCGTTAAGTTGATTGACGCGGCAGCGAAACGTGCACAAGGGCGTGCGATAACACGGATCGCGTTTAGCTGCTGCAACGTCCTAAATATTTGTTTCGTGATGTTTAGGCTATTGACGTTACGGTTAAAAATTTTTACTTACGTTTGGGACTTTTTCTGTGAAGTGCGTTTCACCAGGTCGTGCATGAGTTGATTGTCCACTTCTTTAATTGCGTCTTGTATTCTGCTGTATATACCAGGGGTGCCCAACCAGTCAGACATCAAGAACCACATGCCTTACTGTGTTACCGCAAAGAGCCACATCATACGCATGGACACGCTTGAACATCACCCCATCTCTTCCTCACACACATAACTTTGCTCAGCCAGATTTATTGTAAATATCACATACCAACATCATAATGACAGAAATTTGCAAAGCTGCGTGAATGTGATCGCTTGTGTGTGTTCTTTCGCAAACCACAAAGCGAGCTTCCGCGCAGCACAGTAACTAACACGTGTGTCGCGTAAATGCGCTCGTGTGTGTGTATGTATGCGCTTGCACAAGCCGTCAAGCACGTTTCCACGCAATGCGTGTGTAAATCGCACCTCATGTGTCAGTCGCACCCCGACGTTCAAGGTGAGCGACTGGTACAACATTTTGCGACTCACACACGAATAAATGCGGTATTTTCGTAAGAGGCGCATGAGACCGGGCGGAGAACCGCATGCGGCTCGCGAGCCGCGCGTTGACCACCCGTGTTATATACGAAAAACTTAACTGGATGCTCTATATTTCATTATTTCTTTCATCATGCGCTCTCAGTGAAGTTTGAATGTTGCTCCTGAAAAAAATAACTGTGGTCTTTGCTTATAAGAAAGCACCTGTGGAGTCGGTCATCAGGTGATATGATACGATATTGGAAGCGTTTCCAGATAAATTAATCACGAAGTTACTGATGCTGTTCGCTGTCCAGCGGTAACACGGGTTTGGCGGGGCCTTATTTCGTGATTTTTCAAATAGAACACAACGATGCGAGAAGTTAGTTTCTTGCAAGCAAGAAAGTTGTTTCCAACCGTATTTCGAAGTAACAGAACTATTTCCCGCACAGACAGCTCCTTCAATAAGTTTTTTTGCTTCCATTGCTTCTACGTGTCGGGTAAACATTTTACATTTGATGCTTTGTCTTTGGCTCGTTTTGCTACTTTTGGGTGTGCCTGTGCATGCTGATGCATCACGGGTGCAAGTTCCAGCATACGTATCCCAAACAATTGAAAATTCAGTGCAGAAATTAATAACACATTCGAAAATATCTTCACATTAGCATGCAACTGCAGGGCTTTGCAAAATAGAAGCTCTTCTGATATTTCACCAGTGTTCATAAATCGAATAAACGCTGCCAGCTGCGACTGACTCGCAATATCTGTAAATACATTGAATTGAATAAAACAGACTCTTTTGCTTGGATTGCCTTCTGTTCAAGAACATGATGAAACATGTGTACAGTTCGTCTTTTCGTTGTTACAGGGCCGCAACCAGGCAGGGGACAAACTGGGAATTACCTCCTCGACATTTTCAAAAACATGTTGGTAGTCACAACAAGTTACAATCATTTTACACCCCACCCCGAAAATATCAGCTGGTTGCGGCCCTGAGTTGTGGTATGTGATAATGAGGCGGATTCTAATGCTTCAGTTCGATCCAATCATGATTTTTACAACTTCCGTCATGATTGTCAGTTCAGCAAGGTATCAGAAATACTATGAGCGTGCTTTTGCTGCTGGCTACGCGCGGCGACCGACCAAGAACGGACTGTAGAAAAGTTAGCTGCAGTCCAGCGGTCCTTCAACTACTGAAATCTGAAGGCGGTTGAGAGCTTAACGTGCGACGGGCTTGTATTGATGTCGGTTTTACGTTTAGGCACCGTCACCGCGGAACACAGGTTCAGCGCGAAAAAGAAAATAAGCGCCCAGGTTTTCGTCTGATGGGTTGGTTGCAAGCTTTCTAAGGTGTTCCTGAGAAAATGAAAAGCTTGTGTTGGAAATAGAGTTGCGATAGCGTATTGCAATATTGCCATCTTTTGCGATTCTGCAAGTTTCTTTTTCGACTTTTGTAGTCCAGCAAACTGTGCTGTGCGAAACTCGAGGTTAAGGTGGCGACCAGACAAGGAAATACTTGTGATTTACGGTTCAAAACTTCATATCGGCGCAACTCTAAATGTTTGTTTTGTCATTGATTCTATTTGAATAAGAGCTGATGATGCCTACCTAGCTGGCGAAATATACACTCTGATAAGATGGTAGTGTGTGATTTTTGACGATGCTCAGTATAACTCAAAACGATTTTTTGTTTCCAAACTTAGAGCGCGAAAATGGAACATTGAACAATTTAGATTCTTTGCAACGTACCTTTTGTAGGGCAACAGCAGTCGTGCATCGACGCTCAGATATTACAACAGCCCGACTTAATTGTTCCGCGTATGAGACGTGCTTTGCTCGAGGGCACAATAAGCAGCTGAACTCGCTGCGAGACATTATCAGGCACGAGCACTGAGCAGTGCCTGCTCTCGTGCTTTAGAAAACTTGATACCATGTACGGCACCACGCAGATATAATTTGCTACACCTTGTTGCCGTGCACATGGTGTTGATGCCACTTTAAGACGCAGTTCTTTATCGGATCGCCACTTCCTTAGTGCGCTACAGCTCCCGGCAAAAAACACTTTAGGGTTACACTTCTGTGTGCCTGGACATGTGCAGGAAAGCGAAGTCGCCTTCTATTCGGGCTGTGCGAACACCAGCGATGCTGCGCCGCAATCGGCCAACTCCACGCTGCTCTACTACAGCGCCAAGTGCACGTGCGGCTTCGAGCTGCCCAGCCACTGCGTGATCGACAACTGCTGGATGCCGCCCGGCGGCCTCTCGCCCAACGAAGCGTTCCTGGGAACGGAAGTGACGTTCGCAACGAGCGCCGTGCACGTGCCGCTTGACGTGTACATCGAAGGTGAGTGACGTAGTGCGCGAGTGACGTAGCGCGTGCTGAAGTTCTTCACGAGCTGGAAACACTCTGACTGACGAGGCTGATTGGGGAGTTGGTGGAGGTGGCGTTGTCTCGGGTTCTTGCTCGGCGCGCGTGCTCCAAAATATACAGTTCGTATTGCTGTTCGTGGCGCATCTGCTGCGATATAATCGTTTGTTTTACGTTCTGTTTTGGATCTTAGGTCTTTAACGCGAGACTCTTATTGATAATTGTGTAAATGTCGACTCCAGTATCTCACAAAACGAACGCTTTTTTCGTCATAACCAGAAAAGAAACGAAGCAACACGTGATATGATTGCAGAAAGTGCGGTTGACCAAGCACGCTGCTACTTGCATCTCTAAAAGTTTAAAGTTATAGCTTAGATTGTTTATCTTTCCCTGCGTTTTGTTCGTGTTATCAAGAAGAATTAAGTACTTCAAATTTGTTTTTGCTGAAATGAATTTTATCACCAGTCTGTAGAGTTGGCTTGGAAATAAGCCGGAGTTATTGTGACGATATCCAATTACTGCAGCGTAATGTTATCAAAGGTGCGCAGGCGCACGAAATAGCTTCTTCAATTTTCGCAAGGTTTGCACTTCTATCGTTCGGTCAAGTAACGTCTTTCCTCGCCACATATGCCTGCAATCAATGACGCCCGTTTCAGCATAAGAACTATCTTTTGCAACCTGTCTCGTTCTCGAGTCCAGCGGCATCTACGCAAGTTTCACGGACGCAGCGGCCATGGTGTATGGATGTTAAATCGTCTCTGTTTGTGACAGGAAGGCACGCCCGACAGTTTTGTGGCCTTTCTGACTCGAAAGAATCGAGAGGATATTTTTTCTCCGCACCGCGGTGACGTGTCGTTCACGAATCGACCAGCCTGGCACTTTCCGATAAATCTCAATTCTAAGAGTCTTTTACCGCGCAATATTTGCGGAATGAATTGTTGAAAGATTATAACTGCACAGCGGCCGTTATCTTAAATTGTCTGTACATTAAAAATAAAAAAAAAACATAATTTAGAATCTTCTGCAAACTCAACGTCTTCCGCCGGTATCGAATTTTCTTGCGCCGCGTGTGTTATTGACCTTTGACCTTGCCACTTAATGTTTGTTCACTGGCGATCGATCAAAGCGTCATTATTTGTCCGGTCTTGCCAATCGTTCAACAGACTTCAGGCGCAAAGCTTCCTGTTTCCCTCATCCCCGCGACTATTGTTCACAATCTTGTCACTCGTCAGGAGCTGGTACTATTTATTTAAATACAAACACGGCTTTCGCTTGCCCTGCCCGTCAGTTGCAGCATTGGCGTTTGCTTCTTCTAATGGTTTCTGGTTTGTTGCGACTTCCAATGAACAAAACAAATGCCTTTATCCTTGAAAAGAGTGGCTTCTGGTTTGTCTTCCTGAGAACCACCAACGATACAAGTATCTGCAGCCATACTGCTATTTGTTAATCGAAACCCATGTTCTCGCATTTATAAAAATCAACATGTTGATCAGGGTAGTTTCGCTAATGCGTACACAATTCTGCTGTGCGATGCTTCTCCACGATCTAAGTCAGGGGTCACCAACCTCTGGGTCATGGGTCACCAACCTTTTTGAAACTGTGAGCTCCTTGTGTACCGATTAATGCGAAGTGCTACTAGTTTGAAATACACTTCTGAAATACAAATTTTGCTCAATTTACCTTCAGTTATTTTAGTATTGATATTCGTTAATGTGAAGACATTGATCATGCTAATCTCATTTTTAGAACATGCCCACGGGCGACCTACATGGTCCTTGCGGGCGACTTAGTGCCCGAGGGCACTGCGTTGGTGACCCCTGATCTACACCAACCTGTAAGCTACAGTTGCCCGATGTTCGCGCTGGCTGCGATCGAGACAGGGCCGAGCCGCAACCAGTTGTTATTTTCGGGGGCGTGGACGATATTACTGTAACTTGATGTTACGAGAACACGTTGATGTGAAGGCAACGCTGTAACGATTGAGTAGGGCTTGCTGGGCCGAAACCGAAAACGAGCTTCGAAAACTTGTTTTGAAATAAACGTAACTTCGCCTTCTCCAGGACATGGCGTTTTGTCAAGTCGTTGAGTTCTTGCCGCAAGTTGTTGCATACAGTTCCCAAGTCTGGCCGCTGCAATGAAATATATCTGGATAAGGAAAGCACTGGTGCCACGCATAGTGATTTTTCACTAGATCTAGTGATTTTTGGGCTCATCGGTTGTATTTTTTCTAACATTTTAGCCCTTCTTTAAAGATTTTCTGCCTTTTTTTAATCCGTAAACAATTGATTATGTGAATTATTGCTTGAAGATTTGCACCAACAGAATACCAAGTGTTTCTAATTTAAGTTCCTCGTTGTTTGCACCTCCGTGCTGTTTAGTGTTAATTGCTGTAATGCTGGCCGTGACAGTATCTTTATTTCTTAGCAGGAGCACTGCAGTGGAAATAATTAATTACCTGTTAGGTTGAATGCTCTAAATACTCGCGAATGGTGTCATTTTCTGCTCTTGAGAAAAATTTGAGAAGTATGGTTAGTACGAGATATTCCAGGCTTCAACATGATCAATTTTTACAAACATGCAAGTGATGGTTTTTGGGCAATAAAGTAAATAGATACATCATTCCAAGCAAAACTGCGTATTTCGACGCAAAATTTTAAATATAGTGATTTTTTTCAGATCTAGTGAATTTTTTTTGTGAATCTAGTGATTTTTGCCGAGAAGCCAGTGGCGGCACTGAAGGAGAGTGATCAGCCAGACCAACAGGTTGTTGTGCGGCGCCGTGCTTTCCGATCAGTGCTCCAGAAAGGTGTAAGGATAACCGTTGTCCGAAGACATTCGCTTCACTTTCACAAAGTCCGCATGTAACCCTCTGCAAGAGCTGGCATTTTGAGTGTAAACCTGCACGCGTGGGTTTCTTGTAAATGTAGGAGTATTGAAGGCGGTTGCTGTTCCCTGAGAAGCACATTACAACAACAGAATCATTTTTCGGTTTTTAAATCACTAGTTAAAACAGAACTCTTGCGAACAGAATTAAAATTCATAAAAAACCTGCTGAGAGACTTCTCATTCACGCAATATTAAAGGAAGATCAGCCATGCAGCGGCAGATCAGGTCTAGTGTGTTATTGTGTTATAACACACCCTGCAGGAGCGTTATTACCAGGGGCTGATGTGCAGTCTTGCAAGGTGCACCAAAAAAGGATCCCCATTTTCAATTTACGCGCGTAAAGGGGATCCAGCTTTGCTCTTTCAATATTAGTAGTTTGTATACGTGTTTTCTATAGTTCGGTACAAAAATTTCACGACACAGCAAACCTTTTGGTTAAGAAAATCAGTGCCAATTGCTTGGTTGGCTGACCTTTGTAATTTTTTTAATCGAAGATAAAAAACATCTTAACAAACGAAATGCTGATATGGAGTACCAGAGCAACGCTGGAAAGCTTCACGCCGCTTGGCTATTATTAGATCCCACAGACAACCAACGCTCATCGGTGTCTCGCCTTGATTCTGCGGAGAAACAGATTCACGGAGAGAAACACTTACTTAGTTGGACTTTGCCGAATCGGGTCGATAGCGACGAGCCACCGACATGAAACGCAGCGACGATGTTCAGCTGCGGCATTTATCCAGGGCTGCAAAACTCATGCGAACATAACCCTAGCAAGCGCACGCGTCTCGATACGCGCGTAACATCCAACTAACGCTCCTGTCCTATTTTCAGCTCCCGACGTTTTGGCCGACGTAGCCTGGACTCAAAACATGGACGACGTGTTTCGCGAACAATCTTGTCAGAAATCCAGCGCCGGCACCAAGTGGGCGTACCTGGCCACGGACAATGGTGTCTATCGCTTTTTTCCGGCCAGGGCCTGGAACGTCAGTTGCGGCATGGTCGACATTTACGACGCCAGGATCCAGCAATGGTTTCTGCAGGTTTGTTACGAGAAACCTTCGTCGAGTTACAATTTTTTTGTGCTGGCGTGCTTTTCGTTAGTAGTTAGGGACGACCAACCCTGGTGAGCAACCACTTCTGGGTCATGGCGGTTACTCGGGAAATCACTTGAGGGAAAAATTGTTCAGATTTGAGCTAACTTCTGTCTGGATAGTGGTCACTTCTGTTGTTGCGGGAAACGATCAGTCCCCACGATGAGACCAATTACCTGCAACTGTCGCCTTGATTGCTCAAATGATCTTATAAAAACTCTCTCCGCCCTGTCTGACATTCGAAGAAATTGTAAAATCTTGCTTTTCATAACGCGCCGTTTATTTTTATTATCATTTGTTCATTTCCTTAAAAATTTTTTTAAAACGAAAAGATTCTTGGCTTATTTTCTGACAAAATGAACGCTGCCAATTTTCGGTTGCAAATTCAAAGCGCAGCGCCGGTCTCATGTAACTTCGCCCGCTGTCTCCCGCAGAGCATGTCTTCGCCCAAGGACGTACTCATCATGATTGACACCAGCGGTAGCGTCATCGGGCTGACGTTAAACCTCATACGTCACTCGGTGCGCCACCTGATGAGCACGCTGACGGAGAACGATTACTTCAACATCTTCGTGTTCAACGAAAAGGCCTCGTTCCTGGACTCTTCCTGCCCGGGCCTCATTCAGGCCGTACCGCGCTGGAAAGAGGTAGGTTCGTTCTTCTGTCGTAAAAGTTGGACACTTTTAGCAAGCGCTTTCCAAGCTCGATCCAGCTCCAGCGGCGCTGCAAATAAATTTTATCTTGTGCCCGGACCATGCTGTACTGACCTTGCAAAATCTTGGGAGGAAATTCTGGCCCTCGGGCGCCTTCGCGTGATCAAGTTTGGCACTCTCTGCAGAATGCTTGGGCACCCCTGCTGCAGGATGAATAGATCTTCTGCACAGTTGCTNGCAGTAGTAGGAGAGCATAGTTACAGAGCAACCGGTTGCCCGTTACAGGANAACCGCTTTCAGCCCATACACAAAAATNATATAATTATGACAATGTCAGACATTATAGCAAACTAATTTTCAAATGCAAAGCATTGTGTCGTATATCAAAATCTTGCTGAGCCATTCCTCTTATGTAGGCTTCACAATTGAAGACCGCAGACCATGTAGCATGCCTCACTGTGCCTAAACAAGGCATGTTGGCAAACATTGCTATCGTAAAATCTTATTCGACAAAAAAACTTTTCAATGCAACTTTCAATGTTTTTTTCCGATCGAAAAGTTAAAAAAAACAAAACACAAACGTTCTCAGCAGTTTCGCTCTGAACTCACTGTCTGTGTTTACGTCATAGACATCAAACGGTTGGCATCGCAAGAATGCTGTGAAAGCAAACGTGAAGATAGAACTTGTTTGTATTACCACTTGAGGGACACTTCTATTTTTCGCTTGTCTCTGTCTTGCCATCGGCAAAATGATCTTTTGTAGTCTGCTTTTTTTTCGGTCATAGACCAATTTTGTTTTTGAATGACCGAAAAAAATTACGTCGATTCGATCATAATGCCTTTTTCAGTCATAAAAAAAAATATCCGAAAACGGAAAATTGGCAGGCGCTTTTAAGCTGTCGAAGAAATGACCGAAATATCTCAAACCCAGATTGCAGTGTGGTCGTTCCCTCTTGAGGCGATGTCAATGTAATGGTGGTGTCAGTTCAGTTATTATTGTTGTTGTTGTTAATTAATAATTTCCGTAGCGTTTCTGAACAGCGTTGTTGAGCGTTCGTCAACGACCGCGCCAGAGGCGCAGCCAGAATGAGGCCGAAGGGGCCATGGCCCCCCCCGAACGGCAGGAATGTAGCGTCAGGAATGTAGTCGGAGTCATGTAGCGTCGTGTTCTCTCACTGACCAAGGTTTCACGTGACTTTTTGCGATTGGATGCGAAACTATGCGACTAAAGCATGCAACTTTGTCATCAAAGTTGCCAATTAATGCGGACAACACGAGCTGAGGTGTTGCCTGAATGAAATGCAAGCGCGCAGCTTTCTTGCAAAGGAGTACAAATTCAGATGAGACTTTTTTGAGAAGATTATTTGCATGAAGTATTGCCGAACCAAACAGAATCATACTTGGTTAAGACATGATCAACCCCAAGCGTACCACGCAATAGAGTGTTATGCAACAACGCAATGTTTCTCACAGCACGGTTGGCATAGTGGCTGGTGGGTATGCGATGGCAGGTAGTGATATAGAGTCTCAGTTTTGGAATGTACAGCAAGTCACTATCAGCACAGCACACAAACTTTGTTAGTATCACATTTCTTACAGTTTCAGGGAGCAGATACAAAAAATCATTAGCAGGCAAACCATTACTAGTCACCAAACAGCCATGGTGATTTTGTGTGAAAGCTGGTGTTGGCTCTTCGTTAGTCTTGAGAGCAGAATATGACAGATGGATATTTACGTGGTGCAGTGAGCAGTATAGGGCCTCCAAGAGAATTTTTTAGGCGGAACAAAACCCATTTGGGGCCCCTAAGATTTGCAAAATTATTTTGAAATAAAAAAAATGTTGAGGGTAATTAGTGTGCATCATACTTCAACAAGAAGTCCTCGTTTATTGATCATATGAAACATTACGTTGAAACATAACGGTATTCAAGAAATGTGACCATATTACCATTTTTTAAACATGAATTTTAAGTGTTCATAGTAAAATCTAATCAAGGAAAAAATTAGAAAAAAAATCATTTAACTATTATATAAGCGATTTTCTGGCTTTCTTATTCGCAAAATTTCTAATAACACTATCGAAATCAATTTGTCTGGCAATGCTAGGCTCAATGTTTAATCTTGCTAGGTCAACAAGTCGAGTTTGTGACATAGCAGACCGCAAATAATTTTTTACAAGTTTAAGCTTGCTGAAAAATCTTTCAGCAGATGCTACAGTTGCTGGAATTGTCAAGAATATTCTCAAGCTAATACAAACATTGGGAAATAAATCACACATGCCACACGGGCCACAAGGCCGCGACCACTGCTTTAAAGCATTGTCGAAATACTGTACTGCAAGTGGTTAGTTTCTCCTGTATGGTTCGAAATCTTCCGATTTCTGGGTATGTTCGCTAATCCTAAACTCTCACATTCGATTCGAACTTGTATCAGCTTGCGGCGCAAGTTCAACAATCAGCAAAATGCACAGCACACCTTCGCGGTGCACTGTAAGCACTTGCGTCCTGCACTGCAGTTACTTGTTAATTTTAAACTTTTCAGTTATTATCTTATACATATGCGCAACATTCAAGGGCTTCTGCTGTTAGATTAAATTTTATTGTGAACTGGCATGTTTCCAATCAAATTTCATGTGAAGTGTCTCTTGGTTTAAAACTCTTGGTTTATTAGAGAGAGTTATTAATAAAGATTTGTTTGAAAATGTTTGAAAATGAAAGACGTAAAGGAATATTCAGTTAAATGGACAGACTGAGACAGTAATCATGAATGTCTTAAATTCGACAAAGTAGGCAAACCTTCAAGTTCAACAATAATTACTGCTAATAATTATCAATACAACGTATCAGGAAAATGCACTGCCAGCAATTCACTTTAAATTACATCACACTTCTTACCAAATCCTTTAGGTCAAACCAGTTTTATCACCGGGCGGGATTAATTTCGCCACATTATTCCGAGTGTGTTAGTAACAAAGATTCAATGGTTCCTTCAGCAGGCCCGTAAATAGGGGGTAGCAGGGGGCGAATGCCCCCTTGAAAAATTTTTGTCCTCCTGGAAAAATGTGCTGGACAAAATTAAAATTGGACATGGTTAACAAAATTGTGCCCCTATGAGAAAACTTCGCCTCCTTGGTGTCTCAAGGTGGTTACGGGCCTGTCCTTCTGTCTCAGCCCCCTCCGTAGCTGTCGGGCCTCTGACCAATGTACCTGCTAGCCCCCTCCTCAAAGGCCCTGAGCCAGTAACCCAAACCCTGAGCTGCTAGTTAAACCTTATAGAGACGCTCCAATTGTGTCTTTTTCTCAAACATTCACACACTGTTGCACTTATTTGCAACATTGCCAGTCACAACAGCAAGAAATGAACGTTCATTTTCAACGCTTCAACGGTTGCTAGCCTATCTACGCAGCACTATGGGTCAAAACCTGGCCCGTAACTAGCTAGAAAAATTTTCGGCCCCCTTGGAAAAATGTGTTGGAAATACTTTAAAACTATTGGACACAGGCCCGTAACCAAGGGGGAATGGGGGCGAAGTCTCCCCTGCAAACCTTTTCGCACCCCCAGGAAACATCTGTTGGGCATAGTTGAAAACTATTAGACACAGTTTGAAAAATTTGGGACCCTCTGAGAAAACTCTTCGCCACCCCTGGTCTACCAAGCTGGTTACGGGCCTGATTGGACATAGCTTAAAAATTTGGACCCTCTCAGAAAACTCTTCGCCCCACCTGGTGTCCTAAGCTGGTTACGGACCTGGGCAAAACCGTCTGATGGATTGGCTTTTTTGACGAATAATCGTGATGTGACAATGATCGTGAAATGGTTATCGACGAGTTGTTCAAAAAGAAACGCAGTCTGAATTTTATCTTTTAATTGTGCTCGCAGGTATTGTGTAAAGTCAAAATTTGGCTATTGGCATCCTCTGATTTTTTCATATGAATCCACTTGCGTACTTTTAGTTGATTTTGACTTATTCAATAGGCGTAATCAGTGATGTTTTCGAGGACAACATTGCACGGCGCTTCGCTTTCAGCTACTCTTAATGTTCATTGAAAACTGTTTGGTTAACAACTGCTTGATAATGACCACTGCGAAAGCAAACGTTTTCTTGTCTTTGTTAAAATTTATCGATG
>JGI24158J21664_10010914_pt1 | contig 12096 bp, 6 predicted proteins | sample Ectturendosymbi3_FD_21664 | JGI IMG/M metagenome (IMG submission 21664) | reverse complement strand
AAACCTTGCTAATCAGCGAAAATACAACTTTTACAAACGATGACGTCATGAATTACGTCATAGGGGCCCTCCAGTAAAAATTGCCCCGGGCCCCCCTAACCTTCAATCCGGCTCTGACTGCAGGGGCCCTGAGGCCTGTGCCTCACGGGTCAATAGCTAATATGGCACTGGGTGAAGGGGGATATTTGTAGTGAAGCGACACACGCCATTTTCACTTCAAGTGTAGCGATCGCCATGGTGTGGTACTAAATGTCGTCTGTAAAACATCATCTAGCTGCACTTTCCCTGCTTTGCGCTGGGAGGTTTTCAGAAAACTAACAAACTGATATCATAGAGCTTTTTTTGAATGAACGTTTCTCAGGCGAATTTTCCAAGCAGTTTGTACAATGTAATGTATTTTCAAAACGCACGCCGATAATAGCAAGAAAAGCATTTCTATAGCAAAAAAATGAAAAGCACCTTACAAGCAAGCAATAGCAGGAAATAATTTTCAGATATAGACAACGGCCAACAAAAGCATGTCATAAACAATCACAAAAAAGTTTGTGCTTCAATCAAATGCAAGTGTTGGTAAATCCATTGCTCAAGACAGCATTAAAATGACAACAATCACATATCTAGTACAATCACAGATCTAGTAAAAACAAGAAACGCAAATAAAAATAAAAATTAAGTGAATATGTGGATCAATAACGTCGAAATTAACAACCGACCAATCATGGCCAGCTTTGCTAACTAAAGAAAACTCTAAACTCAAACAATCGAGTACAGGTGATGGAAGCTTTGCCAAAGGAAATAGATATGAGCACAGCACAGAAAGTGATAGTATTTTTTTTCTAAGAACTAGTCCGAACTGAGAGTTTGGAAAAAGATCGCTGAAGCATTTTCTGCGTTTACACCATGAACGACAAACTATTTTATCAAAACCCATATAAGTAACATTTCTATGTTGGGTCAGATGTAGAAAAATGTAAACAATGCTTTCTTTCAAACACTGTTTTTCATCAAACTGCATGGCACAACAAAGTTCCGAATTAGTATACAGTAGGAAAGGTTTGTGAGAAAATGTGTGATGGGTATTTTAAACTTGAATAACAAAAGGTATTTTGTTATTAATATAAAACATTTTTTCTGTTGAAGAGGTTTCAAAATTTTCTTTCATTTACTTACCGGGTACTTCTACTGTACTTACTAAACTTCCAGTTTTTAATTTTTTATCATATGAAGCTAAGAACACTACGTCTATCCAAAAAAACAGCAAACTAACATACAGTAGTTAAGCGGCAACCCTTTCAACACAGGTTGACCACCAAATAAATTCAAAATGTCAAGGACAAAGTGCATTAGAAGCGGACCGACTTATTTCAGAAGTTTACAAACTAAAAAAACAAAATCAAGCGCCATATACCCGAATGTTCATTCGAGTAACTCACTGTATAAATGCAGTTTGTTTTGAAATTTGGTTGTTAGTTTATCCATATGCCAAGTCAAACACAGCGCGGTTCAATGAAATTTTGAGTTTTCTCTGTGAAATGATTCGATACGACAATCAATAGGCGCTATACCCATGGCGTCGGATGGCGGTAGCAGGGTTTTTAAATTTAATATTTTTGCATTTGAAACCTAATATTTTCCTATTAACCTTTTAGTACGGAGTTGGTAAAATGAAACTTTATCACTCTTGGCACCCCCTGGGAAAAATGTTTAGGCCACTCCCTGGAAAAATCCACTATTACCCCCTCAGCAAAATATCCTTCTGATGCCCATGGCAGTACCACAATACAGTATTAGTCGAAGTACTTTCAGAGATTGTGTTAGGGCTACAACAAAAACGTATGTTGTCTGACCTATGACAGCATTTTGGAAAATGAAGTCAAAAACAAATAATGATCATTTCATCATCGAATGTGGAAGAGACTTTTTCATCTCTTTCAAAACAATCTTTTTATCCTCTGAAAATCTGATATCAGTTTTTCCAGAAAAAGAAGTTTCTTCTTGGGATATATCACCTGATGTCACATTGTGATGCTGTGAAACAAGTTCGTTGACAGCAAAAGAACATGCTTTTTCATCATTTTTATTCTCGAGTGGTTTGTTTTTAAAATTTGCTTACACCCTCGGATCGGTAATTTCCTCATTAGGAAAATGTCCATCTCCTTTTGCATTTGAACAAAATATGTCTTTGTGGTTGGACAGTAACGCAACCTGGCGTTGGACGAACCCATGTTCTTCTTCCAACTGGAAGTTGTCAGTCGCATCGTTCTGTTGTTCGCCTAGATTTTTCCAAAATTGGCATTCTTTTTCCAGGGTGATCAGTTTTTGATGATATTGAACAATGGTGTCATAAATTTTCCAAGTAGGCAGCAAAGTTTACATGTTTGGTTTTTCTCTTCACAAAGCTCTTTTTAAAGTTGCTTTAGTTTGGTATTATGTTGTCCCATTTTCTTTTCCAGTTCACCCTTTTTCACAACAAATATTTTCCGTGAATCTGAAAATTTTCTCACGAGTTTTCAACTTCATGTCTTTTCGTGCGTAGTTGTGCTGTCAGCTTTTTTCCTCGATAACGAAGAATTTTATTGCGTTCTTTGTAACTCAGAAGCTTTTCCTTTGTTTCCTCACATTTTCAATTCAGTGAGGCATTGCTTGCGTTACATTTTTCCTGCAAGGCAATTAAGTGTAACTTATTTTTTCCCAACTCTTCCTCACGTGAACGTTTCAAGCGTTCCACCTCATTCTTCAGTCTCTCCAGCTCTATGGTTTGTCGATCGTTGACCTCAGTTAGTTTTATATTTTCCTTAACATAGTTTTCTATCTCAGTTTTTGGTTCTTCCACTGTTTTGGTCAGCACCCGTATACGTTCGTTTGCAATTGTCAGCTGTTTCTCGTTGTTACGAGCCTTACGATTCGCTGCTAACAAGTTTACGTGGAGATCAATATTTGTCTGTTTAGGGGTCTGAACTTTGTCAGGTAGCTGTTTGCTTTGACTCATGATTGACGCTTCGTTTCACCGGCGACCTTTCTCGAAAACCGAACTTCCTCCAGCCGTTTTCCCTTCTAAAAGCACAACTAGCTTTTTGGCTGTTTCAAGTTCTTCCTTCACAACTGCCATCTGCAAAAAAATTTAATTCATCAGCAAAGGTTCAGTTTTCAGTTGTAAAACAAGCAAAGCACGTTTTGAAACACCGCTGGAGTTGACTATTGACAATATGCGTAATTCAGTTTTCAAATAAATTTTAAAAACACTTAAAATACACTTCACTGATTCCCTCCGTAGCTGATTTTTTCCAAGTTTTCTGTCGAGCGGTCCTTTCAAAATATCCATAGGTTTTGTATTTTTGAGTAAGGGGTGGAGATAGTGCCAAGACGGCAGTACATACACCTCTCGTGTGAAAACAAAAGCTGTGCGTAAGATCCAGTGGCGTAACTAGAGGTTTGAGCCAGGGGGGATTTATCTGAAAAGAGCAAACTAGACAATATTCAGAAAAATAATCCTAGGGACCCGATTCGGGTCCCTAGCATTGAAAATCGGGTCCCTAGAATCAGAGAAAATCAGGTCCCTAGAATCAGAGAAATCGGTTCCCTACACGTCCATACCGGGTACCTAATATTTCCTTTTAAAAAACCCTGGCTATACTAAAACTCTGAATAACCGGAAACACTCCGAAAAACGCAAAAAAACAAGAACCTACTGGAAACCAATAGGATACTAAAGCCGAAACATAAGCTAAGTGGGATCCCTTTTTTCATTTAGCTTGCCAGGGGAGCGAATGGCCCTTTGCCACCCGTCAGTTACGCCACTTGTAGGGTCTGCAGTGCCATTTTAGCATAGCAAATCAGGCATTTTGACGGACGAGCAAGCTTTGTAACTGCCATCCGAGAGGGAATTCGCTTATAATACAAGCGGAGTCGACGGGGTGGCTCATGGTCAACCGCTAGTCCTAGGTTGTTCATGCTTAACCTGTAAAAGGAATTTTGCCATTTTGCCTCGAGGAACCTTCAGGGGCGTAACGAGGGGGGCAAGGGGGCACAATTACCCGGGCGCCAAAACACTATGGGGAATCACTGCGGGAGCGCAGAAAAGTCCCAACAATGTCGCAAATAGGCTACTTTCTTCAACAGCACATATGCTTCCGAAAGACCATAGGTTCGAACATGGGGGCGCCAAACCTAGTTCTTGCCCCGGGCGCCATCTAACCTCGTTACACCCCTGGGAACCTTGCGTGTGTCCCACAGATTTAAGAGGAAAATGTGTTTGTTTTGAAAAAAACACATCTTTTCAAATACAAGTTTGATTTTTCGTGTTAGATGTGCATGAGAATAATGCTGAGTTAGTGAAAAACGCGCCTGTGTTCGCAAAACGTTTGGAAACATTTTGGCAATTGTATATAATCAGTATATAGTCGAACATTATAGTCTGTAACATCTTCTTGTCTCATTCTTTGCTGAGAAAGGATTTCTTTCCATGGACAGTATATACACAGGTTTTTCTGGATACCTGAGCGGGTATGTATGATTTAAATATTAAATGATTTTGTTGCTGTGCAGCAAAGACTGCTAGAGAATATTTTCACTTAAAATTATTCTTGGTCACGAAAATTTTTCACATGTAGAAATTTCAAATTGTGATCTCAATTTTGTTATCACCAGAATACTGCACGGTTTCCGGTTCGGGATCTTCTGTGCAGAAAAATTTACGTGAAAATTCATCAAATTTTTTAAGCAACTTAAAGAAAAGATACTGTGCTTTACAAAGGCTCTTCAACATGACAGCAAGAGCAATTATTTTTTTTTACAAAGACATTTTCCACAACCCTTGAGGCATCTGCAATAAACTATTACGTTTTCTCGCTCCTCCTGTAGCTGGAGATTCAATAATCTTGATTCCTTGAATGCTTCATGTATAGCATCGTTCACCATCGCCCGACTCTGCACATGGAGTGTCTCAAGATATTTCAACAGATCATCTCGCTTTCTCCAGTAAAGAGCATCAGCCCGATCAGAAGCAAATGCGGCGCAAGCACCTGATTTGCTTTCCCTATCAACCTCGTGTTTAATCGAGCCTTGTTCCGAACGAGCAACTGAAAATGAATGGAAGCTAGTTGCATGATTTTGCTGCCAAAAGTTTAAAAGTAGTATTGGAAAAATCGAGTTTTGCTTGAATTTGTTGAAAAAATATTGAAGGAAAATTTCCTATTTAGTGTATTAGATGGAAGTGAATTTGTATTTGGCGGATTTTCTGTCAGTGGGCAATTTTTATTTGTATTTTCTAAAATCCAATGTCATATTGGGCTGTATAACAAGTTTCAGATATAACTACATTGTTACAACGTATTAGCGCCTTTTCTTAAACTCTTTACCATGGTGCAGAGTTGATGTGCATGTAATAACAATTACAAAAATCTAATATTCAAGTTGATAGCCGTGTTTGAAGCGCTCTAAAGAAAAAATTAACCGTTACCTATCGATTCCAAGGGGATTTGGCTGCAACTACCCGCATAAGCCTGAACAGTCACCTGAACTGATTAGTTGTGAAACACTGCTACTTTGAAGAAATGGTTCTAGTTCAGGCCCGCAACCAGAGGGGGCAATCGGGCAATTGCCCCTCTCCAAAATTTCCACAAACGTATGTATTTGTTGTGTATATGTATTTGTTAGGTATGTATATGTATTTGTTAGGTATGTATATGTAATATGTATATGTATTTGTTTGTTGCAAACGTATGTATATGTATTTGTTAGGTGCAGCAACTGGCTTAAAGGATATTGTTAGGTGCAGCAACGGCCTTGAAGGACACTGGCTTAAAAGATATTTCATTAATCTTTGTGCTTTGCTTTTTTCTAACCGACTTGTTAGTTAATAACACTGGACAACTCTAATTAAAACAGGATTAGCAAAATGTTTGGTACTTACCCATGTCGTTAAAAGATGGATTCCAGCAGTACATGTTGAAGCGATCGAAATCGTTCTACCACTGTTCTCTCCGAAAAAATAGATTTCCTTTGCAAAATCACGAAATAGGCAGTCGATAATACTCCTGCTTTCACCCTCACCACTACTTTACATCATCTGCAAGTATTGCTGTAGCAGGTATCTATGCAGCTGCTAACTAGAGATTGTGTTGCGTCACAAGCCTGTCTATTACACAAAAATGGTGCAGAAAATGCTAGTTCTGAGGCAGAAAAAATTATTACACGCTGTTTTTTCTGCTTGTAGTTATGAACTCATTGAGGAAAACTTCTTTCTGCGAGTTATACAAACCGATCATAGGATATTAGGTCGTGTGAAAGTTCAACCCGTTAGTCTGACTCTGATATGTGTCTGAGTTGAAAACATCTATTCTCAAAAAATACCCGCTGGTGTGTGGCGTGTGTAGGCCTACACCCAAGCGTATTGTTTTTAGTTCATCCGGAAAATGACCAACAACAAAAATTAAAATATCCCCCTCTGACATCTCGTACTCTGGGTGTATATCAAGATACTTACAGTATGCACTAAATCCCCAGTCTATATCCTGCGGATAACTCGGACCTTCTCGTTTGACCTCTTCCAAGTTCATAAGTTAGCCAGCAAGGATGAAACTATGACCTGGAATAACACTCTAAAAAGGTTTAATTTTCACCAAATTTTATTCCTGTATCTGGCGTTTCTTATTACTTGACCATTGCGATGATATTGTACGCTTTCACCAATAAAACCACAACGCAAAATTAATGCGAAACACGAAAAACTAACGTTTCTGGTTAGAACAATTCCCGAGGAAATAACCCGATTTAAAGCACGCACTGCGATGACAACCATTCTCTTGAACAACGACACACAAATAACAAGTTCACAAGTGCACAATTCAAATACAACAACAATCACAATCAAACACAATCGCGCCTTTAGATGTTTCGGTTTGCCCTTTATTTTAAGTTTTAGTAAATTCGGTTAGGTTCTGGGATAAAACTTACCGAGGAATTAGGTCTTTGGCTCGCGCACAATTCAAAATACGGAGTTCTCCCAATAACTTTTTTCAATAATTGAACAGAACTTCAACAGAACCCCAGATTTAATCTCAGATGTACTGAATGCTTTGTCGGAATGCCAGATTGAATTTCAGGTAGAATGGAGACTTTGTCAGAATGTTGTTTGGGTGTGTCACACCGCTTAGTAAATGTTTTTTCTTTTCTAATCTTTTTTTCTTGCGAATTGCTTTTGCAAGCATACGTTGGTGACGACAGAGTCCCATCTCAGGGTGGCCAGTCCTCTAACTTCCGTCGGTCACGTCACCTGCATGACAGATGATGGTGTAACACTACGTTTACGTCATAATATATACAGCAATTCATTACAAAGGGTAAGTCTGGGCGTGCCCCCCGATTTAATCCTGCGTTGTTGACCGCGTTTTCGTAACGGGTTGGTAATTACACAACAGAAAAAAGATAGATCGAAAAGTAAATACACCACATACAGAATACGCTGCAACAGAATTTTGTACGTCATGCGCACCAACCACAATTTTGCCCATCCCCGTTGCAGTACACAAACTATAAAGTGTTGTCTTCTCACCGCGGTCTCACACTTCACTTTGATGCATGGTCGTGTGTAACGAAAAAAAATCAATTTGCATAAAACCCTTGATGTGCGTTACGTTTGCAGAATGATGGACGAGCGTTTGCAGCACCCGTTCACGTGCGTTGTTGCAGGGCCAACCAGCTTCGGAAAAACCGAGTTCGTGGCAAAATTTATTCAGCATGTGAAACAAATGATGACACCTGCGCCATAAAGAATGGTTTGGTCTTACGGCGAGTGGCAGCGTCGCTTTGATTCTATTCCAAACGTGGAATTCATTGAAGGGCTCCCTCAGCGAGAAAACTTTGACGGAACACAAAGCACCCTGTTGATTCTGGACGATTTAATGAACGAAATTAACCGGAGTGTGACAGATTTGTTCACCAAAGGGAGCCACCACAGAGACCTCAGTGTCGTATACATCGTTCAAAGCTTGTTCAAAAAACGGAAAAGAACACCGCACAATCAGCTTCAATAGTCATTACATTGTGGTGTTTAAAAACCCCCGCGACGCATCGCAAATCGTTCATTTGGCAAAGCAAGCTTACCCGGGAAAGGTCAAAGCCGTTCAAGAAGCATTTAAAGACGCAACATCTGCTCCTTTCGGTTATTTGCTGATGGACTTCAAGCAGTGCACACCTGACAAGCTCCGTCTTCGTACAAAAAATTTTCCTGATGAGACGACAGTGGTTTACGTCCCTTGTTGAGAGCAATGACGTCACGGTTGGACCGTCACGCATCGACGCTCAAACTTCTTTCCCGGGCGAATCAAAAGATGGCTCAAAATATCCTTAAAAGTGCAGGTGACGACCTCATCAAGTGTATTTGCGACTGCACGCTCAACGTACTCAAAGGAAACGTGCGTGTCTCGCCAAAGCAAAAGTCGAAGCTTAAGCGGCACAAAAAAGCTTTGCGAGATCTTGCAAAGAAAAAAGTCAGCCTCAAACGTAAGCGGTAGATCATTCAGAAAGGTGGTTTTCTTGTACCACTGTTGTCAGCTGTTATCCCAGCCACCGCCAGCTTGTTGACTGGTTTTTCGAGACGATAATGGGGAGTGTAAAGAAAATGATGCTGGTTGAAGGAAAGCAATACTCCGCAACCGCCTCTCGTCAAGGTCGTGTCAGACTTGGACACGCAAATGAACGAAGTTCTCCCTCGCACCGACCTATCAACTAGCGGTGAAGTGAGGCTGTACGACCAAATCTTGCAGCGTTACATTATTTACAGGAAATGTTAACGGAAAAACCGGCACAAGTCGTTGTGCGTGAAAAGAAAGACTTTCCAGAGAGCGAGATACTGCGCGGTGTTACAAAGCAACACAAAAAGAAACCGAAGAGCGTCTGGACTTTATTAAAAGCAACTCATCGTTGGGTAGGAACGATTCTGGTGAGTTTGTTTACGACGACCGAGCNGTCCCCTCCAGCAACATCAAAGACCTGATCGCGGCAACNGCACGCAACACAAAGAAAAGTCGTTTACCAGGTTGGAACGAGTTTCAGAAAGCGCTTCAAGACTTTCAGGGTCCTCAACCACCTTCGACTTCTCNGAAACGCAAGCTAAAATGGGAGACCGTAAAGTAACGTACTACGACCCGAAGAATCGTGGAAGTTTTGGTGGTGTTCAAAGCCTGTCAAAAGTCGCAGACCAACCGGCTAAGGAGTGGTTGTCCGGTCAAGAAACATGCACTTTGCATCGCCCTGTTCGTCGTAATTTCCAACGTCGTCGCATTATCTTCAGCGGTATCGATGATCAATGGCAAGCTGATTTGATCGACTTGACAAAACTGACAAAGTTCAATAACGGTAACACGTTCGTGTTGATTGTCATTGACGTATTTTCGAATTTCGCGTGGGCTGAGCCGCTGAAGAATAAACCAAGCAAGAGCGTCCGCAAAGCCTTTGCAAAAATTGTAAACAGGAGCGGCCGGAAGCCGTTGCCATTATTTTTGTACACGGATCGCGGTCTTGAGTTTACCAACAAGCTTTTTCAACGCTGGCTGAAGAAGAAACAGATTCATTTTCTAACTCCACAAAATCAAGAAACAAAAGCTGCCATCGCCGAGCGAATGATCAGAACGCTTTTGTCTCGTGTCAAAAGATCCGTCGACGTGCTTCCAGACTTTCTGCGCTCCTGCAATGCCAAATACCATCGCAGTATAAAATGAAGTCCGGATTCTGTATCACCGGAAAACGCAGGAAGTGTCTGGCTTGCACTGTACGGTGACGAACCAACAACCAAGCAGCCGACTATAAAAGCAGGCGCTCTGGTCCGAGTCAGCAAAGTGCGAAAAAAATTGGCAAGGGTTATCACTATCAGCCAAACTGGAGTCAAGAGCTGTTTGTCGTCGATAAAGCCGAACCGGGTGCACCACCTTTGTACAGTCTCAAAGATCTCGACGGGGAAAAACTCTACGGGCGATTTTACGCAGAAGAAATACAACAGGTTGCAAAACCTGAAGAAAACATTTACAAAATCGAAGCTGTTTTGGGCAGTCGCCGCAGAGCTGGAAAGCAACAGGTGCTAGTGCGTTGGCGTGGTTTTCCAGCCAAATTCGATTCGTGGTTGAACGCAAAAGACGTCATCCGATATGCCTGAGTGGACTTGGTGCTGTCGGGCCGTGCCGAAAAGCGAAATTGTTTTTTTCTGTCAGGTGCTGGCGGTGTACACTGTACAGTATATTATCATTCGGCACAGAACCCCAAAATTTGTGGATCACTCTGTGGAGCAGCTCTGTCGGTTGCTTGATGCCTAGTCCTGTTATCAAGGTGGAGAAAGATCATGATTCACCTGACACTTCCGAGCAATAGCTCCATGGTGCTGTTTCCAGACAATACCTTGTCAGATTACACGACGCAGCTGCCTCATGACTTTGCTTTAGTCGGTTCGTGGGAGGTTGCGGTTTCCGAAATTATGTATCCCAACACATGGAACAATATTGCCGACGGTCGCGACTATTACGTGAAAGTTGGTGTACCAAACGAAGCGGATCTGAAATTACATCTAAAAACGGGTTACTACAAGTATCCCGAGGATATACTTTCTCAACTCGTCCGATCTTTGGATAGAAAACTTAAGAAGAGACCCCCTCCGTACACTCTATCTTACAGCGACCATACTCGAAAAGCTACGCTCAGCATTATAGAGCCTGTCGTCATCAGGTTTAGCGAAAACCTCAGACAGCTGCTTACCAGTACTACACTGAAACTAACCAGTACTACACGGACGAAGGAAACAGCATTTCTCGATCCGACTACGGTGGAGGACACACTCTGTTTGCGTTCGATTTGACTCCCGATCTCGGCTCAGCTGCAGACCAGTGGGAGTTGGCCAAGCACGGAAACCTGCGTTTGGAAGTGCGATTCGGAACGGCGTTGACAACGACGATCAACGCGATTGTGCATGCAGAATTCGACAATTTGCTCGAAATCACCGCGACAAAAAACATTATTTTCGATTACGCCGCCTGAACATGAACACTCGACAGATTGATAGTATTTTGCGCAGCGATCCGTACGCTCAATCAGTGTTTCGCGGTGTGTGCGCTCGGGACAAATTGCCACAGAGTCGGTTGGCCTGCGACTCTTGTCTGGAACTTGGATACGTGTAAAAACCCTGGTTCGCATTGGGTGGCAGTCTACATTGATCCGCGCGGACGTGGTTACTATTTTGACAGCGACGGTTTGCCACTTCTGTACAAAAAGTTTGAAAACTTTCTAAATCGCAATTGTGTTTGGTGGAATTTAATCGCGCGACTTTGCAAGCTCCGTTTTCAACCGTGTGTGGTCAGTATTGCGTTTATTTTCTGTTGTGTATGTGTCGTGGTGAACCAATGCGTGTCATTGTATCGCGTTTTTCGCGAGATGTGGTTGAAAACGATCGTGCTGTTGCGCAGTTTGCGTATTTTCGCTGAGTTTGTCAATAAATCGCCATGGCATCACGTTTGTCGACAAGTCTGACCCAGAGTTAGCAGCAGTCGTCTGTTGCAGCAAATATAAATTTATATAATTTTTTTATACTTAATTTTTTATTAAAATTTTTATACTTGTAGAAAATTTTTATATTTTAGAATAAATTTTTATAAATTTTTTTTTATACTTTGAACCTATAAAAATTTTTTATACTTCAACCTATAAAATTTTTTTATACTTAAACCTCCAAAATATTTTATACTTTTAGAAATTTTTTTATACTTTTAGAAATCTTGCCCTACCAAAAGACACAACAAAGTCATACCAATATTTTTTGTATTGCGACAAAGCGACATGCAGGAGCAAAAGGCAGAAACGCGTGCGAAACAAACGAATCAAAGCAACAAAGAGCAGTTGATACGCCATCGTTGAGAACAATACGTTTCGGGTAAAAATAAGTCAGCCTACAGCGCTGTTGTGCCAGTGTGCGAATTTCATTGTCAGCGCTCCTGAAAGCTGTGTTGGTGCTGTAGGGATTCCAGTCACGAGTAGGAACCCAATGTTGAGGTTTGGGGTGTTGCCCAGCGTAGACGTTGCTTGCGAGGAATGACTTTCGTTGCATGCAGAGATGCT
>JGI24158J21664_10010912_pt1 | contig 12096 bp, 11 predicted proteins | sample Ectturendosymbi3_FD_21664 | JGI IMG/M metagenome (IMG submission 21664) | reverse complement strand
AAAAAATGAAAACACATTTTGCATTTTCGCAGGACCTTCTCTGTTCAGAACTGCCACAAGCAATTGAAGAAGCCATGAAAGGAGATGAAAGGTGACCTTTTTGCTTTATTCATCTTTTAACCTGCGTGACCTTCAAACACACCTTGCAGGCACTAACATTTTGCTTATCATCGCACTGCACAAGTCGGAATTGTGGTATCCGTTATCAAATCGGATTACATCACTGAAGAAAATCGTTTCGTCTCCTCGTCGAGTTCGCTGATTGCTTCGTACCCATTAACGTAAAAGCAACTCTTCCAGAGATCATAAGACCCGCCATTCTTTACTTTGGCGTGAAGTTTTCTGCCTGCTTACTGGACAGGAGGTGCTGCACGTACCCACTGACCAGTTTGGAGCCCATGCCACGTGTACTTTTTCATTCGTTTAATTTTAATTGTACATTTTAAAATTCTTACCAGGTGCTGTTTGGATACCTTGCGCTTGTGCGACCTCTTGCTGATACTGCTCTACGAGGGCCGGAAAGCGGTGCCTAAACACAACATGACCCTGTTCATGGGCGCCAGGGGCTTGTCGAGTGGCGTTCGTCGTTTGGATACGTTCGACGGCGAGAGGACCCACCGTCAATTGATAGACTGCATCCGAAGCAAAGATACTGATGCGCTCGTCGATGCCGTTGACAGCGGAGGTGATTGTTATGATGCGATTTTGATTAATCAACAAGTAAAAAATAACAGCGGTTGTTTTTTTTCAGCTGATGTTGAATCATCGCCGATTCTTAATTTATGTTGATTGACCCGAAAAGCGTTCAGTGTGCTTAGGTCCTCTCGTGTTTTGAGCTTGTGGTTGCAATTGGTGATCCAGTCTCTTCACTGCTGCTTACTGTGTTTATTCTGTGACAGGGCAACGTTTTTGTAAAAACATTTGCAAAAGCAAAACCAGCTTCAGTGACCAGAGTGAAATTTTGCTTTTGTAAACTGTTTTCTCAAATTCAAACCAAGTTAACTGCAGGATAGGTTGCTGCAACCTCTTTCTTTCGTGTTATTTCTAGCATATGACGTCAATTTCATGGATGATGTGGGTCAGACGTTGCTAAATTGGGCATCGGCGTTTGGAACGCAAGAAATGGTGAGTTTGTTAAGTTTAATTTCCTTTTTACTTGATAAGTTCATTACGTGGAATTGTGCGTTCATCGTGTACATTCTGAGTGTGTTCTTAGTTTTTGATTTATGTGCATCTGCTATACCGTGGTCTGTAAGAATTTTTGAGCGTAACGTACGACTGCTTTTCTCATTTTCATGTGGTGCGATTTTGTCAAAATTTATCAAGCCAACAGTTTCGAAGTCTACTGATTTCCACCTTTACTCGTTTCCTACCTGCGCTGATGTTAACAGTAATAGGGCAGGCATGTTGTGCTCGTTGGGATGTGGTTGCATATGCAAGGCTTCATCCATTTGGAAAGTCGTGTATTTTTTGGACGTCGTCCAGAGGCACTTGGCACTTCCGCAGTTTTCGCTGCTTTCAAAGACACCCCTGATGTGTATTTCATCTGCGGCACAGGTTGAGTTTCTGTGCGAGAGAGGCGCTGACGTCAATCGAGGTCAGAGGTCATCGTCGCTGCACTACGCCGCTTGTTTCGGGCGTCCATCCGTGGTCAAGACCTTGCTGCTGCACAACGCCGACTCGTCGCTGAAAGACGAAGAGGGCAAAACCGCGCTTGAAAAAGCGAAGGAGCGAAATGACGACGGGCACCGCGAGGTCGTGAAACTGCTGGAAAATCCAGGCAAGTTTTCGCAATTTCGAGAAGTTTCTGTATTGCAACGCAGGAAGAGAAAAAATAAAGCAATTCATTGCAGTTGATTACTCGATCAGGCCCCGGTCATTTGTCATATGCGTTGCAGCGTTAATCCTAATACGATGCTATAAGGCGTCTGTACAACTCAATCGCTATATTTTGTAGCTGTTGCAGATAAAAGCTTCTTCCTCAACGCTTTTTTCCGAAACTGCGAAACTGAAGTTATTAAACATTGCGACCACCTGCTCTCTGCCTACAAACCCGAAGTTGTTGAGAACAGGGTCCGATCCAAAATGTCTTAACCTTGGAGTACGCTGATTGGATTGATATATATGCTATGTCGTTGATCGTTAGTCGCTGTCCGGAAGCGTTCATTTCAAAAGTGATTCATCCGCAATTAGCGATAGGTTGCGAAACGATGGCTGGTGTTTGAGGAGCAGACGTCCACGCCAAAACAAAACAGTTAAAGAGTGCTGATTTAACCTTTGAAGAAATGCAACCCAAGCACTTGGATTTTCATAGAGTTGTACGGACGCGCATTGCGCTGGCATCAGTTGCTTGAGACAAAGTAGACTTGTGGTGTTCATTGTGTGGTTGCAGCTGATCTACGCGACAGCAGATTACGCCGCAGATGCATTGAAACATGTCGCCAGCTCCATTTTCTTAAAATTTACCGCTCCCAACAAACGCCCATGCTCGTGCGAACTTAGTTGCGATTGTCGCGCAGCATCGTGGATCAGCTCCGATGAAGCTGTGCAGCAGAAGAAGAACCGTTTGCAGAAGAAAAAAGAGGAGGAAACGAAGAAACACAAGGACGACGATAAAAGCTCTGTCAAAGGTTATCCGGAGATGATACCAGTCTATCTCGAGAGGTACAGTAGTTGTGCTTGACCTTACAACACGACCCTGTCGCAATCGCGCAGCAATGCTATTTATTGCATCCCTGTCACGCGTTGGTGGCTTCGACCTGGCATCGATTACTACAGTTGTTTCGCCCACACCGGTTGTGCTGCTTCTGACTATTGCGATCACATGCTACGCGGCAACGAACCCTTCTATGCGATAATTGCGGTCGGCTGTGTAAGATATGATCCTCATGCGAGTTCTAGTCGTCAGTAACCGCCTACTGTTCCCCAACTGCGCCGAATACCTATTAGTAATGAATTTCCAAGACATGTTACTAATACACGTTGCGTGATTTTGTTGGCCGTACTCTGGTTGCTGCGCCTGCTATCGTGTTTTCCAAAAGACGTATAAAGAAAAGCAAGTTGGAAATGCGACGGCTGTTGTTAAAACAAGCTCATCGGCGCAACTATTCTACAATATGTCAGTTTATACTAGTGGTGTATGAAGCATGCGCCGTTACGTCGCTGAAAAACGTGATGAAGCATATGGAGTTGTTAAAAAGTATTTCTGTTCGTAAAATTTTGTCGATATTTTGTGAACAGAAGTTCTTGCGACCAAATTTTGGCTTTTTGATAGTGGTGCCGATCAGGGCGTACCGAAGGGCGCAAGGAAGGCTCAATGCCCCGGGCGCCTAATCATTGGGGGCGCCGAAAAGTCCCAACAATGTCGCAGGTACTTTCTTCAATAGTACACTTACCGCCAAAAGACCTTAGGTTCGAACACTGGGGCGTCAAACTTGTTTCCTGCCCTGGGCGCCATCTAACCTTGGTACGCCCCTAGTGCCGATGCCCGGGGCCTCGAGTTTGGAAGCTTTGTTCCCTCGAAGTGATTACCCGAAACTTTTGGCTCGACCCACCACATGAGCACAGACTACTGCTGTGTTCAGACCAGCGGTTGCCATGGGCACCCGTGCGATTAATCCCAGTTGTGTTATGACCCGCCGCTTGCACGCACACACGCAAGTACTTGTACTAGGTTTTGATGTGTGGAACAAACGCCTTTGGCACCCGAAAGTCGTTCGTTACGGCTGTCGCTTGTAATTGAAACCAAAGCGAATAAATAACCACACGTTTGTGTTTGACCGCGCGCACACCTCGTCGCTTACGTAATCGCTGCTCTGCGCGCTGACAGCGGAACGTCATCCAGCGACTGAGTAGGTTGTTGTGACCGTCGCACGTTCCACGCCGTCACCGGCTTTTCGCTTGAAGCGACCCGCTGAGCTCTTTGTCAACAGATCGCGATTTTAATGGAGGCGCGTTTGTCTGTCGACAGGTTGCTGCCGCTGTTTCTCAGCACCCACCAGCTCGCGGCGTCACCAACTGTCTCAAGCAACGTTCAAGGCCTGCTGCGCAAAGCGACAAAGTACGCGACCGGGCCGCAGCTTGCAGACGCCGTCAAGGCCCGGCCGGACATTCGCGAAGGATTTGCAAATGTCATATCCGCCGCACTCGACCACGAGGTAATACTTCATAAGGTTGCGAACAAGACAGTGGCCTCTTGCGGCTCATATCTGTTGAGTTTTCTCATATCGCAGGGAATGAATAAGGCTATCGAGTTACTTGAACTTCTTGTGCGTCTGAGTCCACTTTTCCACGAGACCTTGTGTGCTATACGAGTGTCACTGCATGACTTAGTTGCAACATTTTCTCATTATTTCGTAATTGGCGCTGTTTTTCTGTCCCCTTTTTCGTTCTTGAAAATGACTTTTTGCTGTGCTAATGTTTAACCCTGAGGTTCGTCGGTAACCCTAAGTTGGTGACGGCATTTATCGTAAGTGCTGAGGTTTTGCTTAAATTCCGACACAACGTAACATTTAACATTGCAAATGGCTTTTTTGCCCCGTTAACTTTGTATTTTGCAATGTAGACCTGGGTATTCGAAAATGGGTCATACCCTCCGCTGTTAAAGTGACATTGGGCGACAAAATTTGCTCTGCCCTGACAAAGCCGCTGAAAATTCCAATGCGCAGTTAACTATCACGCCAAGACACGCTTGATGATAAAAATGAAAAGCTTGTCGCCCACTTGCGGTTGGTTGCGCTTTGCGCGTAAGCGATTGCGCAGTCAATTCACCCGATGCCCACTTCTTCGAACATCAGAATGACGACGAAGGTCACGTGGCTGCGCTCGAGATGACGCAATCGCTTCTGAGCAAATGCCCGAACTGCTTCTCTGTCGTTCTCACGCGCGACTGGATCACAAACAAAGTGCGAGTCATTTCCGGGTGCGCTGATGACGAAGCTGCGGACGACGTGCATAGCAACGAGATTTGCGTGGAAGATGGGACAGTGGACAGGGGAAAGAACGTGTCAGGTAGCAGAAAAAGATTTATATGGTGTACGTTGGTAGCTCTGCTGTTGTTGTCTGAAAGCTGTGTCAACATGTGTTGTGTAGTTGGCGTTTGTATTAGTTCTCTGTGCGGAAAATCATCAATGAATACTCTGGGAACCGGCGCCTGGACGAAAATTTTGAGTCAAATCTTTGCATGTACGGAATAGTTAGATCAAATTTGTTTAGAATCGCCGTTGCGGCGCACGGTGAACCTTTGTCAACCTGTGCAAACCATGCATTACTCTATCTATTTTGTATTTCACCCAAAATTTACGATCGTTGCCACAATTTGCTCTGCCGGGCAGAAAACGATGGCGCTGCAGCAAGCACAGAGCTGAAGACCGCCGACCTGCCGGATGCAACGTACATGAAATGCGGAACTCTCTATCGGTGGCGGGATACGTGGACCATGGCTCGAGGGCGCGACTGCATGTACATCTGGAGTGCCGCTGCAGCGCTCGAGCTTTCGTACGGCAGCAACGGCTGGTTCAGGTACATCTTGGACGGCAAGTTGTCCACCATGTATTCCAGTGGCAGCCCGGAAGACGGATCCGATAGTTCAGGTAAAACAGCTGATCCACGTGCACGTGGTTCGATTTGCAGTAGAGCGAATTAGTTTTCATATTAATCTTAATATTTCTCTCACGGATGTAGATTTTATGTCTGTCGAGCTTCCCCGGTAATTTCGCTTATGCGAGCGGGATTTTGTTTGTTGCTGAAACAACAGGTGAATGAAAATTTGTCAGACTCACGCGTATTTTTGTGTGTCGGGAGCCGGAGCGAGATTTCACAAACAGGTGCGCGCGTTTCGTGCGATCTTTCCTCAGCCGAGCTCTTGCCCGAGCGCCGCGCTCAATGCGAACAAATTTACCGCAGAAAGCCGTTGCGAGTTCCTGGACAAGCTTCAGCGCTCCTATTCTGATGCGATGCAGGGGGGCGTCGCTCTCCCCATTCTCAGCCAACCCGGATCAAACACTATCCCAGTCGGAAATTGGAAGATGTCGTGCAAGAAACAGGATGAGCTCACGCTCAGCAACAGCGACGGCCAGCAAGTAAGCCTGACGTGATTGAAAAAGCATTTTGATTTTTCAACATGAAACCTTGCTTGGGGTTCAACATTGCTGCTTTGTATTATGTTGCCATTATCCGTCACCTCATCACTGAGGTCACGACTTGTTTTGTTGGATTTTAAGCGATGGCAAATCTATTTTTCGTATTCGCTGAGACATTTTCGGTCTATTGTCTCACAGTTGTATTAAAACTCGCTATAGCGGTCTTCATTAGCCTATATTTTCAGGCATTCTGACTGAAATGACTAAATTTTTTTCGATGATTTAAAAAATATTTCTGTCTATGACCGCAAAATGACCGGAAAAAAAACAGTGGTAAATTATTACAGCTCGTCTCAAAACCTCAGCTCGCCCAAACCCAATTTAAGCGAAGTGTCCTGATGAGCAAAACCACTGACTGCCCGAAATTATCTTTGGATGTGACAGTCCAGTTTAACCTGATAGGCAAGCGCCCCGTGTGACCCTGTTTTGCTAATTCGAACAACCCGGAAACACCGAAAGTTTTTTTCAGTCAGTTTGGTGATGTCGATTCGCACTTGCCCGGCTGAAAAACAGCCGCTTGCCGACGTCGTTAACTTTACGTGGTGATTTGTTTCTGCGCAACAGTCGACCACCTTGAAGAAGGGCATGGCTGGGTTCGTGTTTGAGTCGAACAGAGGTACTCGTCACATCTTCGCTCCCGAGTCAGTCACCAGCGTGGACTTCATCGGCGGCGTGGTTCTCAAGCGTTCTGCCTCCTCCCAAAAGAGCGTGGAGGTGAGTGGCGGCGAAATCGAGTTCGTAGTTTTGCGTTTAACTTGCTGTTCGTGCAGGCTGCGATTTAGAAAAGAACTTTATCAAACTGCTGGTGCAAGAACAAGCCTGTTTTTTTGCAACATCGTCCACTAAGCTCGTCTGCGTATAACTACAAAAAGAAGTCTCGACCCTTATGTTCTCGCTTGGCAGGACGAGACAAAGGAGAAGGTCCGCGCGCTGGCCCGCAGCCTCTACAATGACCATTTCAAGTCAGTCGTCGCCGAACCGAGAGGTGTAGTCACGAAGATGAAAGAGATCGCCGCCGATTTGGATCGTGCTAGGGGGACAGGAAAGGATGACGATGGTGCGTTCTTTTTGCTCTTCGCGATATCTTTCACGGATATCACTCTATTATTGCTTGTTTGAGCCACGTATATATCGGTGTTGTTCTTCGCGCACATTCCGTTCGTGGTGAACCGCGCATTCAGCGCAAGAGAGGTTGCAACATCATCGAGGTGGAGACGCTCGATGCAGTTCGATCATCGTTTCGCTGCAGCGACGGGCGGCGAGGTGGCAGGTGCTGCGTTGCGCCACTTGCTCCGGCTTTGCTCGTCAAGTCCCATGAGTGATCGGCATTCGTGCTTTGCAAGTCCCACGCGTGCATTGCCTTCCGTACTGTGAAGGCATTTATCCGTTCGGACCGCTGCAGTTCGGCACGAGCTTGTTTTCTCACGCAGATCTTATGTTCCCGTCGCTAACTATCGATAGACTTAAATTAGCCGTCTTAGAGCAGTGCGCTCGGGTCTCCGAAGTTACTGGCGTCACGCTTTCGTATTTTGCTTATTGTTCAGAGAAACCGTTTGTTTGGCTTCAAAACGCTGCTGTTGATTAAAATCACGTGGTGGCTTTCGCATCTTGTCTAGGAACTGGCAGCGAAACACTGGAAGACATGTACCGGTCTGCACTGATCGCACTCAAACAACTGCTGAACGACGATGCTTCTTTGTCCCCCTTCGACGTTTACAGTAGCGGGGTTGTCGGATCGCTTCTCAGAGCGATGACGGTCGAGGTACGGGTTGCGGTCAAAGTTACTCGATGAGCGTTTTCAAAGTCTCAACGACCTGATCGCTTATCGGAAACATTAATCAGTGAAATGACTCCGTGAAACGGTTGTGGTTTTAGTGTGCGCGGTGTTCGAACATCAAGGCTCACATTTTTTATTTGCGTGTGGTTGTACTTGACTGTTGTTGCACAATTCTTTGTAAATGTTGAGTGTTCTGAAAACTGTTGAGCACACATTTGCTGCCTGACTGCCCACTAGACGCCTCACGCCACTACCCTGAAAAAGGTGATGTAATTCTGGAGTTTTGTGGAAATCTTCAAGCAATTTTTATGTCTGCGCTTGTATTCAAATTAAGAGGACATTAGTTTTTGTGAGTCGCGGTCTCGAGTATTCCATCGGCATGGCTTGGTAAATCTCCAGAAATTCAATCTATTCGCTGTTTCAAAAAAGTAGGAAAAAGTGCATAAAATTCGCCAAAACCAAACCTTGGATATATCGGTGAATTTTTTTCGATGTATTCAAGAAAAAAATCCAAGAGAGCACGAAAATTTCCAGGACTCGAGTCTCACTCTCGGAACATTCAGATCACGTTCTCAGCTTTTTGAAACAATCCATCACGTCCATGATGTTTTAACTAAGTCTGGGTACCGGAGGTTATGGTTTCGACTACTACATCACTGAATGTTGCATCCTCGTCAGTTCACGAAAGATCATGCGTGTGAAAGTGTTGACCGTCCCACGTTCGCAGATCGTGCTGGTTGTGGGCGAGGAAGAATGCATGGTATGGGCTAAAAATGCTCAATGATGCCCTCTCGTGAATACCTTTTGACGTTGCGATCATAATTGAGTGACAAACGCGTCATCTGAAAAGTGCAGACCTGAGCAATAAAAACCCAATCGCAGCATTTTGACATTTGTTCCTGATGCTGACCTTTATGACCTTTACTCCAGTCACCAATTAGTTGGAGCAGGCCCTTCAAATATTTCCTTTATTGAAAGAAAACATCAAAGTCTTGTGCTACTCACAAAACATCGCCATTACCCGGTGCACTTAAAGGAACCTGGTTGGTTAACAGAAAGTCGTGCTAGGTGATTGCTACGAGTGGCAGCTTTTATAACTTGATGTTGAATGCCGGACGCTCTGCTGCCAATGTGTTGCTGCGCGGTCGCACTATTTCCGTCCTGTGGTCCTTTCGGACAGAATGGACTGCTTGGTCGCAGATATTTTTGAACAGGCTGTAACGTAGAAGGCGTAAAAATGTTATTCAGTAACCAAGGTAGTTCTGTAAAGTGATTGGGTAACATGGCGGTTTCCGATCTACCGACGCGTGTCAGTTAATCCCCGGTGAATTGCGGTTCTGTGGTTGCGGACACAGATGCCGAGCTTTCATTTTTCTAGTGTTATTGCAGTTAAATGCTAATAAGAAATCCTTCTCTTTGTTGCGAAGCATGACAACAACATGTTGTTGTGCAACTTCCAGATACAGGTGTAGAAATACCACGGTTTCTTTCTTTTTTACTATGGACTTTTGAATGTCTTGTGTATGGCAGTTTGCGATTGCTTACTTGGCTGCGATAACCAAGTAACGCTAGAAAAAAGTTCGGGTGACATTGCATCATTCAAGAAACTTACTGTTGTAGATGGTGGCGGTGGATTGAACCGCGCGGAAATGAAAAATCGCACAACGTGTCCGCGTTTGCGTTGTATATAAAATGTGCAAGTTTGGGTTAGGCAAGCATGGTTGTTAGCATTAACGTGTTCATTAGTATACGCGCTATGAAATGCATCGCCACCACCAAACGCGTAGTTAGTTTCGATAAACTAGACCAGCTATGTTCAACCGAAATGGCTTACTGAGCCAAAAATTATGTCATTATCTTAACCGGGACCGCACATTGAATGACATCTTAATGAGGGCCGCACACTGAATGATTTACTTTGATCTTAGCAACTAAATTCAGCTTAACCTGATGCACTGAAGGCGTCCTAACTGCAATGGTAACAGCCGTGATAAAGTGGCACTGAGGACCACCTGCAACAAAAATGTCCATTTCAAGATTATCAAAACAAGGCAGGTTGTCAGTTGCGTAGGATACTTAAACTACAGCAAAACCTAAACTGGGCTGCACAAAACCTTCGACTGGGCCGCATGCGGGCCGCGGGTTGGACATAACTGGAGTTGGGTCGTGGGTCATATTCGGCAGCATTTCTGCTGCCGCGCCCTGATCAGGGCGTATTATGACCCAGCCCACGCTGAACACATCCAGCGCGGGTGAACTAGACCGACTTCGACTCGACACCTGTCCCACGCGCGTTTTCTCGCACAGAGCGGCGACAGCGACGCTTCACTGGACGTTCACCGACGTATCAAAATCTTCCGCGATATCTTCTTCGACGCCCCAAGCAACGCCGTCCGCTTCCTTGTGAAAAAACTGGTCGCGGTTCTGGAGTCCATCGAAAGGTGAGCACGCGCTCTGGTGGAGGCTGCGCTTGGTTGCTTGTGCCAGGCCTGGCCATGTTGGGCCTCTGTTGATATTTTTGCAACATGCGTGTTGCGGCCTATGAGTCTTTGTCATGCGAAATAGTTTTCGCAATCGTCATGCGAGTGTGTTCGGCATGTCCGTGCTGGCTAAGCTGAACGACCACGGGTCCATTGTGCAGTTAGTTAGGCTTCGATGATATCGTTAAACTAACGTTATACAAAAAGCAAGAAATGAAATGCTATACCTTGATGACCTAGCGTCGTAAGTATGAAATTTCGATAAGTAACTTAATAACGAGAAGTGCAATTCATAATCAGGACCAAAGCAGCAATAGCGAGGTTGTATCAGTGAGCACTGGATAAATATAACTGTTGTTTGTAGAAATGGGCATGAGCCACATCCAACGTTATCTTTAAGCGGAGGCGACAATACTGGTAATAGCAAAAGGTTATGAGGTTTTCTTAGAATTCTTCTGCAGTTTATGTTTTTTCGGTGATACACATAAAACAGGTTTCATGAACGCTTTTCATCAGTGACGAAAACTCGACGTCGTGTTCAGGATGAAAGCTAACCACATGTTTGCTATTGTCCTTTGTGCGGAAATAAGGAGAACAGACGCAACTCTCCGCAATTGCTTGTCAATATGCGGCTGGGTTTGGCGCGGACCCATAAAACCGCTCTGCTGAACTTGTTCCAGACTCCCAGTTTGCTTGTACGACTCGCAAGGCAGTCTCACCGGCGGCCTGCACCTGCTCACACGCAAACTGCGTTTCGTTCTCGAAAAAAAGCCTTCGACCGGTGGTGGTGGAGGAAAGGAGGGCGGCTTGATCGACTATACCGGCCGGACCTTAAAAATGGAGCCAATGGCCACCGGACTCGACCTGGAGAAGTACTTGCTGAAGATGGTGAGTGGAAGGTCTGGTGTGCTATGTTGCTCAGCAAGGTGAATGTTTTTCTGAAAAAGGAAGCTTGTTGGCACAAGCGAAGCTTAGCCATTATTTTCGGCTGGATATATTGTGGCGAGGCCGCGTGGTCGTCTCTCTTTAAAAAGAATCTGCCGATCTATAAAATCTTATTTGTAATTGTAGTTAATATTTCATATAAGTCAGTGCTCTTCAACCTTTTTGTCATCGTGGAACCACTGATATACTTTCGCGTTTGTCATGGAACCCCTGTTAACAAAACTTTAAAAAACACGAATTACTTGCAAGAAAATCAAATATTTCTTTGTTAGACACTTCAACGAATAAACAGTTATTGATTACAGAAGTTAAAAAGCAACAAATTTAATTGCTCTGTTGTTCTTGCATTCCTGGAATGTAGCTGGTACATTCAGAATTTGGTCATCCGGCAAAAAGTACTCGAATCTCAAATATGTGTTTTCCATTTTCTAACTTTGGCGCTTGAATTACATTTGGTCCGCTTCAGATTAGGTGCCTCTTTTACATTTGAACTACGTTGCTCATTACCGTCCACACCTTCGCTGTTGTTATTACCTCGCTTCACGTAAGAAAATAAGCTGTTCGCTTCATCTGGCTGACTAAACAGTAAAAAGTTGGGTTTTACAGTGTTTTTATTCCCACAAAGGTGTAAAGCAGATCTAGTCTGTGACTCAGTCTACTGTCTGCTAGACTCCAGGGTTGCCAACCTGTTTTCAACAAAAAAAGTCAGACCTTGTCCTGAAAAAAGCCAGAAAAAGCCAGATAGCAGTCTAAG
>JGI24158J21664_10010911_pt1 | contig 12097 bp, 10 predicted proteins | sample Ectturendosymbi3_FD_21664 | JGI IMG/M metagenome (IMG submission 21664) | reverse complement strand
GCTGCACTTTCTTTGCCAACGTCATTTCGTGAGTTTCAGGAATTTCAGTGTGTCCTCTTCCTCTGTTCTTTTCATATTCCTCTTTGTATTTTACCTGAATTTCACAAACAACAATGGCTTTTACTCAATCACAACTGAAAAAATCACTCAAATCGAGTGTAATCAAAACAATTCAATGTGGCAACCCTGCGCTGAGAGTAATATCTCGTAACCACAGAACAGCGTGGTGCGGTGCTCAGCTCACACTTTATCTCGTGTTTTGATTTCTTGCGAAGATGCAGAATGATTTTGTTCAGCAAGGTTCAGATGCAGACATCCTTAAACAGAGCAGATCCTCAAAATTACGCAAAAGCAAATCACACACTTACGTCCGATAAAACATCTCCATGGCGCTTGAAGTCTTTGTACTGTTCAGTGTCTGTTGGTTTGAACTCGTTTTTCGACTTCTGAGTTTCGAACTCTTTTTTGTATGACGTCTGTCAGGAAATATGTCGCAGGACATTGTTTTGGTAACAAAAGCTAGTTTTTTCAGTTTTGCTTTTACTGCTCTTCTTATTCTGCAGCAATAATCGGAAAATGTGCTTGCAGTGAAACGGCAGCTTGTAGCAATAACAAAGGAATTTGGAATGTGCCCAGATCGCCCCATCGCAGTACATCTTAAGAATCACTACAGTGAAGAGAAAGATGATAAAGAGCGGCTGCATTTCCCTCGGGCATGTTTGATCAGTATCACACATCAAAATATATAAAAAGTTTATCAAAAATAAGTATCACGAAAAATTCGTCACCACTGCAGCAAATAACGAGTTTCAACGAAAAGTGTAAATTCTGAAAACAAACGCCGGATTTACACTTGGTGCACTGATTTTGTATTTTTTTGAGAAATGTTATGCTCAATACCATGTGATGTTCAATAGTCATGTAATCTTCGTTCCATAAATACAGTATATACTCTTCTGTTCAGTTCAGTTTCATTATGCTTCACTCGCTTTTTGTACTCCCTTTGAAGTATCACTATCGGTAATCTGCGGTCAACTCCGCTTGCTTGCTTTATGAGCCACGCGGCTGCTTTTGCAGTGAATGCTGCTCTGGTGGTGAGTCCCCCAGCAACGCCGAGCACGAGGCTGGACAGGTCGCAAGTACCATTTTTCAAGTCTTCGGTATGTCCCAACCAGGAATCAAACCCTACCTACCAATTGATGGCGCGTGCTCAACCAACTGGACCACCTAGCCCAGGGGTCTCGAACTCAAATTTCTCCGAAGGCCAAATGAGGAATTTAACCCGAGGGCCGCATTATGCCGCTGACGAAACAATGGCGATACCTGAACTTTTCTAGAAAGTTTTGACATCTTCTTTCTTGCGAAAGGTATCATGAATTGCAGGCAAATCACTTCTAGCCGTCTTTTTGCTCGTTTAAAAAGAACTTGTTCACTCGTTAGCCGAGCACTTTTAAACACCGCTAAATAAACTAAATAACTCAAATGTTTATTGTTTGAAAATCCCAAAAAGCATCGCGGGCCCACTAAATGCCCTAGCGGGTTGCTCGTGGTTTGCGGACGGCGTATTTGAGACCCCTGACCTAGCTGGTTAGTCTATTGAAACGCAAAACATTTAAAACTATTCGTCGCATTTGCAAGCATTTCCCACAAGAATGCTGTGACTGTGAGGTGGATGGGTAACTTGCGTCACAGCAAGTTCTTGCAGAATGCAATCGCAAGCGATCTTCATGCGATTGCAAATATACTCTTTAATGAAAATCATTTGTTTCAAATGTAATAGCACATTTTAGCCGTTTCGACTGCGTTCAAGCTGCTCGTAGCAGCAGTTTTCCACGGGGAAACCAGAGATAGGAAACAACACTTAAGTATTTAAAAGCTGTGGCAGAAAATGTTGCAAATAATGTTTTTTCAGCACAAGGAGCTTGGTTTGCGTGGCTTGTTCAAGTGGTTGCCACGATGTCATGACAGGTGCGTCATGCACACACCAAGGGTTGAACGAAAACCAAAATAAAATTTCAAAACTCGCACCTGCAAATCTTTTGCGCACCTGCAAATGTCGGTCAAACGCCTTTGCAGTCAGAAGTAGAAAAAACAATAAAACGAGAAAGCTAGCTTGATAAACTCACATCACTTTGCACTTTTTTTACATCAGCATGGGCTTCATATTCAGGAGTGATGTGGACTGGATAATAAACCAACTGCTTGTCATAATCCCAGTCTTCTCTGTAGTTTTTCTACGAAACAACCATTCCTGGTAGCTAGCGTGAAAATTTGATCATTTTGTTAAAAAACAAAAACATCAAAAAAAGAAAAAAATTTGAACTGTTATATGCAATTCTAACAGCACACTGACTGACACGAAGGGTTTAGCTGGTAAGGTAAAAGACAGAGGAGGCATGAGGTTAGCTCACTTGAAGTGATTGCTCGCGACCAGGCAAAGCTTTGTAACAGTTGACACCAATCCAGTTTTTAACAAAAACTTGCGCCTTTTTGCTTTTGTTTCCCAACCATATGTTGCTTTGTTTTTTTGGTTTGTTTCCAAAGCGGTAATGTGCCAGCAAAAAGATGTCAGAAGCGAAACTAAATGTTTTTTATAACTTAACGGACTTTAAACTGATGCTGGTTTTAACGCAACACAAGGCGAACAAAAGGATACATGAAGTTGAAGTAGCAATAAACAGGACTATGTCAAGATAATAAAACTCACATCTGATATGAGTTCAGCAGCTTTGATTCCTCTTTGAACAACAGGATGATCAGAACTGTCCATTGTTTGGAATCCTCTGTAGTTATCAATAGTTTCTTTACGCTGTTTCTGATACTCAATCTGTTAAAAATAGAAATATGAACAACGCATGAAGCACGATAGCTTTGATCAGCAACCAACCCCTTGTCAACTGTATATACGAGGAACAAGCAGACATGGCACTACGCGCAACAACAGATACGAACACCTGAGTTTACAATTGATAACAGAATAATCATGTAGCAAGGTCAGAGTGCACGTGCATGTACCGCACACTGCCCGAGAGAAGTATTTCGCTCACTGCATGATACGACCCGGGTTAATCACATACTCGATGGGTGTTTTAAGGCGATTAAGATCTTTCATCGCAACTACTTATTTTTAAGTTTATTGAAGATTTTTGCGCAACTTTTCTGAAACATTTTTCGGCGAAAAATTAAGTTTGATGCAGGATGTTAGTTTTTATGCAAAGTGACTCGAGGTGTCAGCGATATGAGAACATTCTGTCCAAAATTACTCCAAAGTATTTGGGCTCGGAGCAAAATGTTAGCTCACATCGTGGGGTACCTCAAGCTCACGCATGACTTCATGAAGACGGAGGTGGCAGACGCCGACACACTCACAGTTTTAGTTTATCTGAGCTTAACTTGCAGGTCTGAAAGTTTGCTGCTCGAGTTGCCATGTTTTTCGACAGAACCTCCTATGATTGACAGTCTCCATCAACATGGATTATTGCCAGGTCACCAGCGTGCCTCGTTTGATTGGCAAATTATAGATATAGATGTTGAAAACGAGTTCCAAGACCGATCACTGTGGGACGCTATTTTTCAAGCGCTTTAATCTACTCCTCTGACTATTACCGCTGATTGAGGCAAAACTGCGTTGTTTTGCAAGTTCCATGATCATACGGTCCATGTGCCTGTTGGGCAGAGGTCTCAGCAGCTTTTAAGTGAGGTCGCGGTGACATACAGTGTCATATTCTGTTGTGAGATCAACAAACACAGCTCTGGCCTTTATTTTAGGTACTGCTCTCAATGTCTTGCGTCAATAAGATGACTTGAGCTGCCGTAGTTGATTTCCCATGCCTGAAGCCTGTTTGCTACAATGGGAGTGGTGGGCTAATGCTCGGTCCAACACAGGTGCAGTAGGTTTGTCTTTCGAGAACCTTGAATGGGATGCATGAAAGAAATATCAGACGGTAACTCTTACGGTCCTCAAGTGACTTGTTTGGTTTTAAGATCGCAACAACTAAATCTCTTCTCCAGATTTTTGGGAGTTTGAGTTGTTGCAAACATGAAGAATAGAAATCGCAATTACCAGGGTTCGACAGCAGAGTCAGATTGTAACGTAAAGTCCGGGAAGATAATGTCCGGTCACTGGGCTCTTCATAGCTGGGAGGTGTTTGAGGGTTACATGAAGTTCCTACGGAGTGAAGCATATGTCTTCACCCTTAGGTGTTGGAACCTTCAAGAGGCTTAACACCCCCTTGACACACAAGCCTGGTAGACTTGCTGTCGCCTGTCATGTGAGACCCTTTCTTCACTTGCTGTGAAGCGAAAGAGTTTACTTTGACAAGGACAGCTTCACGACCTTCCAGTGGGTTCGCTAATAGTTTTCACGCTTTGCGGCTGGAGTGCGAGAAGTCAGCAGAATTGACGGCTTCCTCCCATCGCTCTTATCTCTTCATCGAGCCGAGATAGCTGGGACAATGTAACGTTGTCAGTTTAGTCCCTCGTCGGGAGTTTGAAGGAAGGAATGATGCAGTATCTCACATTCCTAATCCCAGCACAGCATGTATATACTTGGGATGGGTCTTTAGGCCGCAGTTATTAAGCTCTTAACAGATCCTGGTTCTCCTCTTCGACGTTGATGGAATTCGGAGGTGGAAGATCTTTCACGAATAAATCCGTGAAGAGACGGAAGAGAATTCAGTCAATTTTGCGACAGCTCCAACACTTCATCGAATTGCTGTGTACGGGCATCACTAGTTGCGAGGGGTGTTGTGAATGAAGTTTGATGTTGAGACGTCGGGAACTTTTGTGAAACACATCCGTCCGGAATACGACGTTTCATGGTCGACACTCACAAAAGGCAAAGTCCGGATTTGTTCCAACGCTTCATCGACGAGAGAAGAAACTAGCATCAGCTCTTAGATCATACAACAATGTGAGGTTGTCAACCGTTGCAAGTTGGCCAAACTCTCCGACAGAAGATGCTGTCATGTAACCCCAGTCAACATGCTGGCAAGTAAAGTCACAAGCGTAAGAGCTAGAGCAGGGGTCGGGAACCTTTGTGGCTAAAGGAGCCATGAAACCTGCATATTTTTAATTGTATTTCCGTGAAAGCCATATATTTTTCAACACTTAATGAAACTAACTTACTTCACTAACGTGTGCATTTTTAAGCAAAATCAACAATTTTAAACAAAGGTAAATGTCTGAATTTTTTCTTTAATAACATGCTTCTTACTGTTAACGCGACTTCTGGTGCTGCATGGTATTGCTGATGGCTTTGTAGTCTGGTAGATGGAAAATTACAGAAAAAGTTTCATTCGTAACAATCGTGTTAAGAAAATATCAAGTGAGCCAGATGCCGTCATCAAAAGAGCCACATCTGGCTCGCGAGCCATAGGTTCCCGAGCCCTGAGCTAGAGTGTGGAAATGTTCCGATGGCCAATGGGAAAGTCGCGAGAGGGAGGTTTAAAAACGTTGTTGATATCACAGCTTTAAACTTCTACACAAAACCACCCAATCTCCGAATCTTCTGGAAACTGATCGACCAGTGTCCACGTAAGCTGCTCGTGGACAAACGTTGTAGGGTCGTGCTTCCACCTCAGGATTGACCCAGAAAAGTTGAAGTTGGATGTCACTAGCTTGTCTGCTGTTGTACAATGGGTCTCTTAGACGATCACGAACGAGGGCCTTGTTCTTATAGGCCAGGTGTTCAATGACACTGATCTTACTTACTGTGAGCACCTCTGTTTTCAACTCCAGTAGGTTGGGTCTAGAGTACTTTTCGAAAACGCATTAGAAGTCATTTCAACTGATTAGACAACTTACATCGCTGGCTATTTTTGCAGCATCTTTCGCTCGAACAAACTCAGGTGCATCAACAGGAAGATTATACTGAGTCATCATCTTCGCTGCTTGTTTGGGATAGTCAATCTGAACAAAAGTTGGTCACAACGTAAAACTATGTTTTACCTCGGCGCATAATAATGTATGAAACATCTTTTGAGCTAATTTATGACATTCGAGTAAATGACAAACCTTTCAAAAAGCTACTGGATCAAACAAAAGCATTGTCATTCGCAACGTAACAGTACAGCTTGGGAAGAGCTGATATATTCAAATTGGGTGATCGCATTATCGCGATCACGCTTTGTATTTTGTCTGCACAGCGGTGGATATTAGGAGAGGCGAATGAGGCGGTCACTTCGCTTCCCCCCCTTTGAGAGTTCCGTACTTAGTTTTTGCATTGTTTTATTAAAAAGCTTATGAACCACTCTGGAGCCGCATTTAATAAACTCTTAAGCAAGTCATATGTTTTTCAAAAAAATAAAGCAAACATTATGTGCAAATGCGCCAAAGGAGGCCCCTCAACAACTTAAATGTGCAGTTTTGAGGCCACTTCCTGGGAATGAACCCCGGGCTCTTCAATTCTAATATCCACCCTTGCGTCTCAGGATCGACATGATTTCGAAAGAAAATATGTCTCAACTGTTATCGTAAAAACACAAATGCACTGCAGTTGCTGTGTTAGCGAAACCTAAACTACATCACTCGTGTTCAACAGACTGATATGACAGATGTGTCCGAAAACGTATGCAGTAAAGCAATTTTAACACGTATACGTGTGTGCTCGCAATTAAAGTCATAAGCGTTAACAGCCTCAGAAGATTTTGATTGTATCCTAAGAACGTAAATGATTATATTAACTGTCAACGCTTGTTTCGGAAAGCAGAGTTATAAGACACGTAAAGATGCACTACGTATTTTCGCGTGTCCTTGCAATAGATTTTAACTACATGCACATGTGCATGGACACTTTCCTCAACCCGATGACGACCCTTTCTATAAAAACATGCTTTTACGATATATCCAAGCTCGTTATCTCACTTTCTCTTCTGGATATATCAACTACAACGTATCGCATAACTTGAAAAAAATTTCCTGACCTTTGACCTTCTACATATTAACGCGAGCCCCTGCTCAAATGAAGACACCTACAATTTACTGGAGAATCTCTATTTTAACTTGAACGATTAATGTTAAAATTACAAGGCAAGTATGTAGCAACCTCACGCCAATCAAAATTCTGTCCTCCTCTAAAAGAAAAATAATGCGTTTCCTGTCGCATTGCACAGCAATTAAGGTCCAGGGTAGAGTGGTAAACCTGGTTCACTGGCCCCCAGTCGTGAAGGTCTGGGAGTAACAGCCGCCAACGCAGTCAGTGGAAAGAACAACAACCAGGGAGGGTCGCTTTTATCCACGTCGCGATCTTTTTCTTCCGACCACTGCCATTTTTGTGCTAAACTCAGTCTTTAGCGAACTTCCATTGGTGTATACGGCCACAAAAAAATTATGGGAAATGAAACTTTTTAGAGAAATGAAAACAAACGATAAAACAAAAGACAGACCTTTTGTCAAACAAAGAATGAATATGGGTCATTGCTGAACTTAAACGTTAGACGTAAGTTTCGATTTTAATTGATCACAAATTAGACTACAAGTTCATACGCATGATTTTACAAACACTTGCCGAAAATGTGTTGCAGCAAAGTAGGACTAATGCTAAAACCGCTATTTGTGCAGAACTCCACTCAAAATCACAGTCAGCATTAAGTTTATTTACAAACAGGCTGTTTCACAGGTTGACTCTTAAGCTCTATCACAGCGACCTTTAAAAGCCGTTCAGCGATCGTTCAAGATCATATCACACTTCGGAACTAAAAATAATGATTTTAAAGATTCAATTGATGCTTGTCCGAAACAACACGCGCTTAGAAATCGAGAGTTTTCGAGAAACCAAAATTTGGTAGCTGAAGAAAACCCGGTGTCAAGCGAAATTACTGACTTGTGAAATCGCTGACTTCACGCCATCTGCGCATGCGCAAAGTAAGTCATGCATTTCGCAAGCAGTGGCTGTTCACTGAGATATCAAATACACTGAGAACTGATGATTAGGAGTTCGGGTATAGGATTGGGTTTAGGGTAAGAAAAAGAAAAGTAATTGACGTCTCAGACTAAATAAAATAATTTTCAGTGGTTAGTTGTTGCCAAACTGTCGCTTATTGTGGACTATCTGATGTCTAATCAAAAGTTTTTTTTCGCAACAGACATCAAAATCTTCATCGCCAAAGTTTATTTTCTTACTCTGAGAAGGAAAATAACTGACATAAAAGAATAGGTCAGAAATTTCGCTTGACATCGAGTCGTCCGTCGAATGTGAGAAACTTTCAAGGGAATTTTCATCGCTTTTCGATCTCAAATGCCTTTAAATATGCAGCCACTTAAGCTGTTTTTGTATTAACGCTTGTTGCATTGTTGGCATCATAAAGCTAAGCAGTTATATTATTAGCAAAAAATCCTATTAATGCGAACCGAAAGAAAACAAAATTAACCAATAAAAAGAAAAGGCATAACGTCCATTTTGTGTCCGGTCATTTTACAGTCTATCTCACGAATAAAAACTTTTTTAGCCTTACTTGCATTTTTCTTAATTTTAACGATATCTGACGTTTAGAATTACATCCAATTTACCGGTGGTTAAAAACACGTTGTCAGCAAACATCATCATACACAACTTACAGAACTTGCGAGATTCGTAGCTTTCTTGTGCAGTTCATGCTCAGGGTAAGCAACGGCAGGGTCTGTTGGTCCTTGACCTCTTATGCTTTCCTTGTACTCCTTTGTGTAAGGATGAGGAGAAGCCAATTGTTGGGAAGATATGGCGTGTGTTATATCTTGCCCATCTGTGAATGAAAGTCAAAATAACGTACCACCTTAAAAACAACGCAAATTATTATTTTTGCCAAACTATTGGTTGTCAAGACTGGGCTGTCAGGTTTCATTAAGTTAACCTCGACGTACGCAAGATCAAACGAGGCATAGGCGATGAAAAGCGCAATCAGCAATTTTGTGCAAACATTTATAGAAGTGCACACCCGCTAGGCGCATAGCCTCAGGCAACTAATTTTATAATTTTCTGGTATTTTATATTTTCTTATCTGTAGAAGTACCCAGACACCTTTCCAACTATATTTAAGCTAAGACTGGTAAGCACAATGTACGTAGCAGAGCAAAATGAACATAGCTAACAAAAGACCTGCATAGGTTTCAGGAAACTGCATTGCAAGGAGAGTGCAGGGCTTGTCGGCATTTGCGGGCAGAGGTAGGATTAAAGAGACGTGGGGAGGGGCTAGCTCAGAAAATTTGCAGAGGTAGGGAAAAAGGAAATTATTGTGCATGTTAACGTTTGCTGATTCACAGCACAAACTCTGGGATCAAGATTGGCGCTTTGCACTGGCCAAGAGCTTTGCTGCTTTGCCAACAACAACCAGCATGAAGCCAATGCGCTATCACAAAGACGAAGCGTGTAAAAGACTGCGATTACGATGCAGTACTCGCATTTATTACGTGAAACATTTCAGCTTTTGCAGCGTCCACAATTAGATCAATTAAACAAGCTGCAGAAGGAAAGAACTGGTTCTGTGTAGAAAGTAGCCTGAGGCAGATGAGGCTTCTGTTACTGCGGGTGTCCGCTAGGTAGCGAAAAACAAAACTCTCCAACCAAGCAGTGCCCATCGAAGATTCCTCTCACAGCAAACAATAAAATATTACTACACGGTGTTTGCAGATTTAAATTTCACCAAATGAGTAGGTATCTTCAGCTTTTATCCAAAGAGAATCTTCAATCAAGCAGGTCATAAACAGCAGAGAGCGATAGAGAACACGTACAATGAAGGAGCGATGACACTCAATGGAAAGCGCTCTAGGGTTGCTTGAAAAGACAATTTTCATGAATAGAACAACAAAAAACAGACCGAGTGGGTTTAATGGATAAAAACCAGGTTAAATGGGCAAAACTAGATTTTCTTGGGGAAAAGTCAGAAAGACTACAATTGTGAATGTTTATTGTATGCAGATTTGAGATTAGAATGCAGTGCATAATCTTTAGTTGTTCGTTATTTACAGAATAATTTCAGACCAGAAACAAGCACGTTTAATTTTTATACATATTTACAAATTTAAGCACATCTGCAAACCTTTCACAGCAACCAGGTTAAAAACAGTTGTTTGTAGAAAACTAGGTGTGTTATCCAAAAATGATGATATGGACACGGTTTTATTTAAGTGCAGCTTGCTAACCATTGATTCTTTAATATCTTTTCTTCCAACCCGTACTTTCTCTTGGAAGGATCATGAGGGCAGCAGACCTAAACAACCCGAAGCACCTCACCACGGTTTTCAGCAATTTTTCTCGGGGCATTCTGGTCAAGTGACCGAACCAACGTGGCTGGGACCTCTCTATTCGGAGAAGTGTATTGACATTCAGGGCATTACGAATTCCACAGCTGCTCTGCTTGTCGTGTAGCGTCAGACAGGAAACTGTTGCTAAAAATCCCTTGTCTGCCGCTTATGATAACTTTCTTTCAATCATTTCCCAAGATTCTTGACCGTAGGTCGGAACAAAGACCGATTTGAAAACTGAAAGCTTGGTTGTGTGTGGAAACTCTTTTTTTCCACAGAGCGATAAAGTTCACGTAGAACCGCATTTGCTTTTCCAAACCATGTGTCAATCTCCTTGTTCCGACCTTCCGTCACTCGTGAATATCACCCCGAGGGACTTGAGCTTCTTAACCTTTTGCAGTGTTCCGACGCTTACTTGCAAGGGTGCACTGACTTGATTTGTTTACTAGAGTCATAGTATCTCGGTACTGCTAGTGCTGATTTTATTCCAGCTTGCTGGCACACAGCTGAAAACGGTCAAGTGCATGATGAAGACCCTGTCCAGAGGATGTAAGAAGTGCTAAATCGAGTACAAAGAACAAATGGTTGATGTTGCAGCTTACACAGTGGCATTTTCGTAGACATACATGTCTTGTAACTGCCTGTTCAAATGATATATGATACGATGGCTGGCCACAGAACACACCTTCGCGGGTGACCATCACCAACCGTGAACAGCTTTAGCTAAATGCTGCTGACAAGTAGGCAAAGATCTGAGCAGGACCATAATGACTTGACGGGCAAAAGCAGGTAGCCGCCAATACCGTACTCCTACAAAAATCCCCAAAGCTTTTTTCGAAGGATCCGGTCAAATGCTTTTTTGAAGTGAACAAAACAAGTGTAGACATCTTTTGCATATTCCCAAGACATCTTGAAAATTTGTGTAAGTCATTGATGAATGCAAGAAAGTCTTCCAAATGCACACAAGCGAAGCCAATGGCCGCTCACAAATCAAGTACCCCATTCGATACTGACGATCTTACCATGAAGATAACAAACTGCTATTTAAACGCATCTGTTCTGCAGGCCCAATACTCAGTGAATACATCAGAGATAAACCATTACAACCGCATTCATTCATCGACAATCGCCCAAGTTCACAGTGTATTTAACATTCCACTGTTTGCGTAAGTAAGAGATATGTTTCGCCTCAACATTGTTTACGTCGTACTATAGATGGAGAGCACTGAGTTCTTCGACAATTCGTTATTGCAAAATCAATATAATTTGGCTAATAGTCAAAAATACATAGTGGTAGTAGTCCATGTTTTAAATCCGGTGTTATCCCCGATATGGAGGTGACCGGATTAACCTAATGACTTGCAATTAATTTCAGTCCTTCCCTTCATTATAATCGATTCAAAGCGTCCTCTTCACTCAGACCAACTTTCATAATTTCCTCTTCCACCTGCCTTCTCCATATTTTCGTTGGTCTTCCTCGTCGCACATTTATCTGGATCTCCAACGCCCTTCTCCACACCTCATCCTCATCACTTCTCAAAACATGCCCTTACCATCGAACCCCGTTTGTATCGTACCCCACAGAAAAATTAATTTAACCAGTAAAAATATTTTCAAAGCTCTAATATTTTGTAAGTATAGTGGAAGCCGTTTAATAGAGCATCAGTTTATAGAGCAAACCGCTGATTTGAGCAGTTTCGGCTGAAAAAAAAACGATTCTACCTTTTTCCTCATAAATTATTCGCTTATTAGAGCAGGCACACCGCTTATTAGAGCAGTTAGACGTGCAGCGGCACCATGGCTTGCACGCAGTTCGCGCGTGAGAAATCCATAAAATGCAGAAAGTTGACGCGAAGAAGTCAAACAACTAAAAATGAAG
>JGI24158J21664_10010910_pt1 | contig 12098 bp, 8 predicted proteins | sample Ectturendosymbi3_FD_21664 | JGI IMG/M metagenome (IMG submission 21664) | reverse complement strand
CCCCCCCCCCCGTACACCACATTTTGTTGCTTCACGAGCTGCTTCTGATTTTGATTTACTGCCTTGCACTTGGGGCTGTTTTGTGTTTTGCGAACATTTCAAGTTTATTCTTAGCCGTAAAGAACAATCTTGCATGTGGTTCCCTGATCAGTTTGTTTGCCTGAACACCGTCGCAGAACGAGTATCTACGACGGCCTGGCATGAAAGGTTTTTGAATTGATTGTATTCCCCGACTGCACGCAAGTTGCCCAGGCGATATTTGCGATGACTTCGCTATTCGCAGCACCCGCGTTTTACTTTTGTTACGTAACACTGGTTCTTTATTTTCGTAACAACAGTTCTTTTGTTTCGTTACACCGGTTCTTTCGCGACAGAACTACGTCAACCTTCAAACGGAAGTTGAGAAGCTTGAGGCTGAAGTCGAGACTCAGAAGCGATTGATCGCCAGTGTTGAAAATGAAAAAACGGAGGTTTGTGGTTCGACTCACGGCAGGTTTTGTCAGAGCTGTTTTTCATTTACTATTGCTTTTACGTCACGATGATCACCGAAAGAAAGAAATGCTTCGACATTTGCTCGTACACTTTTCGGTTTCGTCTCTAAAGTTCCGTACATCCGTTGGTGGACTCGCCTTCAGCAATAGAGTAAACACGTACATACGTGTTTAAGACTGCCAAGGTCTTACAATGCAGGCTTCAAGCATGGCTATCACTGAGTTTCTCTGATTGACTTTCTTTTTGTGAAACAGCTCTCCAAGCAAACTGAAACGCTTCAGGCCAAGATTAAGAAGATGGAAACGAGGTAGGCCTGGCACAGCGTGTGTGACTGAGTGAGGCATGCAAGACGACACGACCCCAGTGCGTGTTGTAATTTCTCGCGCGTGAATGCTTCCGGTTCGAATCACATCAACGTCATCGTCAACGCTGAAAGATTGCGCGTCTTTGACGTATTTCTCGTGACGTAGAGTTGGTTTGTTTTTCACTTTTTGGAGATGTTTTCATTAAATCAACTTTTTTCTTTCGCTGTAGTGTTGTTAATTTTTATTGCGTGGTTTTTCCTAGCAGAAACAAGGTATAACAAATGAAAATATTGCGTAATGTGGATTGAAACAAAACGCAGGTCTATTTCAACGTGCGTCTGCTTTTTTCGGTCATTGACCGGATTTTTTTCAAAATATCAGAAACAAATTAAGTCAATTTGGTCATAATGCTTTTTAGTCATAAAAAATATATCGGAAAACAAAAAAATGACAGACGTTTTTAAGCTGTTTCAGGCAAATGACCAAAATGTCTCATCGAAAAAGAAAAGCCTAGGTGCATTGGTGGGATTCAAATTTTTTAAGAACAGGTCCTCTCACTCCAGAACTCACTAACAACAGGTTCTCTCATTATCACAGTCTCCACAGGCAAACCATGCTGGTGGGCCCGATATAAATGCAAAGGTAGATGTTTAGGTTGCCAACTGGTAGAGTCTAGCAAAAGAAATTATTTGTTTTAGTTATTTTCCCAATTTTTAGTCTTGTTTTTCACTATTAAAAGTTAGTAGCTGGTTTATGAGAGGTTTGTCAAAATAAGTTATAACTAAAAGGTGTTCACGGGGAAAAATTGAGAACCCCCAAACTTGAGCCAATAACCGGTTACCGGGATTAAAGAAGTTCCAAGAATAGGTAATTGCCAACCGGTCAAATCCCATTACTGCCTAGGTGTGTGTTATAACGCGTGCCATTAACCGGAATTATTTCTTTCAGCGACGTCAGCCTCGACCAAAGGTAGTATACGTGCATGGCACGCCCGGTCTTGCACGCGCCGCATGTCGTCTGTGACCGAACCTTGTGTTGCCTTCCGCATGCATGACGCCAACGTCTACTTTATTATTGCGAAGTTCTTGTTAATTTTGCCCGACTGCCAGCTTGCGCATTCGCAGCAGTCAGCATGCGGGCGTCCGATTAGTTCTCTTCTCGTCTTGTATATTGGTACCTGGCCTTATGCGACGCACCCTTTACGTTGTCACGCGCGTAATATTCTGCCTGAACCCTGTGAGGCGTTGTGAGGAAACGCTCACGCCATTCTTTACTGTGCCGTGGCTACTTGCTATGAATTTGATTTATTTTGAAATGAATAAATTTTGTTTTTGTTGAATGTGATCTTCCCGCTCCCCGATATGATTGCTTCTGCGTGCACGTGAAAAAACCGCCTTATCCATTCGTCAAAACTAAACACAGGAATAAGGTCAGGTCTGGGTTCAGGTGGTGAGCAAAGTAGCAGTTTTTGAGAAAATCATTTGTCCACATTCAAATATTGCGTTTAATTTGCGAAGCAAGTGAAATGGTATAACCCTTGATTGTGAATGTGATGTCTTCATGGTTATCGGTTTTTGTGGTGAATAAACTATCCTGATTTTTTTCATTCCAATATGGGTGAAAGCTCCGCAGTCTCGCATGCTTGGCGAACTTTTTTATTTGCGAAATGTTTCTTTTATAGAAACCGTCAGATTTTATTCCGTTGAGGAGTAAATCAGAAAAGTCTGTGTTTTCTGCGACTTGCTCGCGCGTCGAATACGTTCGAATGCCAACGACCAACCAACGAATCGTTTAAATTCAATCTTTATTTTGTGCTTTATGATTAATGTAATGTGATCGAAATAAAACTTCCGCCATTGATTTGGCGTCGAAGCGAAACCAGACTTAGTCGATTCGTTGGCACGCGCGAGAACTTTTTCACGAGTTCCTTGCTACTCAGAGAGAACGTGCTGAAAAACGAGTTCGCTCACGAACGCGACTCGCTGCAGCGATCGCTCGACATCACCACCGCCCTCCTCCAGGAAAAGAACAAAGACATGGAAGCGTCGAAAAACGAGGTGAGTGAAATAAAAAGTTTCTTACCCTGCCTGGCCATGAAATGCAGATATTGCGGTGTGGTTCTCCGAGCTTTGCAGACAACGTTAAAAGGCGTATTATTTCAAATCTGTGGACTGTGTGTACTTGAAATCGCCTTGAGCGTTTCGTTTTCCCTGCACGACTTCGCACCAAGCGTTCGCGCGTTCCNGTTTCGCGTTCTCTGGGAGGATTACAACAGTGTGCCTAAATACCCTGAGCTTTTCCCTTGCTCACGCGGCCAGTGTTCTTCTAAGAAATTTTTACAAGGGGCAAATTTTTGTTTCAGTGCGCATGCGATTGCGCAACCATGCATAAACGCACAACCAGTGAAGCGTTGAAAGGCCTGTGCGATACATACGCGATATTAAACATGGAATGTTTCAAGTGCGCGAGAGTGAAGTTTCACTGCGCAAATGTTTGGTTGTGGTCATGCGCAGTTGCGCTCCTTAGAGGAAACACTGGTCACGACGCGAAACATCGACGACATCGCAGGCAAACGACGCGCTGACCTCCTCTGCCACGACCTCGGTCGCTGTTTCAGATTGTCTACTTGAAGGGAGAGTTCGCATTGAAGCAAGGCTTGCAGGAGCAGGTCGCGCAACTCGAGCAAGAACGCGACCGTCTTCGCGAAGAGAACGAACGCTTGCTCGACCAGGTCAGGTCGGGTACCGCTTCGGGGACTTCCCCTGCTCTTCACGGACCCGCAGGTTGGTGGCAAAATATCGACCCGGAATAAGCGCTTATGATTTTCCGTATATTGCAGTTCACAAAGTCAGTAGTTTGTCACTGTGCTTAAGATAACGTCTGTCGCAGGAAAGGCTGTTCTTTTCTTGATGTGGTTTTTCCTTCGAAGTTATGTCAAGTATTGACGTGACGGTTAAAATACTACTTTTGCGCTTCATGTTTCTTCTTTCGGTCCCAAATTCGTGGAAGTTTTTGTTCAAAATCGAACGTTCGATTCACTCATGACGTCCTGCTCCGTCGTTGCTTTCTCAAAAATCGATCTCGCTCATCCCGTCCGCTAGGTGACTCCATTGAGAACGGCGGTCAAACCGAGTTCCTGAACAAAGTCATTGTCAACCAACAACACACGATCGAAGCGCTCAACGCGAAGATCAAGGAACTGGAAAACCTGGCCATCAACGGAGACACGGTTTCAGATGATATGGACGAGTAAGAAGATATAATTCAGTGCTATGGATGTTGTTAACTTTGTGAAGATCTCTTCGTAGCGCGAAGCTCCAGTCTTGCGTGTGAGGGAAAGGTTAAGAGTTGACGTCTGTGGATCGAGGTTTAATCACAACCAGCGCCAGATTATATTGTGCCTTGGACGTTGAATAAAACGAACATTCCACGTTGCTACGGTAGCAAAACACATTTTTTGCCTGAGGCACTAGCGTTCCATGCAAAACAGAACTTTCGTGCGTGTGTATTCTGCTGCCGATTTGCGTTCCAAATAAGCTTCGCTGCAGCAAACACTCAGGGGCCAATGGTTTCTGTCGAGCTGCTGCGAAATTATCGCAGGCGAACAAAGAAACTCACCGAAACCTTTTGTCAGGTCTGTGAAAGGTGGCGCTGGTGTCCGAGTTGCTTTCGAAAAAACAGCGCAGGCCACGGGCGTCCCGTGGATTTTTTCAAAGGGGGGGATAAAATGGGATTTTTCTAGGGGTGGCTAAAAGGCTATCGCAGGGGGGCAACAGTGGTGATATTTCATCGTACCGACTCCGTATAAGAACATTTCTCTACTAAAATGTTAACAACGAAATGTCACATTTCAAAACCCAAGGGGACCTTGACCCCCCTGCTGCCTACCGACACCCATGACGCAGGCCTCTGATTACAAGAACAAGACAAGGCGACCACTTGCCGATTAAGTTAGAGGGCTCCTCCTTCAAACAAAAGATCGACTCACAAGCTCTACCCCCTTGTGCTCGCAGACAGGAGAGGCGGGAACTGGCCCCGCGTCTCTTCTGCGACATCTGCGATATTTTCGACGCCCACGACACAGAGGATTGCCCGACGCAGTCCATGCTGGAGGCCGAGGCCGCCGGCCACGGCGCCGATCACAAATACGAGAGAGGCGAGAGTCGACCTTACTGCGAGGACTGCGAAGGTACGGATTAAGACAAGCGGTAGAACGTGACGTTTGACACGTAGCGTTCAGTAATTGGCTGCGGCTTAGCGTGACTTTTTCATGACGTGTGTTGCGTCACAATGCCGAAAACCACGCCGTGGTGGTTTACGCTATAGTTCTGATCTGTGATTGACTTTAAGTAACAGGTTTGACTTATGTAACAACAGTCTTTGCGGCCAGGCTTACATCAGGCGTGGAGCTTTTCAGTATAAACCTGACTTGAATCGTGATGTTGCTTTTTCTAAAAGAATCAGTCAAAAATAATCCAAGCGTTTGTTTGTTGAGAATTCATTATCAGAAAATCCAGCCTTTTGTTTGTTTTGCAGAACGCTTCCAGTGTGTGCATGCTTGTTATTAGCGTGACCTAGCTTGTGTGGTGAATGCGTATTTCATGTTTGTTTGCGCGTGCATTTCTTGGTGCGGTCAGTCAGTACGCGTGTGCGTGCTCGTGTGTCGATGCGTGACAAAGGCGCAGTAGTCCGTTTGCTGAAAATCTCGGGCGTGGTGTCATTAGCTGAGCTCTCGTGCAATCTCACTGAGTGTGCCTTTGTTGCTGGGCTGGAGTGAAGCAATTCGTTTTGCTTGCGCTAAATCTTGTGCAATCGTGTTCAGGTTATTGTTTTCTTCTTTTTGTTTTTTTCCCTGTTCAAGTTTGTATTTTTTGCAAGAACTCTGTTTAAATGGTGGTCGTAAAGATGGTGGTCGTACTGCGTTGTTTCCTAGATACAGTTCTCTGAATCCTCCAAAAAAATGCGTTTCTTTGTACCCCCCCCCCCGATTTTGCTATCACGTTTTTTGTTCTTGTAACGTAGTCAGCTGAGCTGAAAACTGGGTCTCGACTAAAGAAAGTAGTAGGGTTTTAGTTCCCCCGGAGTTGCAGCAACCCTCGGATCAATCCGTCCGGCGAACGTAGTGCTTACTATTGTGGAACCGATGTGTATTTATTCGAACCGACATTTGTAAGTACTCCCCACAATGGGGGTGAGGAGGAAATTGATCGGGGAAATTTTGATAGTTAATCGATTTCACGTAAAATTACGCATTCTCGGTCCTGAAATCTTTTTCAAATAGGAAGAATCGACATAAACCAGTAATCTTACCCGCAGCAAAAAGCCATCCAACACAGGCAATAAAGGTTTTTGCCTTCTTGTTGTTTCCCCCTATGCAAATATTGTCACAATTATTTTGCTCTCACCGAGCCATTGTTCGAGTGCACTACTGATCATGTCGTGAGGTCTGTACTCATTGACCCAGTACTGCATCTCGTCTGACTGTGATGTCTAACATCCCACTGCAGATCATGGTTGATGTAATTAAACCATACCCAAAATACACCCGTTGTGTTTTAAAAATCCCACTAAAAAAAAAACATTAAAACCCACCAATAAACCCACTCTTTCCTTTTCCTTTGAAAAATCTACTATAGAGTAAAAGTAAAATAAGCAGCACATTTGCACAGTTAACTGTAAATTCTTTTTTTAGTCAAACAGAACGAACAGCAACGAAATTTGAAAGACTTGAGCAACAGAAAAATAATTTGAACAGTTTGAATAAATTATTATGGTTGTCTTCTTCGGCTCTGTAAAATTGGTATACATTAACCAATTTTTTTGCCTTCTCTGCATCCAAACTCTTTCTGATGTTTGAACATACCAAATCATAAGTCAAAAAAATACTCTGTATAGATGCTGAACTACCAGGCATGCACATACACTTGATGTGAAATTGCAGAGGTTGTGTGAGAGTCGCTTTTCTCTGTTTGCTGTGCGCATGCTTGCCAAGCCTTACCACTTTGGAGTGAATTGACCAACAACACTTTGCGAAAACAAAGATGGGGCACATTTTTACCCTCAATTCTGAATGCCATAATAGGTATAACAAGCTATTATTGTGTAATTCTGAAAATGGTGATATTGCATGATGCAATAAAACCAATACAGAATGGGGTTTGTCTGTTCTTAAAAAAAGAACAAAAACCTCTTTCTTTTTGAAAAAACGAAAAAAAACGTTTTTTTGCAAATACCCAAAAATAAACAGGTGAGTTGTTTTTTTAAAACAAGCGAGTTTTTCTCAACCCCACTGCCGGCTGTACGGCTGCATTTGTGATAAAGCCTGTCGTGGCACTGGGATAAGGTCACCGGTACTGTCAATCGAAACGGTATAGCTGAGGCAATGGTGTGAAACACAATTGGCATGAAAAAGGCAAGACGATTAGATATAGCAAGAAACTGGAATCTAATTGCGATTGGGAAGAATTGTGAACTGAGTGTTCTTGCTTGCTTTTTCTCTTAACTCGACTAAAACCATTGTTTTTGTGCAGTGTTTGGACATTCGACCGAAGAATGTCCCGAGGACTCAATGTACTGACCACTGTCGCCGGCCAATGCTTGTTTGCAAGATCTTTCCATTCGGCAGTTGGATTCTAACTTGGCTGCGTCGCCTGGTTTGCCTTGCATTGTTTCGTAACGATTGGCATTTGTGACGTATTCCATGCGAAGCCTTTTTCTGCGCAACGATGCGTGACGCGCTTCCTCGTATATGTTACAATCATCATCTTTCGGTCTGATTCGCGATCCTGGTTCAAGTTGGTGCGGTGTTTTGCGGCGCATTATTGCTTTTGTGACGTAGCAATCGGTACGTGTCAGTGAACAATCGCAGCGAGTGTGTTCCGTTTGAACAAGGTCAAGGCTTGTCGCATACGGTAACGTGTCGAGCAAATTGTATTCTATCCACGGCATTGAGTATAATATGACGAAGACGCCGACGCAGAGTCACTTCAACTGGACTGAAGAGAACGGTCGTTTTTCTTGCTCCCGTGTGCCACCTGCTGGTTGATCCACAAATTTTTCAGTGTTAACCACTTGGGGTCGCACTTCTTGCGTTTGTTTTTCACGTCTCGTGGTTCTTTGTTTCTTTTTCGTTAAGTTTAGAAAAAGTTGCCGTCTCATCATCGATGCTGATCATCGGTCGTGAGCGTCAGAACTTGGCACTGATTTTCTATCTTCTTTAGGCGGTGAACGTGCCATTGTTGTGTCAGGGCCATGGGCCCCGGAAAGATCTTTTTTCCAATAGCGGATTTTTTTCTTGGAGGATGGCCAAAGGTTTTTTTCAGGGGGAGCCAACAGTGCTAAAGTTTTCTTTTACCAAGTGAAAACTAACAGAAAGACATTTTACTACCATGGGTTTATCGAAAATTATCAAATTTCAAAATGCAGGGGGTCCCAAGATCCCCTCCCCCGTTGCAGTGCCCATGATAAGGGCGCGAGCGTGTGTTCTGGAAAAAATGAACTAGTCGTTTTGCGGCTGGTGCGTCGTCAGTGCCAGCTCAGCTGCTGCAGTCGGTTCATTTTCAAGCAGCTACAACGGCCAGTTTGATCTCGGAAGAAGGGGGGTGTAATATTAACCACGGCGGAAACTACGATATTGCAAGCTCTGCTCAAAACTTGCTTCCGCCGCTCCTTTCGCTGCCACCTCCGTGCTTTACGATCTTTATCAGCAGTTTCTGGACGCCAGGCGCTCATTCTTTGCACCCTGCGATTGTAGCTTCGCGCTATCACGTACTCCTCAGAAAAGCTTATTCTTGAATGCCTGGGCTTCGCTATAGTCGCCGCCAAAACGCCTCCCCCCTGTTTTGTTTTCCGTGCGCTTCGCTGGTGATCGCTCCTGCGGCGTCAAAGGCGTTTTGGTGAAGGTCACGTGTGTGGGTTACTGGTTGCCATGACGCTGTTGTAGAGTATCAGAGATAAGAGGAGGATGAGAGGATATCCGTTGTATCAAATATCGACGCGGACCTCTCTGGACCGGACGGGACGAAAACTAACCCGGATTGAGGAATTTCTGATCATTTCCTAACCTCCAAATTGCAAAAACTCACGTTTTCGTATCCAGTTGCGCGCTGTATTATTTTCACGAGGCTTTCTTTCTGAAGAAATCAGCAAAATAATTACACAAATCTAGCACCGGTTGTAAGTTTTGCTACGCTGATACTTAAAGAAATCTACTTTTGTCCCCTTGTGTCGGTTTCCCCCTCCACGCAGTGCTTGAAATGTGCTGCGTCTCGACTCGAACCCATCCCAGGCCCAAGTCCGCAAATAATCTTCCTGTCGCGAAGCAGGCGAGCGCTTTTTTGTCATTTTCTCAGATCTTCTTTATTTGTTCGTTTCAATCGCGTATCTGCTCTTGTTGAATAATTGTTTACAAATAAATTTTTGTGAGCTACCATGCAGATCACTGCTACTCACTAGAGTTGCGTAGGTTGCAGTAAGTATGTCGGAGACAGATAATTTAAAGTAGTTCTACAACGACATGCTGTTGCCGTCTTGAACTAGAAGATTTTCAGCAGAAAAACATTTTCCCATTGTCAGAATTTTCAAAGCTACAGTTTTATGGGAGAAATTGTCCATCAGAGGAGTTCGAAGCGGTTGCGAACGCGACATAGTTTTGAAGCATGGAGAGAACGTCTTCAATAGGGGGCTTTAGGGATTTTGATTTAGTGCAAGGGGGGTTGGCATTATGAAAATTCGATAAAAGCCTACTGACTTATAGTGTTCCAAATTTCAACCGGGAGGGATGGATCTGAGCATTAGGTAAATTTCGTCAACTGAGGTGGTACTTTTGCCATATGATGGTTTGTACTGTAGCAAAGGTATATTTTTTTCAATAAATTAAGCACAAATGCCAAGTACCACAGTGTATTATGATTTGCATGCGTTTTATTAACTTCATAGGTTTTTTATCCCTTCTTTGATCGAGGCGTTCATCGGTTGCATTCCGCCACGGTAAGCGTGATGCGGTACTTGCGTTCAGCATTTTATTTTGGGCATTTTCTAGAAAAGGGATCTAGGTTTGTAACTATGCTGGGACTTCACCGCTTTTCTGTGCTGTGCAATTTGCAAAACCTTTTTTTGTCACTCAACACCAATTGCGTGCATTCATCACTGAGAGAAAAAAGTAAAAATATTGTTTACGATTAATTTTATTTGTGGAGGGGCAAACGAGAGAGAAAAGTTTGAGAAACCAAGCTTCGAATAAAATCTGTTTCGTTTTCGGTTTGGCAAGCAAATTCACACAAGCGCTTTTGACTTGTCGTTAAGATCATTTTCGTTCATCTTCAATTTAATTTTTCGCACTGGCAAAATTTAACTGAAACCTTTTTGTCACTGGCGAAGTTCAAAAGGTTTCCAACGTAAAATTTTCCACGTCACAATAACTGACGCAATCCACGTCACCATGCGACGTTTTCAGGGTCTTTCGTTCACAAACAATCCCACGTCAGTTTGCCGATGTGAGCTGCGTCGAGTTAATGCTAGCAGATGTATTTCGTACTGTGCGACGGCTTGGCGAACATTGCACAGGCGTACGAAGCGGGGGGAGGAAATTGCCCACCCAGAGTTGGGCAGGATTCGCAAAAATTCAGGCAAAAGTGCCTGCTATGTTTGGGTAATTTGCTTGAGCAGAATCATCGCCTTGCAAAACTTTCCTATTGAAGATTGTATTTCAGTGGCGTGAAGATTCGGGCAAATCGAAAATTTTCCCACAAAGCCAAAGGTCTCCGTACGCCTACGGATCATTGCCTCGGAAATTTTTGCTGTTGTAGTTTGTCACATGCTCAACCGGCACCCATGGACAAGTGTTTTCGGGAAGAACGNCTCCCTGCGTTTTTGGTAAGACAATGTTGTCTCTCTATCTTTTGAAAGGGTGGCCATATTTTCCATTAGTCCAGGGTGGTCCAAGACTGCGAGCATGAAGGGCCGCATTACGGTTTGAGGAAAAATTGGCGGGCCGCAAAGAGAGGAACTCCACTGAAATTGAAAGACTCGTTTGCTGGTCTAATAGACCTACTTTTGCTGCACGCCTAACGCAATTTTTGATTCTATGGTACATTTTAAGTTTTCTGTTTGTTTGTTTGCGACTTGAAACAGATTTTCTGCTAGGAAAACGATTCACAACACACCAACAAAATGACAAAATAATTTTTCTTGGTTTTGGTCAATAAGTCAATGTCCGCTGTGGTTTCATCAGTCATTCTATTTCGTGTGTCGCTTTTCAATCGCTTCATAAATGAGAAAGCCCTTTCGCAACTTACGATTATGGGGAGCACATTTTCAGTGCAATGTCTCCTAAGCGGGGGCAATTGCCCAGTTGCCCCCTGGTTTCGGGCTTGTTACCCTTCAATTATTTCAAAATTGCTTCCCTAGCATTTCCGTGGTAATTCCCGGATGTTTTCTCGTGTTTGGTCCTGTAATGCCTCTTTAAATAAAAACTCATTTCTTTTGGAATGGATATTATTTGCAACCTTAGAAGACACTGTGGTTTGCCATTGTTATTGGTGAAGAAATGCCTTTCCTCCCAGTTAGAATTGAACTTTCTGTTTTCCTTTGACACTTCTCTTTTGACACTCATTGTTTTTAGTTGCTATACTTGACTAAAAATTATATCATTGTTTTCACAATGCATTTAATCTAACTCGAAAATTAATTACAGACTCTATGGCAGTGGTTCCCAAACTTCTTGTAGCGCGAGCCAAATCTGAGGTTAGCCCTGCTCAGGTAACCTCTAAACACAAACACTATTGTTGTCCTTGCCCAAAATGGGCAGATTTAGTTTGTTCGCTTGTACTGGAGTAACTGACAGGTTTAGACACGCGCGCAGGTTTTTTTACAAGTTAGCAAGTCTTCTGAAGCTCATCCGATCAGAAAAAAAACAACGTGTTGATTTTGGAAAAATTTTTATATGATGAAGAACAAAAGCAATTTTCCAAACAAAAATGTGGGAAGTGCTCTTAGCAAATGAACGAAAAAGTAAAGAAAAATCAAAAAATTNCGCTCATAGACGTCATTGGTGGTTGGTTTAAGGTTCACACAGAACCTCATTTCAAGCTTGTGGTTCTATCTGCAATAAAAGTAAAGTAAATTAGGTTGAGACATGAAATTTTTCTATTTTTATTGCAATTTTCAGCTACATTAATCAACCTTGCCCAAAATGGGCAAACACTTTACGACAATTGTTGGGCAATCAGATTGATCGCGGCACTGCTATTGACTTTCATGTCTCACATACGGCCAGTCCCGTCGCCACAGGGGGGATTTGGT
>JGI24158J21664_10010909_pt1 | contig 12100 bp, 11 predicted proteins | sample Ectturendosymbi3_FD_21664 | JGI IMG/M metagenome (IMG submission 21664) | reverse complement strand
GAGCATAATCCTTATTCCTTTGGTGAACGCTGAGTACTGCTGCTTGAGGATCATCTTCAAGATGATACTTTGAAAATGACTAAAGGTCTTTTGCCCAACCCTCAACCTTGTTTTTAGTGTATTGTTCCTTGAATGATTTTGTCCCAATTACTGACCAAGGTAGCGTTCACCTTGGTCTGTGATTTTCATTTTGATTCCCTGGTTTTTGAAGAATTTTTGTGCGGATAGCATTGATTAGACTAAGACTATTGTCTTTTATTATGAGGATGGTCAGTGCAGGTTTTGCGTAATACCCGTAGTCTGGTCCTTTGGTCTGTAAGTATTCCCACCATTTTCTTACCATTTGTTTCTCGATTTTTCTTGTACACATACCATTTTTTGGCATGAAATCATAATCCATAGCTGTTTGCTTTGTTTTGTCTTGCTTTTATACCTCATTAAATATTGATTTTTTAAAACTTTTTTATAATATTCTTTGTCTAAACATTTTTTTGGACCACATTTAATTTCCTTAATTAAATTTGACTACTCCTTTTTTTACACTACATAAGCATGCTTTCTTCATCTGTAAATTTACTTCACCATGTTCTGTGTTTGTTTGTTTTTCTAAGCAGACATGTTTGATTTCTAACTGCTGTTTTTTAATACTTCGCAGAAAGTTATAAATTGGGTTGATTGACTTGATAACTGCCATGGTCCTTTACCAATTCTGTGTGACACATTGACACTAGGCAGTAAACTTGCACATATTTTTCTGATACGATTGAAAGGCAATAGCTTATAGCTATACATTCATTGATATAGGGACAAGTGGTGACAATATTGGTTTACTTATTGGGCAGTGGTTCTCAGTTTTGTTTTTGTTAAAGTTAATAGTTAGGGTATATGAAACACATCAATCAATCAAAATATATTGGTCTCAAAACAATAACGATTCATTCATGTTCATTGCCATGACATAACTTAGTACATCCACTTCACACATGTCAGAGTCATGACACTGATGTAATTCTCCACAATTAGGCTTTAGAATTATGGGCTTAGGAATTACACTGAAGTCAATGTCTGTGATATCCTGTAGGTGAACATCATTCTGTTTGTCTTGAAAGCCTCATATTTTTTTATATTTTTTTTCTTATAATTTGTCTTCCCAACTGACGACCTCAGGAGTTTCTATTTGGACAAGTTTCAAGGAAGCAATAGCTCAAGTGTGTAGTGTAGACTGAGTATTAAGCTTACTGTCTAATATTCTGAACAGCTGCTGGGGCATCTGAGATGAGTAAATGTGGAATTGGTAAGGAAATTTGTACCAATTATCAGGAATGAGACCTTAGAGTGTGATCGAGAGTGTGCACAATGGTAGCACTGCACCTGACTTGCATTGCAATGCCCAACTATAGACCATTCACAGATAACACATTGAAATGGTTCTGTCATATATTATATAGTTGTTGCTAGGATCGCGATAAGGGAACCACTTAAAAAGAAGCACCTATAGAATGGGTCAAAACACTGAGGATGGCTAAAATCAGATCAGACTTGCATACAGGCCAATATGCTAGCAGCATTCCTTCTGACTACAGCCAGGGACAAGTGCTGATGGAGCCACTGTCGTTCCTTGGGGTCACCTACATATCAACAAGGTTCTTTTCAAGGCAGCTTAAAAAAGAGCAGCCTCATATTGCACTTGGAGCTGAGTAGGGTACCCTTTTTTGGTTACCCTAAGTAATGTCTACGCTAGTGATGTGCTACATTTTGGTTGTATCTATGCCAATTTTTTTCAATACAAATTTTCACACTTAAGAACAGATTTGTGAGCATCTTGTACTACAGCAGCACTTGTTGCAATATGTCACATTTAGGTGTTTTTTTTTGCCAGGTGTCTTCAACCTTCTTTGTTCAATTACCTCACTACAGGAACTTTGCTCAAAATCACCCCCACTCATGGTTTTAGTGTCGTCTAAAATATTCTTTAATTTGAAAATAATTACCGCAAATGGTAATGAAATATAAATGGGCAATCTAGTTAGCACAAAAATTGCATTTGCAAAAATTCATTTTCAAAAAACTGTTGGTTCCAACTACTGCGAACCTGGCTCCTGGCTTTTTACTTGTAAGTTTTTTCAAAGCAGGATGCAAGTTGGTCAGCTTGAATCGTATGGCATTTCCCTTGGTCTTCATGTGAAGATGATTGCAATATTTATTACGTGTGTGCAGTACTTGGTTGAAACCTTGCTCAGCAACATACATTGTGGGAAATTGCAGTAGTAATAATAGACTAACTTTTCCCCAACATCCGGGAAACACTCACTGCAGTTGATCCAAAAGTCTGACTATCCATTTTAATAAAACGCGGCTCGGACTTCATTGCCACTTACTGAAGTGGTTAACAAATTCCTGAATGTGGAATCGCATTCACTTATGTTAGTTGTCTAGAAAAAAAGGCACTGCACGTAGTCATTTTCTTTGCAATCCAACTTCGCCATGATCTCCACAACAGAATGACTTCTTAGAAATTAAGCCTCAAACTGCAGTTGGTGAAAACGATTTTTTGGAATTCTTACTTTAACCAAGATGGGTTAGTTGGACTTACTAGTCTGTATTTACCTTTTCTAGCCTACTGTACTGGTATACTCTGTCATTAGTCAGATGAACACAGTACAGCTATATCCAAAAGCACAGAAAACGCTCAAACTGACAAGAAAAACAGGACAAGCACGTTTTACAACTAATGGCTAACTGTAATTCATTTTACTAGCCATTATTAATTTCTATGTAAATCGTCTCACGACAGTAATTTTCCACATATTTTATCAATAGAATACACTAAGTTCCATTGTTTTACTCAAATAATGAACCAAAGTTTACAAAACACTTAGAAACGAACTGTGACGTGTTTTGCCTATGAAACAATGATTTGGCAATGCTCCACTGAAGACTACGTGTGTTGCAATTTTGCTAATGATAAGACATACAGTTGGAGGGATTTGTGACAGTTCATGGCAAAAAATAATTGGGCTGGCAACTTTCGATTGATGTTCCTGATCGCTGTGATAAGCGTTGCGATAATTTAGTGCTAGCAATTTTATTATTGTAGGACCATTTTCAGTAACTTTAAAGAAACTGAATTTTTCCTAGAAATGGAGTTCGGCCGATTAGATATTTGCCAATAGGTATATCAGTATTGGCCGCTTTCAACCAATGTAAGTATAATAAAAGGGACTACTGCATACTACTGTATATGAGAAAAATCCAAAATTATGCGCATTGTTTATATGCATACAAACTTCCAAATCTTATTACTTGATATCCCTTATTTGAAGCTACTCATGCAAAGGCTGGGTCAACAAACTACTTATTGCAATAGTTTCGCCACTATGTTATCATATTTTTAAAATTAGGCTTAACAATGAACCTGGAACTTCATCAGAACTGCAGTGTTTCACTCCAACCAGTAACACTCTCCAAGGCCTTGCATAATAGTTAGTGCACTGAAGCATTACACAGAACAATATTGGTTTGATTGTTACATCACCAATCCTTTATACTTTGCTTTATGATATTTGCCAGGAACCATGGAGTCAAAAGTTGAAATTATCCAATTCCAGAGTAGCAACCTGTTTGAGAACCACAGTTTTAAACATATTGAATACTTTCTTGCAATTCTACCTTTATTAGCAGAGTTAAATGTATTTTATGGCAATATGCCTTTAGGCAAGGTGTGAATCTATCATGCAACTCTGAGATTGCTTTACATGGCATCGACAGCCAGCAGAACTGCCTGGAAAAGGGAGTAATACCATTGCGAAATGCCTTTCATAATTTTTTGTTGCTTGAATTGTCATTTCAGCAGCAAATATATTTTGCATGTATAACTAACCCCACAAGCTGTACCTGGAAAAATGATTGCCATTTAAACATTTATTGGACTTTTATATTGGGACCAGAGTAGTCACTTGTTAGTGTAAGAATAACCATTATACTTCTTATCATGCCGGGAAAACGTTTCAGACATTGTTTTCTTCTGATTTTGCTAGGTATAGCCAAGAAATGTGAAACACAAATGCACAGCTGTTGTAGGGTATGTTTTCAGACACTTTATGTGGATGAAGAGAGTGATGGGGACAACAACAGTGTTCAGTGACTGTGCAGCTTGTGAAAAATGCACACCCATCTTTATGACTCGATTAAAATTTTGTGAATTTATGATAGTGGGCTTTTAAATTGTGGTTATTCCTTGAAAAATCACACAATTTGTCAAATAGACATAATTTGTTCAACAAAAACAGCCACTTTTTTGCGCAAGAAATGGCCACCACTTTGTGTGATACCCAAGAATTACCACTTGTGTGATACCCAAGAATTACCACTTGTGTGATACCCAAGAATTAACACTACCAGAGAATGTAGATTTAAAAGTAAGTGAAGACCTTTTTTGACGCCCCCTTATTTGAATTCTTCCCGCTTATATGCAGTCTGGAGCTGCCACTGCTGTGCATGCAAGGCATTGGTAGGTGTTTATACAATGTGAAGTATACCTTTGATACATCTTAAAATCAGACTCAGTAACTGCTACTTAGTAATACTGTATTTGTAACCATGCTTCAGTTTACTATTTGTAATGGCTGCGTTTTGTTTTCTTGATGTTTGTTTAACTTGGAATCGAATAACCTGTTTGCAGGTCTGCATTTATAACATTGTTTAGTGACTTTTCTTACATAAGCAATGTACCCTCTGCATCAGTGCAGCCAACCAAGTGGTCATTACTATGGTCATTATGCTGCTGACCAATACCCATGGGTAAGATGATATGCTTAAGGTTTTTGTAAGACATTTTGCTTTTTACCTAAGTTGTGTGCTGTGAATTTGATTGCTGTGGTAGTTTCTGTAAACGATTTGATTAAAACTGCCATGTTTTGTCAAGCAAACTTACTGGCAGTCCCTGTTGTTTTTTGAGATTCAAAATCTGGGTGTCACTGCCATATTGCCTTATAACAGTAGTTTAACAAAATTTTACTGCCTTGTACTGATTTCAAGAAGAGTGAAATGTGGCAAATAAGTTGATAATCTTTTTTATGAATTGACTTTGTTAAGAGTTGGCAAATTTATCGTGAATCTTGAACATAAACAGTTTTTTGTTACTTGGCTGATGAAGTTTGATGCCGCCACCAACCAGCTTTAATTAAAGTTGTTTCCTTTTCACATTGAACTGTGTAAACATAACTTTTTGTACAAATACACAGGAAATAAAGCTTGTATGTTATGTTGATATAAGCTGTATTGTTCAATTCATGCATGCTCTATACATGTAGTTTCTTTTGCATCTTGTGCAATCTTTAGAAATAACAAATGTGTGAGATATAACTGTCACATTTAGCTTAAATGTGACTAAATTAGCTAAAGAAGCTGAAGTAAAAATTCAACCAAATTTTTTGTTCCATTTTAAAGGTTTAAAGCCTGTTTAACAAGGTACTATGCTACCAAGCTTGGTTACCACATGGACAAAATCTGCTTGTTTTATTCTGGTTGTTTACTTATCTGTTTTTTTTTGTTCAGGCAAGAGTACCATTTATGATTGAAAATTCTGACACTGACATCATGGGAAATTCCAAGTGAGTTCCATTGGAACTGTCTGCTTTATTGCTTTCAATCTTGTTTTAATCTGATTCTAATAGAGTTTCTGCTATTTTTGATGATTGGTTGTCAGTTTTTCCCANGATATTACATGGGTAACTTCTAAATTAGTNTGGTGGAATATTTTGCTGGTTAGTAAATGTTCTTTCTATTAGAATTTTTGGTTATGCTTTGCAAATCTTGCAACTTAATGCTGACCAGTGATATTTGTGGTTCAGCAATGTAAAGCTTGAAACCAGAGAAGATCCCACTTTGCAGGATTATTCTGGTGAGAATGTGTGCATGAAACTTTGGTGTTATTTTCAGTTTTATTGCAATGGATGATGATAAGCTTTTGAGCTATTATGCTTTGCAATAAATTTCCAGTATGTGATGTGGATCGCAGTGTCATGATTCAGAATGAATGTTTTCCATGCTGGATTAGTTGAATTGTTCTTAAGTCTTTGTGAAGTTGTGGAATTTGATGCCAATTGAATTTAAAACTGTTCATGACTTAGACTGTAGATGCGTATTTGCAATAAAGTAAAATGGCTGATGTGCATAAAGCACTTTTTTATGCACGATTGTCTTCAAATGATGTGATTAAGACAGTGTTGATGGCGGCGGAAATCAACCGAAGCCCAGGCAGAGATATTGCGTTTTGCCAATGAAAGGAAAGCAAGGAAGTTTATTCAGAAACGCAGAATCTCTGACGTACGTTGAAGTATCGCCAACGCTTCATTCTAGAGGACTAGGACTTAAAATCCTATGTGGTTCTGCTTAGACGTTCTTGATCAAACGCGGCCAAAGATATTCTTTCAAAGGGGAAAGAGTGTTGTTTTCCTCGTAACGCAGTCTTTCAGCCCTGTCTCAGTTGACCTCTCACTTTGCAGGGTACGCCAAGCAAAGTTCTTTCATGTCTCGTCCCTTTCATGGAAAAGAAGCCGACACGTTTTACAGGCAAGAGTACGGCGGCTGCTATAATACGCAAAGTTGCCACGTTCAGGATCCTGGGGAGGCCTCAAAGCTTGAACATGGCCCATATTTGTCCCGCCGCTCACCGGGTGACGGCCACTGTTTCAGGCCCGTGATCGGCTCGGAGTTGAACGGGGAAGGGAGGAAGTCGAATGCCGCTTTGAAGATGCCCGAAAAGACGGCCCACGAGTGCCGGGCCTGTGGCCAAAAGTTTTCTTTGCCTCGGAATCTGGCCATCCACGTTCTGTCCCATGCCAAAGAGAACTTGTTCGAATGCCAGAAGTGCTTCCAGCTCTTTTCATGCCAGGACTACTTGTCCAAGCACTTGCTCGAACACTCGTGCTGAGACCTGTTGTCTTTTCTCGCTGCCAACTGTTGCCGAACAATCGTTTTTTGCTTCATATGCTTTTCGTATGCCTCAATATGTTCATTCCTTATTTTTGTATTTTACAGTTTCCCACGACTGCAGTTCCTAAAGCATTTCGTAATTCTCCAATGGTTTAAATCAGGGGTGGGCAAACATTTTCTACGGAGGGCCACACTGAAAACTTCGTTGCTATCCGGGNGCCGCTNACATTNTATCTGTNTACTTCAGTTATATGTATGTACTATTATGCATACTATCTNTGTACGTGTAGCTGCCCTGCGGAACGCACAAAATGCCCTCACGGACCGTGGTTTGCCCACACCTGGAGGAAGTCATTACTTTCACGGCTGAAAAACCTTCGAAGAATAATTTGGAAGAAAGGGTGCGCCGTGCCGATGGCGTCAAACAAAATACACAGTCCAGTGAATGTTTTTCAGTCGGTTCGTTTTGTTCCTGCACAGGCTTCACTGGCTATGGCCGAACTTTTCCGACAGCTTTTANCTTTCGTGGGGAATAAATGCATTTATTAAAAGACTTGTTAAGTAGTAATTCTTCTTAAGTGGATTTCTAAGTAGCATTCCTTTGAGCAACGAGTGACAAACACCTAGATGCGATGAAGTTCCTTGGTTTGACGAAAGCAGCGTCTGGTGAATCCTAGCCAGTAAACAGATCTCGTCAGAAACACCAAGTTGTCGGAACGCACATTTTGTCACCCGGCCTTATTTCCTTGCAGCAAATCTGCATGTCTCGTTTCCTAACCAGGATGATGTAACTTGCAAGAATCTGCTCGTCAAAAGTGACACCAAACGAGCAGCCTATGAGACGATTTTGCGTTTTTAAAAGAGATCGGCTGTGATCGACTGTTACATCTACTTTAAACGACCTCGCGTGTTTTGATTTTGTTGCGTCGCACGTGATTGGCTCGCGGTGCCAAACGTCATCAGATGTCATCCGTCCAGGCAGTTTCTCGTCCAAGCTGTCAACCTTTGAAGCCTGATCTCAGTCATTAAAAGCCGTCCGCGCGATTCGATGAGCGACATATGCTGTGCTGTTGTTTTACGCTCTCTCATAAATCGCGCAGTTTNTCCCGATGGATTTCCGGGAGCCCGTTGTGGTGTNTGCATCGCTTGCTGTAAACAACGTTCAAGAGTCTTCCAGTCGGTGAATCATGTCTACGTCATATCTATTACCGTTCACGAAACTCGTTCTTAACGTTGGACGGAGCGAAAGCACGGCTCCTAGCTTTTGTCTGCATTGCTGTGATTGCAAGTTAAAGTTTAAACTGATCTGAAGTGCCTTGTGATACTTGTTCCGCGACTGAGTTTTTCTCTTAAGGTGTGTAAGTTGGCCAATGCCTTTGGCCAGGTTTTCTTTTGCTGAGATATTTCGGTCATTTGTCTGAAATAGTAAAAAAAACGTGTGTCATGTTTTCGTTTTCGAATACTTTTTTTATGACTGACAAAAAGCATTATGACCGAATCAACTTACCGAACAATTTTTTTCGGTCATTAAAACAAATATCGGTTAATAACCGAAATTCCGTTCAAAGAAAGCCTTTTACCTTTTTTCTCGTTTTGAGTTGTTTTGTTTGGCACTCACAACATCCGCCTCAAAAATCCCTTTTTTGTGTGTTTTCTGTCCGGAATCAGCGAAACAGAAAATGAGTTCTTTGTCCTCTGCCATCCCTCCAACAATGGCTTTGGAGTTAACGAGCTAGGAACGCTGCGTCACTGCTGCTTTTCTGTGTCTGCAGCTGATGTACTTTGTTGCAGGTTGATACCAAAGAGCCCATCACCTACTTGAGTCATAGGTGCGAAACGCAATACTGCCTCACTCTGAACTTGTTCGGGTGGCTCGGGACTCGAACATTCTCGTTTTCTTGGAAAACGATATTTTCTAATTTTTTTACGTGTAGAATGTTTGACGAGAGGTTCCCGAAGCAGGGACGTGTAAATGGGGCGAACGGNNCGACGGNCCCGATCTAAGGCTGGGAACATCCAAAGAGTGAAATACAAAAATCAAAATGCTGTAATTAGATGCTTTTTCGTATTGTAAGGCTACTAACACATGATGCATGGATTTAAGTTGTCAAAACTTGTTTTTTGTCAACACTAGTGTTTAGGTATTACAACTGCCTGTATTTCTCGCCTTCTTCAATAATAGAGTTTGGTGGGGGGCATACAATCAAGCAGTTGCCCCGGGCATCACCAGGCCTCTGCACGCCCCTGTTCTGAAATGGCTTCATAATTTTTTCGAGAAACGCTGGCTCCTCTGTAGACTTCTTGAAAAACCAGGAATGCTTCGTAATGCCTCACTGAATGTTGTTGCTCCGTGACATTTGCGTGATTCTTCATTACTAGTTGGGCAGAACCTGTCTATTTGTTTATCTCCGCTGTCCATGCAGTTTGATTTACCTGTTGCAGCTTTCGTCAGTGTCTGCCCTGATTAAGATCGGGTCACGATGTTTGTTACATCGCGCTTGCTTTTGCTCGTTTTCTGTTATCACGTAATAATCACTTGACCGCCGAACAAAATTTTGATGCGCTTTTGGTGCCTTTTTCAAACAGTTTCGTCGATGAACTTTTCTGTTTTTTTTCTAGTGAAACTAGTTATTAGCACATTGTCTGTAAATATTGTTGGGTTGGCATTGTGCATTTTCTGCTTGAAGACATCGATATTCCATCCACCTGAGGTGGGTTGTGTGTTTAGGCAAGTTTGTATTTTCATGAAAGCGTTGTTTCTATCTGTGGCTTGAGCTTCAAATCCATCATTTTCGAAAGTAGTTATCATTGAAAACGAAGTCTTAACACATCAGACTTGAAGAAAAGTTTCAGTGAATAGTGAGTTTTTAGGTAATCTATTTCTCTCCCTGTTCGTTGACGTCTAACGAAAGCAGTGTCGCTTTTAGTTTATCCGTGCGAATTAAAAATCCTAGTTTTCTGTTTCTTGCGTTGAGCGATGCCACGCGCGAATGTATAGATAGTGCCCCGCTTCATTCCCCGCTCCCCTTTCTTCCTAAACCTCTCTCGATTTCTCGCTCTCCAATTTTCTTCTATATCTCTCTCGATTTCACGCTCTCCTTTTCTCTTTTTCAAGAAGACGGTTCGATAAGAACGCCAATGACCGACACGATGGAATCGTGCGCCGACAACAACAGCAACAAGACTCGCAGTGACGAAACCTGCTCTGACCGAGTCTTCACAGAAGAGACGAACTGCACTTCGCCGTATCCGGAAATGGCTTGCAAGGTGGCCGCTCGCTCCAGCACTAGAAAAGCCGATGGCATCCCCAGCATTGGTGGATACGCGAAGGCGGAATCAGTTCTGCTTTCCAAAGGTGACTGTGGTATATACCTTAGTCCAGTGGTTCTTAAACTTTACAACACGTCGAACCCTTAACGTAGATTTCCAAGCTTTTCTCGAACCCCGTTTTTGCCCAATATAACAGAAAGAAAATTGGGTTACATTTTTCAGATGATCTTCGTCGAACCCTTGAAACGGCTCCGTCGAACCCAGTTTAAGAACCACTGCCGTAGTCTGTCAGGTTAAAATTTTGCCCGGTTGATTTTGTCAACCACATCAAGCATTGAAATTTGTTTGTTCACCACTGCAATCAATGCAATCTCTTCTATGCAGGTGCTAACCGTTTTGTTCGCTTAGGGAAGGTGCGTTTTCTTGAGGAAGTTTTGAAATTTGCTGGAGGCGATTTTGCCTGTTGCTCAAAAAAGCTAAGGCGTGTGTGCTTCCTTGCACTGCAAAAGCGTCTGGAAAACGTCTTTTATACTCTATAGGCTCACTTCGCCATAGAATGCAACGTCGATAAGCATCATGTATCAAAAAAAAGAAAGTTTGAATTATGTCGAAGAGCTACCAAATTACCTAAATTTTTTCATTTTAGCGAAAAAATTTATTTCTTGTCTCCATTAAAAAAAAAGGTTATTTTGACTACTTCCCAGCTGTACCAACAAAATACTGTGGTTATTTCGAAGCTCGCATGGGTTGAATCCGTCAGTGCCCGACCGCTGCTCTAACCATGCATTTTTCTGATTTTTTGCGCGAGAAGGTTTGCACCCATCCACAACTCAAGCGCAGAATCCTTTTAACTTTGCAAACAATTTATTTTCTTTACGTGAAACGCCACAAATTCACAGCCATTGCATTTTTGTTTTAGCACCAGTTTGTTTTGATCTCCATCTAACCTAGAGCTCCATCCAGTGACGTTACTCGATAGATTTATATTATATTCACCTGATTTACGCCTTGCATTAAAACATAGAAAGGATGCATGCAAGATCTTCGCAGAAGACCTGAAACGTACTACGTCAATTTTGCTGATGAGACATACAATTTGGCGAAAGTGTGAGTCAACCATTAAACCAGTTGCGGAAAAAAACTACACATTAAAGACGAATAGTCCCGCGTTTTCTGTTGGCGTGGTGCGGAAACTTGCTGATCCAAAACAAGTTGTTCACATATGTTTACCGCTCACCATTGCAAGATCCAAAACAACCATTTGCTGCTGGCTATTTCATCAGCAGAACAAGTCAACTCCAGGTACTAGGTTAGGTGATACTATGACGACAAAAGTTAACAAAAGAAAAGTTTACTTCAGGCAAAATGAAGCCTATCAACTAAAACACATCACATTTTTACGATGACAGTTTGGAACGAGTGTTATCGTGAACAAATCGTTTCAAGCAACTTGGTCTGACGCTTCAAATAACTTCGTCAATGATGCGAGAAATGATTCTGCATTCTGTTTTGTATGTTGCAAAACTGTCAAAGATGGAAAGTTTGGGCTTTCGCCAAATGCACAAGAATGTTTTCTATTTGGTCAAACCTCCCGCGTTTTTGCAGGCGTCGCACTGAAGAGGACGTCCACCCCCAACCCCTTCCCCTCAGGCAAGCGCAGCAGGATCTACCAGCGCAGCGACGCGGGCGTGTTCAGCAGCAGTGACGCAAACTGGTGCTGCGGTCTGTCGCCGCCTGGTGCCAGACACTTGGTAAAATCCGACCCGGGAGCGTCTTTCTTTTACCGCCAGACACAGGCCCTGGCCTACCCGACGGCCAAACTGTGCCATTCCGCGTCCAGCTGGGACAGGCAGCTGGCCAGGTACGTGCCCCCCCAGCATTCGACGGACCGGAA
>JGI24158J21664_10010908_pt1 | contig 12100 bp, 7 predicted proteins | sample Ectturendosymbi3_FD_21664 | JGI IMG/M metagenome (IMG submission 21664) | reverse complement strand
GCTGAATAGCCTTATAATAAATATCACGGCCAAAGCAAACGATACAACTGACATCTTGCAAACGTTTCGATAACTACTGTTATCATCCTCAGTGCATAGCCTGCAGCAACATCACTGCAGTTCTTTTGCTATGCACTGAGGATGATAACAGTAGTTATCGAAACGTTTGCAAGATGTCAGTTGTATCGTTCGCTTTGGCCGTGATATTTATTATAATGCATTTCATACTTTTCAAAAACATGTCACTGCCATACTCGCATCTCTTGTCGAACATTTCACGGTCTCGCATCCCAAATGATAATTTTTCAAAAATTGATTTTCTTGACGGCAATTAGCGGCAGGCTGAAGCTTTGCATCTTGCCGGGGCGGTTGGGGTGAACGCTCCGCTGCCCATGCAGCGCTACAGCAATTCACGCAGTGGTCGTGGATCGAACACACGACCTTCCAATTGAGAGGTGGACACTTTACCACTGAGCTAATGCTGCCACATTTTTGAGAACATTTCACGTCCCTAGTTCAACAACCCAACCTTTAGAGAGAAGCGAGAAATATTTTTGACGACTACAAGTCGCAGATTTAAAATAATCTAGCAGACATTGTCTAGTCTGCAAAGGGTGAAGAGAGGTAGGGTGTAAGGCCCTAAGATAACGATGGCAGTGCATCTTCTCTCTCTCGCTCACTTAACATAGATTTGTATGCCCCTTCGGGCAAGTTTCCATCTGATCTATGCTGCGTGTGTTAAAAGCCTTACAATACGAAGAAGCATCTAACTACAGCTCTTTTAATAGAATCTAATTTTTGTAATTTCGCTCTTTGGATGCCCCCTTACCTTGGATTCCCGGGGCCGTCGACCCGTTAGTCCCCCACACTGCACGCCACTGCTTATGCACATAGGCAAAATTAATCACTGCAAACAATCTGAAATCAACAGATATGCTTTTGATTTCGTAATTGTAAATATGAGGCAAGAAGCACACAACTATGAAATTTCCTGCAACTGCACTGAATTAATATCAAGATAGTGACCTGCAAAGTTTTACTTGTTATTTATCAAAACTGAGTTTACTATTGGCACAGCATCTTCAGTCACCTCCGCAGTGTTCGTTGCGTTTGACCAGGCATAGGCTTCATCAATTTTTGTAATCGCATTGCTTTGACATGATCGTCGGGGGAGGAACCCTGTGGATTTTGAAATTTCAAGTTTTTCTGTTACCGATTTCTTAGTTTCGAAAAGGAAAAGTGAAATTTCACCATTTTGACCTCTCCCTGCAAATATCTTTATGGCTACTTCTGAAAAAATCCGCTATTGCTCACCCCTGGCAAAGAAGCTTGTTCCAGCGAACATTTGCAGCTAATCGTGTGCGATTTCTCAAAATCGAAATCGTAGTTTGTTTTTTCACAAACACCGATGTTTTTGACAAAATCTTGAAAACCAGTACACAGACTTAATTTTAGGTTTTCGTGAAGCAATTTTTAATATTTTCACTTAAACATAACAAAATTTCACTGCCAATTTTATCGCTCATCAGCAGCTCGCCAACAGCCCTATGCAGGAGCAAGCAAGGCTCATTCTCTCACTGTGAAGCGGCAGTGCAATACTCTGTGCAAGTATACGGGTTTTGATGGGCACCTTCCATCTTCTTTCACATCCGACGAATTGGCCCATCATGCCCTTCAATTGCTCAAGTGCAGAAAAACTAATGGGACGGTAACATTCCACTACAGTTTCTTAAACACATTGCGCGTTATTGTCTGTTGTGACTGCGGGAGTTCTACTTCAAGAAGTTGTCTTGATCATGTCGCCACCCCGACGATCTGGCGCAAAGCGACTATCACAGCCGTCCCAAAGCCAAACAAGTCAATGGAAAACCCCTGGAGATACCGAACAATTGCACTTCTCTGTATCCGGTACAAGTTACTTGAACGCCTCCTGTTTTGGCTCGAGCATCGTCGACCGATGCTGACAACTCAACAAGGTGGCTTTCGAAGCGGTCACTCGACTCTCCAACAGGTTTTCAAACTGACTAGCGATATTAAGGAGAGCTATGAGGGAAGACGTAAGGCGGGTCTGACTCTCGTGGATGTTACTGCAGCCTATGACACTGCCTGGCATCAGGGTTTGGTACTGAAGCTACTTCAGACCATCCCTGATTGACACCTGGTCCGCTTCATCGTCAACATCATCTCCAACCGCAGCTTTATCCTTCAATCTAGCGATTGTACCAGTGCTCTCGGGCATTCCAACGGCCCACCTGCGCAGCGGACATTCCACTTTCAAGCTGGCGCTCCAGCCACAGCTGAATACAAACCACCCCATTCATGTCCTTGTCCAAAGTGCAAATTCCTTCGGCACACAGCGCTTGCGTTCACGACGCCCCTACCACAGTCGCAGCCATGCTGCAGTGCTGGCGAGTCCCGGCTTCAATCTCCTAGAGTCGTGGAGAGCGGCATGGGAAAGTGGCAAGCCGCAGGCCCAGTTTTCAGTCACCCCTGCTGCTGTTTCCTCCCGCCTGGCTCAAAGCGTCCCTAGAGTCTCTGGGAAGCACTAAATAGACTGAAACCTGGTGTCGGCCGCTTTACCACATGTTTGTACCGCTGGGGCACGTTAGGTACAACCACATGCAGCTGAGGCGCTGAGTAGCAGTCGGTCAATCATATAATCTTCGATTGTGACATCCTCCGCCCTCCCAACTGCCTGGAAGACCTGCGGTCCCCAACAATAACACTAAATGGCTTGAGGACCTTGTGGATTTTGTTTGAACAGCCGCTCACACGCAAGCAAGAAGGAAACATTTACCAGATCATTTTCGGCCAATTCTGGCATGAGATCAGCTTCAGTAGCTGCAACCACATCACTAGCTTCTTGATCAAGGTCAAGGTTTCTCGGCTGAGCGTCCACTGCCATCTTTGCAGGTTCGCAAACCTGGAAATTATTAGGTTTTCAACAACTGAGATATCCCTGAAACTGAATAAGACAAAATTAATCGTTATAAATAATCTGAAATCAAAAGATGTGCTTTTGATTCCGTGCTCGGAAATATAAGCAGGAAACAAACAACTATCAATGTTCCTGCAACAACACTGAAAAAATCGAAATGACTCTGAAACTTGATAAACCCAATTTCATGAGCTTAATTTGCAAGAACCCTTTCAAGAATTTGTTAAGTGTACACGTCTCTTTTACATTTCACTTTTCAAACTCCTTAGAATTTTTCATGTTTTTAGAAAGATTGTTCCATGCCAACCAGTGTTGCGGAGTTGGAGTCGTAAGGAGTCGGAGGTTATTGGGTGGAGTCAGATTCCTGACAACACTGGGAGACGGAGTCGCATTTTTTGTCGACTCCAACTCCAGATGTCCAATTGGATCATTTTTAACATCACACTCCTAAATTGGGAATTCCTGTTGAAATGGTACAATTTCTTTTGAAACTTTTGTTGAAACAGAGATTTCTTGCTGTGCACCACGATTTCTATTCATTTCAACAGCGATATTTCATTCCCTTTATTTTAAGGAGTCGGAAATTTTAGAAAGTCGGAGTGGGAAATTTGGGAAAGCCTGAGTCGGAACAACAACACATTTGAATCTGTGACCGAACGTTAATGGAAACCGATCAATCGCATTTTTTTATCTAACCAGGGCTGATCAACTTACATGCTCGGGTTTCATGTAAACATTTTGCACTGCTTCCTTGATAGGAACGTTAGAATCCAAGTCTGGCATTTGGTCATTCACTTCCAACGCATTAGAAGCAGAAGAGCTCTTCTGTAAAAATAGTTAAAATGTAGTAGCGTCTAGTGTTTTTCAAGCAGTTTTTGGCATGTCAAAATGACACCCTGAAATTTTGCGAGGATACCCTAAATTTTGGAAGCCAACCAGGATATGATTTTGTCTTGCATTGAAGTAAAACGATTTGAGGAAAGCATATTTCCTTCACTACACGACAAGTGTGCATGTCAGGACGTTATGCGAAAGGCATACTATTGAAAGAAATGGAATTTTTCCATAATCTGCAAAATCTCCCAAACTATTTCCATTCGAAAGCATGCCCTGCTCTGCGTTAGCCCTGCACGAAAATCATTGCACCGAGCTGTGTGTTCGAAACTCAAACTCCTAACGCACTTGCAGACAAATGTATCAGTGTGATAGTCCAGAACTTCGCATATAGATGATTGTTGAGCAGTACGCTTATAGCTGCTAGCGTCATATTTGTTCTTAGTTCACTTTTGTTTCACAACAGGCCCCGAACCATGGGCATAGCCAGTTAATTGCGCTTCCCGAAATTTTCAAAAACATATTGAAACTACCAAAAAATCATTCGTTTTTCCCCCCGAAAAAATCGGTTCATGGAACCGATTCATTTAAGACCACATTCACTTGAGACCACATTGATTTGAGGCTGAATTCATTTTATACAACATTCATTTGAGATAACATTCATTTTACGCCACGTTAAAGTGAAGCTGGTTTGATTTACTGTGTATCACATTTTTATAGTCCAACTTCCACTTCTTTGCAAGAAACCTGGAGTTTTGCAAGGCGGCTATTCATTTGAAGTTTTGCAACATTTCGCCCTTCCGTGTCCAATGGGACCCTCTGCTTGAAACCTTACCGCACTCTTTGCTGATGCGACAACAGATGGAAATGATGGTTTTTGTGCATTTTATGATAGCACCTGTGGATGTTAAACTGTTGAACAAATGGTCTCACCATCTGCGCAGCGGCTTTACGGAAACAGTCGTTGCAACCAGAAAGCGTTACTGTTGTAACATTTGTGTAGAAGAGGCTCATGTTGTTTATATTGCTTGAGAATAATGCAGCATTCATTACACCTTAAATGGTGGGCTATGCATTGCGCTATCACGTGGGTGGTCGGTCCAACTCTTTGATCCTTTCTACCAACTTAGCCCTTTGAAAGAATGGCATCGCTGCAAAATTCCATGTTCTTTTCAATCAAACATACCCTTAACTTGACTGACTCAGGGGTTTCTTGGAAACAACATCCTGCGCGCCCTATTTTTGAACGCGCATTTTTGGCCAATATGTTGGGCCTCTCAGGAAGCGGCATTCAGAGTTTGCAAAGCTACACTGAAGCGAGTTTTGTGAAATTATTTTGTCGTATTAAAGTTTTCGTTCTAATTGAATTCCTGTGATTTGTTGGAAACATAAGCAACAGAATATTCAAAGGTGAAATACATGGCTGTTCACCGCTCGCTTTGCACAGAATCAGTTCAGCAACAAGTTTGCTCTGAATGAAATTCAAGATGATAAGTTCCTCTTTAGAATCTGCAACGATAAAAATGATATTTCCTTGAGGTTTACCTCGATTAAATCGGAAATATCAAAGAAAAGAATTACTATGACCTCTAATGATCACGTGAAGGTGCTCTTCGGATCCCAAAGTTTCCTTTCTGTCCATTAAAAAAACAAAAGATATCTGTCACAGTCCTCTCCTTCTTGCTTGTGAGCGGCGGTTCAGACAAAATCCACAAGGTCTTCAAGCCATTTAGTGTTGTTGATGTTAGGGGAATGCAGGTCTTCCAGGCAGTTCGGAGGATGTTACAATCGAAGATTATATGACTGGCCGACTGCTCCTCAGCGCCATAGATGCATTTGGGTGTATCTAGCATGCCAAAGCGGAACAGGCATGTACCAAAGTGGCCGACTGCAGTACTTAGTCTCTTCAGTGCTACCAACAGACTACGGGTTAGCTATGAGTCAGACGGGGGGCAAACAGCAGGGTGACTAAAAACTGGGTCAGTGGTCTGGCAGTTTCCCATGCCGCTCTGCATGACTCCAGGAAGTGGAATACGGAGGTCACCAGCACCGCAGCATGGCGGCGGAAGGGGCGTTGTGAATGCAGACGCTGTGTGCTGAGGAACTGTGCACCATGAACAAAGATATTAAGTGGGTGGTGAGTGGTCAGCTGTGCCTGGAGCGCTAGCTTGAATGTGGAATATTCCCTACGCAGAAAGGTCGGTGGAATGCCCGAGAGTACTGGTAAAAGCTCCCTGCAGGTCGGTTTCAGGCACCCAAAGATGATGCGCAACGTATCGTTTAACTTTTAAGTGTTGGTGTTGCGGCCCCAAGCTGGGGCGGCATATTACGCGGCACTGTACACTAGGCCCAGCGCTGACGTTTGCAGAACAGAGGCGTGGGCACGCCATGTTGAGACAGCCAGGACACGTGAGAGAAAATTACGCGCTCTGACTTTGCCACAGAAGCCTTCCAAGTGTTGCTTGAAGGTGAGTTGGCGATCAAGCGTAACTCCAAGGTAAGTTGAATTTTGGGCGTAGAAGTTGGTGGTACCGTTGACGGTGACCGCAAGCTTACGGCTGGATTCCTATTATTCAGATGGAACGCAGTGCATGTAGATTTGCCTTGCTCAACCTGAGCCTCCACGCAGAAAGGTAATCAGTGATTCCTTGCGTATCCAAAGAAAGGACTTCCTGCACATCATTCCGACACTTGTGAGAAAACAAGAGGGCCTGGTCATGAGCATAGCTATATTGGGTGGACACGGTCTCGGGGATGTCACTGATATAGATGTTAAACAACATAGGTGCAAGCGTTGACCCTGTGGTATTCCGTTCTTCAGACGTCGGAGGCGGATGCATTGCCCATCGCTAGTTTTAAGGATGAAACTGCGGTTTGCGATAATGTCGACAATCAAGTGGACCAGATGTCGATCAGGGATGATCTGGAGTAGCTTCAGTGTCAAACACTGATGCCAGAGATTGTCATAGGACGCAGTAACATCCACGAGAACCAGACCCGCCTTTTGTCTTCCCTCATAGCTCTCCTCAATATCGCTAGTCAGTTTGACAACCTGTTGGAGAGTCGAGTGACCGCTTCGAAAACCCTTTTTGTTGGATTGGCAGCTGGAGGTCGACAACAGGCTCAAGTCGAAACAAAAGGGACGTTTAAGTAACTTGTATGGGACACAGAGAAGCGAAATTGGCCAGTAGCTCCTGGGATCGTCCACTGGCGTGTTCGGATTTGGGACGGTTATGACAGTCGCTTTTCGCCAGATCTTCGGGATGGCGACACGATTGAGACAACTAGAGTAGTACTCACGCAGCCACGACAGGCAATTGCAACCAAGGTGTTTAAGGAACTCTGGTGGGATGTTACCAGGCTCTTGAACTTCCCGCACTTGAGCAGTTTGATGGCATGGGCCAGTTCTTTGGATGTGAAAGGTGATGTGAGGTGCCCATCAACTCCAAGGAATTCCACAGAGCACTGCACTACCGCCTCACATTGAGAGAGGGAGTCTTTCTTGCACCACCATAACGCCCGTTGGCCAGGAGCTGATAAGCGATGGCGTTGGTAGTGACAGGCACTGCGATGGACGTGCGCTGCGCCCCGTAAGGCGGTTAAAACTTTTCCATGCTTTTCTACTTGAGTGGGTGAAGTCAAGCTCTTCTACCGACTCGAACCATCGACGTTTTCTCTCATGACAGGATGCGAGCTCCCCCGCCTTGAAATCTGAATCTGCACGACTCTTAAGGCCAACCTGCACTGAGAAGTTGCTAGGAGAAGCCGCGCACGATTCTTTGTTTGTTTTATTGCGCTCAGAAGTGGCAGTGCCGAGCCGTGCACGAGCGCAGAATTACCCGACGCAACAAAACAAACAAAGATTACGTCTGGCAGCTCCTGGCACGTCCTCAGTGTAGATTGGCCCTTAGCAAGCAGGAATGCATTGTAACGCTGGTCGCATTCACTGTCCCAAGGGGGAATGTACTGCCGACGGCATCCACGAGGGATAGACTTCCGTGCGGAAGAGAGCAGCAGTTGGCAGAAGGCGGAGTACATTGTTTCCAGGTTGGAGGAGGGGTTTAGCGGGGAGTCAGATCCTGATTCGGTCAGGTTGGTAAACTGCTCCCAACGCGCTTTTCGGAAGTACCATCTTAACACCGGTTTAGCGGTAAGGGGCTCGATAGGGTTTAGAGGCGACTCGTATCTTTCACAGTTACTGGAAATCACGCTTACTGGCATCAGTTTCTGTCTATAAGTAAAACAAAGCATACCTCATGTCCAGATCCACATTTCTTTTCTTCAGAGCCAAAACGTTTTGACTTCTTTCGGCCAAATAGCCATGGAAATTTCCGAGGCTGAAAACACATAATAACTATACAGGTGACAAAACGTCTCGTTATCTGCCGGAACGTGAATTGGACGTGGCCCTCTGTGCAATTTTCATGTGTATATTTCTCAACCATAACTGAAAATTGATTAGAAGATCGAAAGAATAATTGCTTCGCAAAAAAGCATTTTAACCTCACGTACTCCATGCGAGCCAGGCCTGTAATCAGCTTGGGACAATAGGCGGGGCGAAGAGTTTTCTGAGCGTGTCTAAAATTTTTTAAACTATATCCAACACATTTTTCCAGGAGGGGCGATCAATTTTTCAGGCGGGTTCCACCCCAGGCCCGTAACCAGGAGGGAGAATCCCACCTCGGAAAATTTTTCGCCCCCCCTGGAAAAATGTGTTGGACATAATTTAAAAATATTGGACATAGTTCAAAAAATTTGGGCCCCTCTCGGAAAACTCTTTGCCCCTCCTGGTGTCCCAAGCTGGTTACGGGCCTGTTCCAAGCCTACGCTCCCCCTAGTTGCGGGCCTGATGCGAGCTTATCTGGAATCGTCCCAATTTCAGTCAATTTCTACTTTGATGTATCCTTGAAATTCACTACGAGAGAGAAGGTATTGTGGTGGAACCTGTGCTTATACTCTGGTCTGGAGCGTATTTTTGTTGAACAACATTGCCGGTCATAGTCATCGCGTTGGCTTCATTATAATCGAGAGTTCTCATTGTACTTGTTGAGTTGAAAATTTATTTTGCTTATGCATTGTCGTGGGTTTTGACATTAAAATAAGTTTGTTGTTTGTTGACCAATTTCGTGTTTTTCGATATCGTCATAGTCTCAGATTCAACCTCCATTATAAACAAATATTTCTTTTGATTCAAGTCATCTTTATGTTTATATAATTTCCTGGTCAATGCCGCGCAATATTATTCCTTTGTCGAGCCACAGATTTCAATGTATCTGGGTGAAAGTGTGGACTTCATTTGAATAGGAATGGACCATTTGACACCTATTTGCATTAGCGACAAACATTCCTTGGCATGTCACAAACTAATTTTTAATGGTAAGAAGAATATATTCAATAAGTAAGTGCCACAAGATATAGCCTGACCAATTGTCTTACAATCGCCCCTTACCCATAATTTTTGCGTTGTCTGAAAATATTGCTTTGTTTTGAAAATAATTCAGTGCTAATAAAACATAAACTGGCAATCTAGTTAGCACAAATCAAAACGAACAAACAAAAGGAATGCATGTGCATTTTTACAATAAATGTTGTTCATTTCCAAAAAAAACAGTTGGTTCCTTTCTTTCAATCCATTTCGAAGCCGCATTAGATCTCGGGGTAAGTGTTGAGCAGTCAGTATCAGAACAGCTTCACAATATTGGAACAGCTTCATAGCTGTGCCGATATCAAAACAGCTTCACAACACTACGAGATTCCGTACTTTCATCCCCAACATCAGCACCTACCATCCCAGAATGAACAGCGTGGGTCCGGTTTAACCGCCTCTGAACCCGTGTCGGACGTTTTCGCTTACACAAATGGCGCATGGCCCCTTCTGCGGCCTGTGAGTGTGGCGCAGAAGAACAAACCGTCGACCATGTTGTCCTCCAATGTCCAACTCATCGACCTCCTCGTGGACTGCACGGCCTGAGGTTTACGATGAGACAATCGAATGGTTGCTCAACACCTGCCCAGAGATCTAATGCGGCCTAGCAGTGGACACTAACAACTCGCTGAAACGACGAGGAAAGAACCAAAGAAAACTCTAGTTGAATCTTAAGCGAGGTGATCTACGACTGTACCTCACTAAAATATCTCCCAATATTTGAAAGCTTTGTGAATTCCGTCAAGCACATCCATCGCATTGAACTGGGGAGCGTGGTATTTAGAGATTTTTTAAATAAAATTCTGCCTTTTTTTGGATAAACTACCTTGTTTTTGGTTTTATCAGGTTTAGGGAGCAACAAAGATGTCGAGAGTGCAAAGGGGGCGAAAGTTTGAGAAACACTGTTCTGGAGCCACAGTAAATAAGCTCTGAGGCAAGTCATATGTTTGTTAAAATAAAACAAAATTATGTGCAAATGTGCCACAAGGGGTCCATCAACCTATAGACAACGAACAATTTAAAATCAAATTGATTTCAAACTAACTGCAATGTGAAATGGATTTTCTCGTAGAAGTAAATTCCCAGACAAAATGAAAAAATAAACTTGCTTTCAAAAAAAACTTTTGTATAGCATGTGTAAAATATAGGCTCCCTTTCCGAGAGTTTGTCTCGGGCACATAAATTCTAATATACACCCTTGCATATAATAAAGAAAATTTAACACAAAGGACCGCGGGGCCCCCAGTAGCGGGGGACCGTAGTAATAGCTACATTTGTTACTATTGTTAAAAAGAATCATCGATGATGCAGTCCAGGCTAACAGTTGCAAGGAAAAGAAATGTTTCTGCATGAGGGACTGGCATTAATGTCACCACCATAGCTACGGGCCTGCAAACAATTCTGGGTTGGGTGGTCACTTTAAAAAGGTTCAACTTATTAATCATGCTTATCTATGTGCAGTGAGTATATTTTTTTGGAAAGGTGTTACCTTAGCGTGGCTGACGCTCGAAGACAAATCTTCTTCGTTCTTAGTACTTGGAAGTGTCTTCTTGCCTTTACTCTTCTTACTCTTGAGAGACAAATTCAAAAACAAATTAGCTTATATCTCTGGGAAGGAAAGTAAAGTGTGGTAAATATTAAAAATCTTGAGTCTTTAATGAGAGATATGCACATGTTCAAGCAAATGTTAGCAACTCAAATTAGCTTAATAAAAAATAACGGTCTGCTCAATGGACGTTGTAAGAGACATGGTTCTGACGTTCCCGTAAGAACTATTGAAATGTATCGATCCTGTACATCGCGTTAGCACCTAGTAGTAAATATGAGTCTGATTAGCACTCCTTTTCTGCTTGCTGAAATAGTCGAGCCACCTTCGTTAGTGAGCAGCAAAGCAACAGTTTACATTTGCCAACCAGAAAATGTTTTCAACGGTTTCAGATAGATTTTAAATCAATGATTTGACTAATCCAGACCTTGAATTTCCATTGAAATTGTGTCAAATGTTGTCTTCAAATGATTAGCAGTTGCACCATTTCACTTCATTATTGCGAAAGGATTTGCAATTGCCTTATTCTTCGACTCATGGGCATGGATTTACAATATATAAACTGTGTCATTGGTGAAGATAAGACTCCAGATTAATATATGTTAATTTCAGTAGCCAACATGTTGAAAGCTAATTAAAGTGAGTGTCTGAACAACTACGTTTCTTGTGCAGAATTAAATAAATTGGATTTTAATTTGTTTAGGTCTTTTTCTGCGGCATCGTTTTTGCAACTGATAAGAGAAAATTGCATTTATTTCAGTTGCCAGCAGGAGATACAATGCAAAAATGATTGAGAGTATAATTACGGAAAATGTCACCGATACCTATTTTATGGAGCGTAGGTTTCAGCCCGGAAAGCTGATCAACAACACTGGTCAACAGCAAAATTTAAACGGCGATTGCAATAAGTGCCCCTAAAAGTATTTTTGACGCTGCTTTCAAAAATGTTATTATTTTTTTGTAGCACATCAAGTTTTTGACATATCTGTATGTTTTGTTTCCAGCTACCCAGCCTACCACAGGCCTACGAACAACAGAAGGTTGCATTGTTTTGCATTGTGACGCAACACAGACTAATAATTGATGTAGCAAACATACCATTTGGCAAAGAAAAGCAAGTTTACCAACCTTAAGTGAGTGATTTAAATGCAAGAATATGTTTCATTGAGTGACATATTGATATCTCTGTGCACACAGGAAATATAAAATATTAAATCCCCAATGCATATTCCGTTCATTTGAATGAATCGTATGATAATACTTGGAAGCTCTACTTGTTTCTTGAGCATCAGTATCAACCTGTGTCTTCCTTTCTATTAACTGCGGCGATTCTTGTCTACCCATATCTTCNACT
>JGI24158J21664_10010906_pt1 | contig 12103 bp, 8 predicted proteins | sample Ectturendosymbi3_FD_21664 | JGI IMG/M metagenome (IMG submission 21664) | reverse complement strand
CCTACGATGTAGGCATCATCAGCTCTGCGAAGTGCATGAAGTATAAATAGAATAAAATAAAACCCACAAACAGTAAAGTTACCAATTAAGAAAATCTGATTAAAAATTTGCAACCCCAGTTCCCCACCTTACATAGGAAAGTGTCTTATTTATTTGTAGATCATTTATGGGTGCATCTTAATCGTTTCGGGTGTCGTTCTCATTTTCCGAGCATTCATCTACCCGTTTCTAACTATCCGTGCTTCGTCGAGACTGCATCACAAGCTCATCACCAAGATTCTGAAATGTCCAATGTCGTTTTTCGACAGAACACCCGTTGGTCGTTTGCTGAACAGGTTTGGAGTTTGGTTCTGTTTTTTCAACATCAAATAGTTTTTCTGTCATGTGTTGTCAAAAAATTGAAATAATTCCATACCTGCACGGTTATCTCGAAAAGCTGCACTGAGCAAGTTTTTCACCGTTAAGTTTTGATTAGCTTTTTTGTGAGTACCTAGCGCAGTGGTTCCCAACCGGGGTTCCCGGACCCAAGGGGGTCCGAAACATCATTTTCAGGGGTCCGAAATGCGATTTTCAAGAGTAAGAGTTTTTGGTTTAATTTTGGATGGACGTTTTTTCAAAACAACCAAGATTTGTGAAATATTACGTGTCATTACTCAAAAAGCATTATCCAGCCTAATTATTCCAGCTAACGTTACTTATTTAAAAAATTATATTGTAAAAAAGTACATTGCTATTTCCCAAGGTTCCCAAACATATTCAAAAACCACTTTCTGTATATTTTCAATGCCTTTCCAATGTTAAATGAAAAAATTTTAATACCATACTTACCTTCATTTTTCCAAAATTTCATTCATGGAACACAATGCAAACAAGATTTGGAAAACTGTCACAAGCGGTAAAGAATGCAATGTGAATAAGCAAATGGCTGAATTTGGCATTTCCATACTTTTTCAGTAATTTATATACATTTTGGCCAAATTTAACATTTTTTCAAGATCTTGAAAACCTATTCCACAATTCACTTCTTTTTCAATATTTTGAATATCGTGTGAGAACCCCGATTTCTGCTTCACGCTGCGGCAGAGTTACAAATGGGTTTCATTTTGATCCCCGAACGCATAATCACAAGCCCGAAATTTATTTTTTAAGTCCGATTTAGGCCCGAAGTCCAAATTTATTGAGTAGATCTAGATGTGCGCTTCTACGGGAGATTGGTAGCGTAGCAAAATGAAAATGACTAAATAATTCACAATTAATAAGCATTTTTATAGATGATTTAATCAACTCGATTGTTTCTAAAGTAACTGGCGACAAAAGTGTCCCTCAGTGCGGAAAATTTAGTGTGGAGGCCCGAAACATTTTGAACAACTTAAGTCCGAACTACGCCCGACTTGTAACCCTGCGCTGCGGTTACCACGCTGAAGATGGCCGATGATGCGATTGTGATGTTTAAATGTTTATGGTGCAATTATGGCGACGTTGTTGCTTGATGCTATAGAACTTAAACGTTTCTGGTGTTCAACTATGCAAAGTTACCAGAAATTGAGTACAAACGTCCTGTTTACTCTATGTCTAGTGCTTTTTGTAATAACATATTTGTTCGGATCTAGATTTTCTTCTCTACTTAGCTGAAACAATAAAGTATTGGAACCGTTTGAACCATTTGAATGATTTTGCTTGGCACTGAGTAATTGTGTGTCAAGAATGAGCGGATAATTTCAGAGATGCAGCAAAAATAGTCACTAGGTTAATTTCTAATGAGCCTTAAGGCATGCAAGCTAAACAGTTCGCTGAGTGCTTTCTGTTGTTTCGTCAGTATGTCTATCTTACGTGCAGGGCCGCCACTAGCTGATATTGTGGGGGGAAATGAATGTACGTAACAATTAAACATGTTTTTAAAAAAACTTGCAGGAATTGTTTCCCGGTTGCTCCTCCCCCCCGGTTGCGGGCCTGGTTACGAGTAGTAATTTTGAAAAATGCAAATATTGCAAAATCGGACCGGTTTTGCGATTTCTTCCCACCATCACCAGCGAGATGGTGCGAATGCTACTTTTTTTTATAAAAGGGGTGTCAGCTTCAAAAAAAGGTGGGGAACCTATGACCTAGCGGCTTTTGGTGACACGAAAAGGTTTCAGTTACCGCTTTTTATTTCAGTGACCGTTATCAGTTTAGTGAGTGCATGAGCGTTGAACTCATGTGCTATTTACAATTTAGGGGAATTTCCTGCAACGTTTTTTATGGTAACGCACTGAACACGAAAGTACATAGAGCGTTATGGTCTGTTGCCTTTCACCCTTCCTGTTCAGCGTGCGCCACTTTTTGCAACGCTATAACTCGCCAGCCGATTGAGCTTTAAAGCTGTTCAAACCACCTACGGATTCTTCAAGTCTTCTAGTTGAAATTTTAAAAAATTTTTCGTTTTGGGTTTGGGGTTTTCTCTTGGTGACGTAACAATGAGGGCATTTTTGCGTTCTTGACCAATTTTACCCGGCCCTGGGCGCCAATCCAATGAGCCACTTTTTGGCTCAAAATTTTTTTGGAGACTACGTGACGATCCGCGTTTTCAGAGCCCTTGTGTGATCTTCTAGCATGTTGGAAACCAGAATTATGGCTCAAAACCCCCATTTCGCACAAAAATCCAAAACTTGCAGAAAAAGCATGAGTCTCCCACTAACGGCTTGTTCCGATAACTCGACAGCAACTTATGCTAGAGAGCTATTCAAGCTCACAAAACATTCGTAAAGTCTTGTAGTTTAGACTCAAAAAAAACTTTTGAGATTTGGGTTTTCGGTGGAGGTCGTCAGGGTTAAGGTATATTTTACTTTTTCTTGGTTTTTCTTTTATGACGTCATCGCCCAGACAATGAGCCGATATTGTGGCTCAAAGTTTTTTTGGATTCTAGGCTGCAAGTTGAATCTTTAGAGCTGTATATGGACTTCCTAGCGTTTCTGGTGTCAAAAGTATGGCCAAAAGACCCCAAATCTTGTAAAAATTACTTAGGGATTCTTGGGGATTCCCCTACTTTAATTTCTGCTTATTTTGCCATAAATTTTGAACCAGAAACAGTAGAATGTCAATCAAACCCTCCGAAGTCTCGTACCATAGCTTAGAAACCATTTAAATCCAGTAAAGCTTTGAGCCACGAAATCGGCTTCATTGTTGAACACCCACCAGCTATTGACGTCATCCAATGTTTTGACAGACCTGTCAAAACATCCTGTGGTTATGTAAACATGGCCAAAAATGCTGACAACCCACACTGAAACATTTTTTTCAGTCTAAACTACAAGACTTCACGAGTCTTTGGAGGGTTTGAATAGCTCTCTGGCTCAATCTGCTTGCTGGTGATGGCCATTTGAAATATGGGTGTATTCCACCCCAGGTTAGCATTTGTGCGTGTAGAAATTTTTACCAATTTTTGGTTTTTGGCCCATACTTTTGGCTCCAGATGTGCTAGAAAGCCACTCAAGGGTTCTGAAGACGCGGATCACAGCCTAGTTTCCAAAAAAATCTTAAGACAGAAATGTAGCTCATTGGGTTGTGGCCCAGGGCCAGGTAAAGTTGGCCCAAAAGTCGAGAAGACAAGCCCTCATCGTGACGTCATCCCAAGAAAACCCCAAACCCAAAACGAAAAAAATTTTTTTTTCAATCTCAACTAAAAGACTTGCTGAATCCTAGATGCTTTGAACAGCTCTCTAGCTCAATCGGCTGGCGAGTTATGAAGTTGCAAATATTTGAAAAGTCGCGTTTAAAAAGTGGCCGTGCGAGACTTAAAGGGTTCATAGTCTCAAGCTTTGGCGTTAGCAGACACCCCAGTCCAAACTTTGTTTGAAATCGAATACTTCTGGAAAATCGAAACACTGAGGAACAACATTTCCAAATGTTTGGTTTTCGTTTGATTTCGTTTCAACATTTGATCTTCGTAGACAAGCTACTTTATAGACATGCACGTAAAATTTAACATTCATTGCAATATTGCTGTACCATTGACAGTTTTGCAATTTATTGAACCCTGTTGCTTGATAAGTGAAGCTCCACTTTTATGAGCTTTCCAATTTACTCCCTTCCAACCTTCATCGGTTTCCAGTGAAAACATGTGACTCCAATGCCTTATTGCGTAACTGGCCTGTTCGCCTTTCCCAAGTTTTGTCTTTAAGTTTAAATATCTGAATAAACTTTTTGGCTTGTGAAATTGTATTAACTATTGTATTAACTACTTTCTAATACAAACAAATTGTAAAGAGTTGATAATCAACGAAAAATTTCAACCATTCCTTTGTTTTCAGATTTTCACGCGATATCGACGAAATGGACAATCGTCTTCCCATTGTGCAGAATTCCTTCATTCAAACGGTGCTGACTTATTCCGCGGTTTGGCTTTTAGATTTTGCTTTCTGTACTAGGATTTCATGCAAAAACGAACGCTTAGCCACCGTATTGGTTGTAGCATATCCATTTAAGAAACTGTTCAAATGTCAAAGAAACAGACTAACAGAATAATAATCGTAGGCAGTTACGTACAGCTATTTATAATACATGCTGTTGCTTTCTGAATTTTTCGACATTTATTTCCTTACAACAGGCCAGAGTCTTCAGCTCAGTTTTGACTAACCTTTTATCCAAATTATGACAAAACAATATATTTCGATAAAAAGTTTAAGACAAAAGTTTTGAGGAGACGTTTTGAGAAAAATATGTTCAAACTTCAATGGAAATGGAAACTTTCAACTCTGAACTGAATTGAAATGGTAAATTCAGAATTGGATCGCAACTTAAATATTCAACTCCTCTTGATTGCTAGAAATATTTGTTAGAGCAATTCGCGAGAGATGTTGCCCTGAGGCAAAACGTCGCAGAGTTTTTCAGCAGATTGATCATGATAAGCTCAATTGCGCCTCCATGCTGCCGTACATGCGGCGTTCGATAAAAATGTATGTGGCCGTGCACATGTAATTTAAAATATACATTATCGCTGCCGTGCATTAACAAACACTCTTTGTCCACTGCATGGGAGCAGTTAGTAGAAAGACGATCAAACAGACGTGCAGAAGCAGACTGGGCTCATTGTGTGGAAGCAGAACAGAAGCAATGCAAAAATAAAAATATCTTAAACTTCCTGGCGACCGTAATTCCTAGAAGCATACATGACGCAGTTGGCCATAGCGAAAAAGGCCGTGCACCCTGCTTTAAAAGCAACTTGAAACATTTAGAGCACAAATACCATAAAGCGTTTCGCTTGGCCAAACCGGCGCGATGGCTTGCGGCTGGCATGTTTATCGATTTCTGTTGGTGAAAACACGCTGCCGATCTTGCAGGTATCTATCATGATCATTTCACTAGCAACAATCTGCTTTGCTTTTCCTTATTTTCTCATCGTTTGCCTGGTCATCGCTGTTTTCTTCGCCATCTTATTCCAAGCCTATCGCAGCGGTGTGCGAGAATTTAAAAGATACGAAAACATTTACAGGTATGCAATAACTACCCTGTGCCTTGAATGTTTGCAACTATTTGTTGTGAATTTTAAATGCAATCAAATTGATCAGACCCTTTATTGTGGCATGGCATGCTATATCAGTCAATGAAATCTTTGCAAACGTTTACTATTTCGCACAACTAGTTTTTTTCCAATACGAGTGTAGAACAGTTAGTGATGCATGCACTGAGTGCGCGGTCTTTGAATGGTGTGACGCTCAAAAGTGAAGTCTTTCTGTAAACAAATTGAACAGTAATGCAAGATTTCGTTCTGTACACCAGAGATACAATCGAGACCTAAACGTCGAGACCGAGACGTACATAATTGAAAAACTCGAAACCGAGACCGAGACTTCATCAAAAAAACGATACCGAGACTCGAGACTTGAAATTCGAGACCAGGGCTGGAGACATGAAAATCTGTAGATTATACCGAATTTTTTCCAGACATTTTCAAAAAATGTCATCTCCACTTGGAGGTTAAACTTTTTTCGAATTTCCAGTATTTTTCCTATCTGCTCATGTTATTTCTTGCATGCAGACACAGCAGACAAAAAAAGTTGATTTACAGAAGCGTCTTGAAGCAATGTACGTTGTAGTATTGAAAGTCTCAAGGCAATAGCTTGTGACCGATACCTGTAGTCTTCGAGCCCAACACGGAGATGAGACCTTAAACCTATGAGAACAAGCCTCGAGACTCGATCACTACTGTACACGATGCATAAGCATACTCTAACCCAGTTTCAATGTTTTTAAAACTGTAGCTGGAAACGCCTGCTTCTCTTCATAATCTGCCCAGAAATAAGAAAAAAACTAAGCAATCTCTAAGTCACCTTAACTATCATGGCTAATTCAACAACAAAGCATTGTAGAGAAACACTTAACATCACCCACTTTATCGATAACATGTTTACAAACCTGATCTAAATCGTGTGCGACGGTAATTTGAAGAATAAAGCAACGTTCCCAAATCGCTTGTGAAGCTTTGTTCAAAATTGTCAGGTCTCCCTACATTTCTCATGTGGCTGCAACAACTCACGGGCTGTCTTCCATTCACTCGTACAACAAGACTGAAGATTACATTGAACTGTACGTACCACGTCTTGCCTTCATTATCAGTAATATAAATAACTAAAAAAAGGTTGCCATATTTTTTAGTTGAGCATTCAACAAATGTACCCTTGCCGCTTGACATCTGATTGTTGTGTAATGCTAGCAAAATCAAAATAAAGAAAGGCTTTCTCGTTAATGCATTTCATCCCAAGCATGTTTAGAAGCCTCATGGTACTTCATCAACTGATCAAATTTGTCATGAAATGATTAGTCAGACTTTCAACATCTGAATAGCTTTAAATTTAAGATTTAGCGCTGCTGGCAATAACGGACGACTGTTAAAAGTCGTTAGTTTGGTATAAACTCTATCCAGTTTAGACCAACAAGTTCAAATGTTTTTGCATTATCCAAAAGCATCAGAAACAACAAACGAGATTTCATATTTATCGTACATTTTTCATTGACTCCCTGAAATCCTTCTTGGCTGTAAGAACCTCTCGTCAAGAACTACTCATGAAATAGGATTTTTGTGAGCAAAACGGATAACTCCATCAGTCCATCACACTCATTAAAAACCAGTCACGTTTGATTTCTTTACAGGTTCTCCCAGTACATTGACGCGCACTCTGTTCCGTTTCAATGCTACCACTACTGCTTGCAGTGGGTGACGCTGAGATTGGACACACTGTCAACTTCATCGTCGCCGTTTTCGTTGTCATCTCATCTGTTTATCCGCAGTCGTTTGGTGTGACTGAAGGCTCGGCCTATGCGAACCTGGCCCTAACGTACGCTGTTCAGGTCAGCTTGAACCAAAAAGTATCTGTAAAACAACCATTTTTGTTTCAACTTTATGATACATGAATAAACACAAATTGCACGTCCGTTTACAGATGACTGGTCTATTCCAAATCTGCATTCGCTTTATGATTGAAACGGAATCCCTGTTCACTTCAGTCGAACGTGTCCGCGACTATATCACAGAGTGTCCAACCGAGCGTCCGCACATTGTGGAAGACAACCGTCCAAGTCCTGATTGGCCGAAAGGTGGCGACATAAGGTTGGTACCAACTGGTTGGAAAATAACTTTGAGGTACTTCCGAGCGCATACTTGATGTTAGCGACGTAAGAATCAAACTTTTGTGTGTGAAATCAAGCACAGCGCCGGCAAAGCATGATTTTGCAAAATAATAGGGTCGTACATCATTCATCGAAAAATTATCATCTGAAGAAGTACAGCACATTGTGAACAAACGGCAATTTCACACAAAGATAAGCCAATTTGTTTGTTGCCCTTCCTCGATTAAGCTGTTGTGCTACGACACTTCTGCTGTAAGATGTATTGAAATGATTGCAATCAATTTTTTCTTCCAGATTCAAGAACGTCGCCATGCGTTACCGACCCAATCTTCCGGAAGTATTGCACAATGTAAATTTCAACATCGCATCTAAACAAAAAATTGGAATCGTCGGTCGAACTGGATCAGGTTAGCAGCAAATAATCTTCCATCAAGCGGTTGAACGGTTTCGCATGAACTGAATTATGTATTCTTGTAACAATTTTCATCAACTACAGGAAAGTCCTCGTTGGGAACAGTTCTCTTTCGTTTGACTGAACTTTCCCGAGGGCAAATTTTCATCGACGACATCGACATTGCTACTCTTGGACTTGAAGATCTGAGAAAAAAACTGACCATCATTCCACAAGATCCCGTGCTATTTGTAGGAAGCGTCCGTTACAACCTCGATCCATTTGAACAACACTCCGACGAGGAAATCTGGAACGCATTGCATCAGTGCCACGTCAAGACACTGGTAGCACTTGGTTCCTCCTTATTCCGATACAGGACAATTCGGCGATGCCGTTTCGGCGACGGGGCGTTTCGGCGATGGTTGTCGCAAATGCTTTATACGAAAAAGTGTGTTTTTGAAATGCAGTAGAATTGCCCTGTAACGACACTTCGAGGGACCGGAGTAAAACTGTCGCTGATGTTGAAATGACCTTACAGCCGAATTACAACAAATCGTTCCTAAAATGGGGGCTTTGGTTGAAGGCCAGAGCCTGACAAGTATTAAAAGTATTCGTAGACTAGGAGTGCCGCGTGCTGTATCGTGTTTTCGCGAATACTCTGATAAGAAAAATACAAACGAGAATTTGAAATCATTGGCAGTTGAACATGCAATACAAAGCATACAGTAGTAAGGTACTGTATACGAATCATACAGTAGTAAATACTGCATTACCTTCTTGCACAGAGNCATTAAGTNTCGTTTGTGCTGTTCTTGAGACAGCTTTGTCTAGCACACATTGTCATGTGCTTTATCTAGCACACGTCGCCAAAACAGCATCCCCGAAATGTCCCATTCCGCCTTATTCTTCAATACATTAAAACTCTTTGCAAGCTCTCGAACATTGTTCAATTCGTGGGAGCGCATACCGGTTTGCACTCGTCAGATATATTTGCAACAGATGATTTTTTATCACAACTAATCCGCAGGGCCTTCGAGAGGGGTCACGAGAAGCTCGTCTTACCCGGCCACCCATAAGCTGATTCTTACACGGGAAGATGAATGCACTCCAAGGTTTCCTGTAATCAAACCCCAAATTTCTGGTGGAACCTAGTTGCTTGTACAACAATTAATCTATTTGTAAATCTTAGCATAACAGCCATCATATCTATATTCTGATTACTATGCAAACAAGCTATACAAATTTCGACCAGAGCCCAGAAGCAAGGAGTCCAGTATCGGTGTAATTACCCCTGTAAAAATTTCTCTCAGAGGTTCTGCCAATCCGTGCTTCATCAAAAAACATTGATGAGTTCTGTTTAAAAAGTAGGATATGCAAAACCTCTTGTAAGACAATATTTCTCGAATGTTTTATGTTGTGTGGTTTATTGTGACAGTTAACCTAATTACACAATACCGATCGTCAATGTGACTGTGGATATTAAATTTTCAATTAAATCTGCCAAATCTCTCTAATAATGATGACTCGTTTGTCATTCAAGCGTACACTTTTTGTTGCAGGTATCTGACTTGCCTGAGAAACTAGAAAGTAAAGTTGTTGAAAATGGAGCAAACTTCAGTGTTGGCGAACGACAACTTCTTTGCTTGGCTCGAGCCATTCTTCGACACTCCCGCATCATAATGCTCGATGAAGCCACAGCTGCCATCGACAGCGAAACCGATGGTTTGGTGCAAGACACGATACGTGAAGCGTTTGCTGATTGTACGATGTTGATCATTGCTCATCGTCTTAACACGGTTCTCACTTGCGACAAGATTTTGGTGATGGACAATGGCAGGGTAAACCTATTTGAATAACTGAAAACACATTTCTTTTTTTTTGATGAAATGTTTTTTGCAATGCACAAAATAAATTTCTGTCGTTGAATAAATGGCTTATACCAACTGCTTAGTTTCGATAATTCTTGAACAGACATCAGAACAGTTATTTGAGAAGGCGTCCGTCCAATTAGCCCGCACGAACGTCTGCCACATTTGCTTCACAAACATTGAAACTTCGCGATTGAAAACAAACTCGGCCTTTGCTCATTGAATATACAAATAAGGTAATCGCCCAACGGAGTGAAAATTTCAAACAACCTCTTGTATCCAGGTCGTTGAGTTCGATGAAACCTCAGTGCTTATAAAGAATCCTGTTTCCATTTTCTCGAAAATGCTCGCTGCAGCGGAGATGGCAGATGAAGATCGTCAGCAGGCAGGAAATGTCAATCTGGGAACCAAACAATCCAGATCATTTTTGCGAAATGGACACGTTTCGCCTGTTGCTGATGATCCGAACGTTGCTCGCAGCAATTCCAATAGTTCGCACGACAACCTTGCTTTTCAACCCGACAATCCTTAGTTTTTTCATAATTTTTGCGGTAATATGAAAGAAATTTGGCAACGAGTGCCTGCGCTTTTTTCAATGGCAATGTAGCTCATATTTCTGGCGAACAATGTGGTTTGCAAAGTCTATGTTTTGTGTTTCTGAAAAATGTTTTTGAGTCAACTAATTTGATAGTTTTTATGTCATTTTTTTTACTTTACCTAAAGTTTTCCTTACCTTGAATCATCTCCATTCAGCAAACGCAAGTTGATTGTTTGTGCTTCATCTTATGCAAGGAAGTCACGCATCAACTGATCATTCGCCGGATGTTGTGCTGTTTGTAATCAAAGCATCGTAACGCGCTGCTTCATGTGAAGGCTTCTTTTCTTGTTTGGAATTTATCCCAAAATTTCAGTGACGTTGAAGAAAATAAGCCTCTACAAAAAGCAATCAACAATTTTGAAGACATTGAGGCCTTGCTTCCGTTTGCTTCACTAAGGATTTCACGACACCAATTTTTTATCGTTGGCACAGGAATTTTCAACACCACTGCAAATGTGTCCCGTCAATGATAAGTACAAATCTTTTGATAATTGTGAAGTTGTTATCGCAGCCAAGTGAAACTTGTTAGGAAAGCATATAATTGTTTTAGCTTTGGCGAAATATCCGCAGGTTTTTCATTTTCATCCGTTGAATTTTCCAAAAAAAATTTGGGTGCAGCTAACGATTTAAAGTAAACTGTACAAAATATGATGTAAGTGTACAGATGTTGCCAAACGTTAACTAGTTTTTATTATATTGCTACCCCATTTAACGCCATTTCTTACACCAAGTCACAACTCCCTTCACCGACTTCTGACACCTTGCACTAGGTTGTCATTTGCATCAAGCAGATTCCCCAAAAGAAAAAACATCTGCACATAAGGCAGTGGTTAATCGTTTACATGATGTACTCACCACGTCATGACAACGCATGATCTGTTGTTCTTCGACGACTACGGAAATCAGGTTGGAGGATATTAAGTAGATCGTAGTACCCCAAATACCACTTTAAAGACTATTTTTCCATTATTTTACAAACATTGCTTGTTAACGCTGTTGGTTGGCATGAGGATAGATATTGGAAGGTTTACCATTCTTGTACTGGGATGACAATGGAATGCATCCGTGACTGCGAAGTTACACCAGGAGCCCAAATATTGTTGATCAAGTGAAGGACCGCTCGTAGAGAATTTGTTGTCAGATTTTTAAACATTTCACAAGAGATCTTGTTACGACCAGGCACAGTGTTTTTGCTCTCTCGTAGTAATACAGTAGAACTTGTCTAATTCGTCATCGTTTAATTCGTCAATTCGCTTAAATCGTTACTTTTTCGTCGGTACCGGCAGAATTCCATCTTTTGTGTACATTTCTGTTCGTCAATTTGCTCATTTCGTCACCTCTTTCTATCCCTTAGAAGCGTTTTGTTCGGCTAATACGTCGTTTGCAGTTTCGCTTTTGATGTCTAAGCAGCTAGTACGTGTGGGTTTTCAAACAAATTAAGAATCTTTATCTGAGCATTGTTGCACCTTGCCATTTGTTTATCGAATTTATACACATGGTGCGAAGCGCGACCCGACTCCCCATTGAGAGAACGCGGAGTCTTTGCAGTTTGTTAAAGATTTAAAAGGTGCTAGATTAAATGGAGGAGTCCAGATAGAGTAGCGGAATTAATTGTTGTATTCAACCATAACGCCATAAATTTGT
>JGI24158J21664_10010905_pt1 | contig 12103 bp, 16 predicted proteins | sample Ectturendosymbi3_FD_21664 | JGI IMG/M metagenome (IMG submission 21664) | reverse complement strand
CGGGTCTGTTTTGAACGGACACCAACCACGGCCACTTGTTTTCATTCTCGTTGGTTGAATTTCCAGCTTTGATGAGTTTGGTTGCACAATTTCGTTTGAACTTCAACAAATTTGTTGCATTTTTTTCTCTCCTGTCTGTACGCCAAGTGTTTTTGACTTCAGTGCTAAACCTGCACCTTAGTTTTGCTGTAGCCTGCGCAGGCATATTTCTGAAAAAAAAAATTTTGGGCAAAAGCGGAATACTGAAAAGCAAGTGCATGGCATACATACAAAATACTGCATCTAAATTAATATTGACAATCACCGGCTTCACGATCATAGACGTAGCCGGAGGGGCCCTGACCCCAAAATTTTTAGAATATCTAGTCATTTTGTGCCTTGAGAGGCGGTATCCCATACAAAATGCTGTTGCTAGCCTAAAATTAATAATTTTGGTCCCCCAAAATTTTTGGGCTAGCTACGTTACTGTTCATGATGCCCATACACAATAGCAGGAAATCACTGCTTGTCGGAAGTAACTTTGCGTAACTATAGCCTATTTCAGATTATCGTTAAGGACTCCAGATATTTTCTAGTCGGCGAGATTTAAATAAACAAAACGAAGATGTTCAAAATTGTTGCGCAGACGACAACTTAATTCGATTTTCAAGACATTTTTGATAATGTGAAAAACTAATTTTCGTTTAGCAATGACAAAAAACAGCAAAACGCATGCAGAAATCTTAGCACCTTTTTCAAAATGATTGTATTTCATGCAAAGAAATCGTGTCTCTGTGTATAAGGGAAACTTCGCAATCTCAGCAGTGATTTAGTTAAACCTTTGCTGCACTCAACACCGTACGGAGCTTTTTAATGCAAAGTCGCATTCTAGGTGGAAATCACCAAAACAGTGGCTCAAATAAAACTGTCAAAGGAGAACCAACTGACTAAGTCGGCCCAGTGCTCAGCTATTTTAGCTCTTCTTCAACAGCGGCCCGATGCCAATAAACTCAGCCAGACTGCACCAGTGGCGATCGGAAATCAGTCGGGAGGTACGTACGTTCATAATAAACCAACATGCACAGACATTGACAACATACGTTATGTTCCCGTATGGCAGGCTATTTGGCATTAAAGGAAAACTATATTTTCTAAAATATTTTTGACTCCAACATTAAATCAACCTTTCGTTTGATGCAGCTTTTGATATGAAACCGTGACTTTTTGCACACCGTTCAATTGCGGCAAATTTATTTCTGATCCGACCTTATTTCGCGCAGGATCGGTGGACGTTTTCGAAATGGCGGCTCACAACAGCAATCGCGAGCGCGGCACGATCGTTCGAGTGCACGGAGTGGGTGGGAACGCCAAACAGAAGTTCGGCAAAGATCTTGAAGTTCGAGCCACCAGCTACTCTCGCCACGTTAACCTCAACATAAAGCTTAACAGATAACTGTGGTACTAACGTTGGTGGATGGCGGCCACTTGTTGCAAGATTTTTAAGGAGCAAAGCTTTTTTTGTCGACACAGAACCAAATAAATGAAACGCTCTGAACATCATTTGTTTTCGGTGAAGCATCTTGGAGAAAATTTGTTTTGCGAAAAAATCTTAATCACTGCAAAACATGCTGCTATAAAATATTGCAGCACTACTATTTTTGCAACGTGAATCCTCTGTGCAACCGCAGTTTATCATCATCAGGACAGTAGTCAAGAATCCATAAAGGCAGTTTTATCAGAGGCGCTTAAGCGTTCAANAGGANATTGCTAAGGGTGAAGTCTTGAAGTACACTGGGCTTGAAGTTGTTTTTCGATACAGGCTAATACAGGTCTTATGGGAGAAATAAGTTTTCAGAACCGGTGAAAGTACTGCTTAACGCTAGGTTTCGTGTAAGTCCACCTAAGTTTGTGGACAAGGTTACTGCCGGACTTTGACATTGGTCGTGATCAAGAAGACCAGTTAGTGATTCTGCACGATTAAGTTTATTTCAAATCGTTCCCAAGTTTTAATAGCCGGAGTAGCAGCTCACTTATCATTCCAGCGCGGCCAGTTGAAACACCGCAAAATATGGAGATTAAACACTAATAGCAACAGGAGCTTTTCTTTCCGTCTTTCATATCTTTGTCTGTTTTGATGTTTTCGTGAAGAGACGAACGATGAATAACTGGTGAAATCCTGTAGCATGATAGAATGAACAAAAAAATTATTGGAGCAATTTTTCTCGTAGTTTCGCGTTACAGCAACGGGCGTTCGAAAGTTTTCGCACCGATCTAACATACAGTTGCACTGAATCTGACCCCGCTTTTTTGGTATGTTCGATAAAACATAATTTCTGTTCGCTCCAGGTCAGAGTGAAACAGCCACTTTCCGCTTGGAAGAAACAATTTTCCAATTGATTATTCAAATAAGGAGCGTTTGTGGGAGGGCAGTTTTGGAGATTGAGGATCGGAGCGTCATGAGATCAGTAATCAACGAAAGAAACGGATGTTCATCGAAAAAGAAATTTTATTGCGAAAGAAAATTAAACACGCGACGTTTTCAACCGCGGCACTGAACTCGTGCAGGGAACGCAGCGTCGCGCATCTTGGGAGGAATACTCGCCGAATAGGTTTCAGAGCTGAAGAACGCGCGGCGTGGTCGAACGCGTCACTGCACTGAGTGTGTGTTTGGTCGACCGGGAAGGTGCCATTCCAAAAACATATGAAGAAACGCGAAAAAACACGAGGCAGCACGCTGGGGCGACTCAACATCGCCTTATAACGAAAACTTACAAGATAAGACGAAACATGAGAAGAACAACACAAAAACCAGTTACTCGCGGAATGGAGCGTCAAAGCAGGTAAGGATATAATGTTCAGGCGACAGTTGTCATCGCTGTACAGCAAGAGCGCATTGCTGGAATCAAGAGGAAACCGCATGCAGCAAACGACACGAGCGCACACGCAACATGCAGTGGGCGTGGTCACTGTACGAGGGCGTGGCTGATTATTATTATTATATGAAGGTAAGCGGTTTTACAGTTCGACGGCACACGAACGAAAGGAAAAACAGCAAGTGAAACTTAATAGGTGCTCGGCCCGAGCAACCAATGAAGTTGTGATTCGACGAGTTTTTCAAAGAAAAACGACCGAGCAACGCAAAATACCCGCGAAATTTGTTTTTTCNCTNGATGTCCAGACGTTTCGCATCAACCACGACATTCCCGTAATGACACGATTCTTGTTTCTGCTTTCGTCATTTTTCCNGTAATCTCTGAACATGGCAATAAATAGACTTCNTGAAGACGCTTTCGCAGCGCTCAGCGAGCTCTGTTGAGAAACCTGAAGCGATCGCGAGCAATGCCTGCGTCGGCGGTGTGTGGCACCAACCGATCAGTCAACAACCATTGCTGCTTATCACAGACAATACGAAAATTACCACAAGCGCCGAAGTATTTCACCTCCAACAACCAACACAACACATTTGCAAAGATCAACCATGCACAGTAAATATAGTAGTTTATCGCATACATTTAAAAGAAAGTAGGATTAGCGTAGCGAGACAATGCACCAAAATAAAGGCAACGACGTGGACAAGAGATCGCGTTCGCCACCGACTTACTTTGATGCTGGCAATCCACGAAAATCTTTCTGAAAAAGTGTGCATGGGCGGTTTTTTGGACATTATGAAAATACACAAATTACTCTGAATTTAAGCTGTTTTTGCAGCCGAAAAACACTTTTCATTCAGATCACCGGAATTGGAAAATGAACAGGTGATTGCGAAGTCGCTCGTCTGGTTTCGGTAGAGGGGGGGCAATTGATCAAACGACGATACGGTCGAGCTTGAAACGATTCTGTGATCATGTTTTTGACACTTAGTAAACCGATCGGCAACGCACTTTTCACACCATGACATCAAATTCACACGAATTGATCGAACTTGAACTGTTCGAATCACCTCTTGACGTTGTTTTTCTCAGCAGGTTTATGAAAGCACTGCCGGAACCCGGGACCAATCGCATTTACCATGAACCAGATGACTTTGTTGTCGATGGAACTTGCCGGTGCGATTGTAACAAGCACCGGCTGCAGCAGCGCAGCGTCCGCGCGAAACTTTTCTCAGCTTCGTCGAACAGAGCAACTCAACAAATGATTTCGCTCACAGTCAACCGCAGCTCACGTCCGACGGTTCCTGCCCACACAGAGATAACCCGCGCGGCCGCTGACTCAGCTGGAGCGCGTGGGTACTGCAAGTTGGCGGAGGCGGGTGATGCCGGGCATAGCGTTGCTACCGCCCAGCTCATTTGACTGTGGCAGGTCGATGCCGGTGAGATCTCCTTATCTCATTGCACAGGTAAAAGAAAATACGTTGATGACGGAAAGAAACCGAACGCGAGAGATTTTCGAACTGTCTGCCGCGTCCAGCGAACGGGAGGGTCGTTGCCGCGATGTTTAATCGTCTTCGCCGTCGGCGAAAGGTTCGTCGTGGCTTCCGTCCAAGTTCGGCAAATCGTTCAGTTCCGCTTCCGCTTGTATCAACTAGAAATGTACAATTCAACTTTGTTGAACAGGATGCACGAATGAGCACTGTGTGCAAATGCTTCCTAAAGACACGCTGTCGCATGTAACGAACACAACTGAACAATTGGTTCCCTGAATGGAAAAGCACCCTTGATAGCGACGCGAGTAAGAAAATAACTTTACGAAAACGAACAGTTACTTCCCTGTTTACGAAAACTGAAGACATAATACTGGGAAACAAGGCACGTTTCTTGCTAAAAATACATATAACCAAAAAGGTTAAAACAACACCCTCTTTTCTCACGCACATGTTGAACAGCGCTTATAAAATTTGGGGCTGACGACGTCTTCAGTATGATCGAAAACAGAAAGCGATTAAATTAATTTCATCAGCCCGGCACAACACGACACTTGCAAAAATCACTAAAATATTGCATTCAAACCTCTGCAATCTCTATCCAAACCACCACCTACTGTATATTGGAATTAACGACTTTCCCAAACAAAAGACGGCCATTCGTATCCCGGTACTGTCACATTGTGGATGTAATTTTTTGAAAGGAAGCAACCGTTGCGATAAATTTTTCGTAAAACCAAACAGTACTTCCAAAATAGCGATTGGTTAAAAGCAACCGGTAGGTTGTACACACGCGTAACCATCGGCCAGAGAACGACAGTAGATGTAGTACTGTGGTCGCAAACAGTGGGTGAAACGAAACTAAGCCAAGCGTTCAGCGCAGTCTTCATTAGCCAAACCATGAAAGCACGATGTGGTCATGTACTGTAGCTCGTGATGCGCTGGTGCAGTCGGCTCTTGATGGCGCGCTGACTGGAATGCACGAGAACAGCGTTGCTTGATTACGCAACAACTGCTTACAAATGCGACACGCTTTATCACAGCGTCCAACTTCCGTTTCGTTGCAAGCACAGTGAAGCAAACGAACCATTCGGTTAATTAGCCGAGTGCGCTTCCGCGTGCGCAAGGGAAAACTAACCGATGCCTGTGCACTCGATCGTTTCGAGTGAGACGGGAAGTATGGTTGTTATGCAAGTGTGCACTGGTGCGTGAAAACACCAGAGTGGGTGTTTCGTAGCGACAGTGTTAGTCGCGGTGTCGTTGAATGCATCAGATCAGTGGTTCTTTACAAACACGCCGAACCTTTACGTAGTATTCCAAGCTTTTTTCGAACCTCATTTTTGCCCAATGTAGCAGAAAGTAAAAACGGGTTAATGAAACGAAATCAATCAATCAACAGTTTATATCTAATTATACAATAATCACACGCTTTTAGACATGTTTCAGATGACCTTCGTCGAACCCCTGAAACGGCTTCGTCGAACCCCAGGGGTTCAATCGAACCCAGTTTAAGAACCACTGCACCGCATGTATGGACATTTCCAGCAGCAGCGACGACAGCAACGTTCAAAACAAAACGATAGCGATCGCCCGATGCCAACGGACGATACGTGTTTCGCACATGAGCGTCAGATTAACTGGTGCGGGGAACGGAAGCCACCGTGACAAAGGCCTTGTTTGTCATGGTGGCTTCGAGTGAACGCACCGAGAACAGCGCTGAACTTGTTTACCAGGCCCGGTTGCGCGCTGCGTGATAAGTCCGCACGCAATCGCCAGCGGAAAGTGCGAAACGTGGAGCGGTGCACGTCATCCGGGCTTGAAAACTGTACGGCAGAGATAACTCCGTCAAGTCGATAAGACGGATCCTTCTCAGCAGCGGCTGATCATCAACAAGATGCGATTTGTTTCGCTTTAACTTCAAAAANCGCACNACGGCCANAACAACGCACTCGCAGAGCGTCAGGAGGGGGGGACATGTGCAAAAAGATCTTGCGGGTGTCGGTGACAGCGCAAAACGCACGACGAAGAAAACCAACACCAACAACCGTTTTCGGCGCCTTACCAGGCCGTGGTCTTGCGGCGTGTCGACGGCGGCCGCCACCAGGTTGGTGATGCTCTTCGACTTGGTCACGCATTGGAAATCGACGTGACGCGACTTGCTCTCTTCTTTTTCCCAGGACATGGCGATGAAGGATCGCTGCACGTAGTCGTAGATCACCTCCTGCCTGCCGCTGCTGCGCCGCTTGACCTGGTCCATCGAGATGGGGTAGCCTGGAAAATAGCACTGTGAGGTTCGCAGCAAAGCGACGTTTTACTTTGATGGAGGTCGTCTCGGGCGTTCGGAGACGATGAAACCGCTCAGTTGAAGAGCAGAAGCAAAAACAACGTGATCAATGCGAACAAGGTTACGGTGGCGATCGACACGTACGCATTATAAAATAATTTGTGCTCGAATGAAACCACAAATGTCAGATCCTGTCTCGTCAAAAGTTCAACAGCATTTTCTTGATCAATACATTCTCGTAGAATCCGCTTTCAAACTGGTTGATTGGAAGCAGTCCAAGAAAAGAGATGTACCATGTGCTGGACTTTTAACTAAGCGCCATACAGTTTATAACAGGGCTCTCCAAACTACAGCCCGCAAAGCCATTTCACCCGGCCCGCAAATGCACTCTATCAATAATTAAAAATAACATATCTATGAAAACTTAATTTGGCAGAAAGTAACATATGCTGAACCAATCACATTACGTAAGACAGCCACATGAATGTCAGTTGTCTAAGTATTACTGCAATGCAAGGGTGACCTAACCTTAGCTGATGTTAGCGCAATCTGAGGTCTTTGTTAATATTAGGTGCATCCCATTTGAAGCCAGATTTGCCCACTATGCTAAAATCAAAGAAGCAATTTCAACATTCGTTTTAGCAAATGCTCTTTTTTTTAGTAAACAACATTAATGTTTTGAAAATTTTTTTATTTACGACCGAGAGTCTGTGACTGGCCCTCGAACAGTTGTGTAATAGCTTATGTGTTCCTTGGACGTACATGTTTGGCGACCCTTGCTTATTGCACTAATGATGCCACATGCTTTTTTGAAAGATATTTCCGCACAGTCGCTAACATCGGTCCTTTTGGCAGTGGCGATTGCTACGCACCATAAACACAAGTTTCAACCCGCCTCCTGCTATAAGTACATTTACTTCAGCAATCGAAACAAACCTCTGGTAACCAAAGAAAAACAAAATAGCGAAAAAGCTGAACGCGAGCGTGGCGGTTTACACCGATAACACAATCACGGTGATTAGAATTAGATTTTACATTTAAACGCACATGAACGAATTCTCGTTTTTTCCTAATTGCCCACATACAAATGCGTTTCAAATGCAATACCACGCGCAGATCCTGAGATCGGATCAAATCAATTAGTCCGACCAGACCTTCGATCCCCAGACGAATCTTTTTCAGGCCTCTTTCCTTCAACACAGCCTTGGCCACTTCTCTGTTCTCGTTGTACCGCAAGAACCTGTGCAGCTGTGTGCTGTGAATCGTCTCCGTGTACTCCTCCCCCATCTGTGGGGGGAAGTCCAGGTCCCATTCGACGTTGTCGTCGTCGGTCAACACCACGACGTGGCATTCGCGATCGCCGCACTGCGAAAGAAACCGGTCCTCCTCGTTTCGAACGCTTCCTCACAAAAGCGATAAAGCGTTGCCAGGGTTTCCGCGCAATTTGAAAGCGTTGCTAAGGCAACTGTCCTTCAACGGCCGGATCCATGAGCCAGCTCAAAAAACCTGAAGCTGTCAAATTTGCTTCGGCGGCCAAACAGATCGTCACCTTATGTTTAGACGTTAGTACACAGTAGATGTTTTCGGAAATAAACATCTCTTTTACAGACTTGCTAAAATAAAAACAAACGCATTGTTCAAATTGTCGTGGAGGAAGTCTTGCTCCGACAACCTCAACAAGGCAGAAAACTGCGAGTGCGACGTTTAGCAAATTTAACAACAGACGGTTCCAGGGCCATTGAGCCCACGTTGATTTGAGACCACATTCACTTCAAACCACATTCGTTTGAGACCTGCTGATTTGAGTTTACGTTCATTTTACACCACGTTTAAGCGCAGATTTTTTAGTTTCTATGAATCACATTTTTACGACGGACCTCCCACATTTTTGCAGGAAACTTGAAGTTTCGCGAGGTGACTCTCAACTCTCATGTAGATGTTTTGCAAAACTCATATCGCGAAATTACTCCCTTCCGAATCCGAGGTGAGCCACGCTGCATTGTAAATGCACTCGTGCTGTGACGCACAACAGAGATCAGAAGAACTGATCATACTTCGGGTTCGGAAGAGAGGGTTGCATCTCGGAGATGACACTTTGTAAGAAGATCATTCAAGTAAAAAACATGTTTCGTGTATTCGCCCGCTGCTGTTTCGAGGCCGCCTCGATCGTTTTTTGCTTTTTATTTAAAAAGTGAATAAAGAGTTTGATTTTTTCATTAAATTTTATCGAGCGGTCACAAATTAAATTCTTTATGGATTTTGACAAAGCTTCCTGAAATCTATAAAACTTTTAAACGTGTGGGTTAAAGTGTATTCTGAAGTAGAACATAAATGTTGTACGAGCAATGCTTTTCGATTTGTAGGTTTTGCTTTGGCCTAAAATTGTAGGAAAGCTTTATCTGAAGTTACGTTTGAAAAGATAATTCACACAGATTACGAGTCCGAAATGAACAGCCTACTCATGAAACAAGTGACAAAAGTATCACCGCAATGATTTGAGTGATCAAGCCAAAAGGTCTCAATGAACAAGTCCAAAGTGAATATGGTCTCAATTTTCTGTACACCACAAAAGACAGTAGCAGTCACTGACTTGTGCTACTTTGACCATAATCGGTAGGATGTCGTTTTCCAAGAAGTTCTGGAACTTTCGCCTGGCTCCGTCATTGGAGATTTCATGCATGAATGAACCTACATTGAAACCAAAAGCACAAGTCAATGACTGAGCAAGCACTTCACTTGAAAACCTATACAGTACAGGTATAGAACAAACCATTTAATGAGGGTCGTTTCTTTGGCCGACAAGGCTTATTCTATTGGTTGGCGTGGCGTTACCTGATAATTGCGACATTTCAGCAAGATGTAAGCAGACCGAGTTCATCAGCTTCGCAAAAGTACCGAATTGCCACAAGGAGACAGTGTCACGAAAAGCTTACACTTACGAGCATTAAACGTGCAAGCATGTAGAATGGACGAGGGCGCTGGCAACATCAACTTTCGCTGCCTTCGGCAAACTAATGGCAGATTGCAGAATGCACGCTGCCATTGCCGGAATGGGATAACGCACGCTGTCAAGGTTTTTTGCACATGTGTGGACAAATTTGCGGAAAGCGCGTTTGCCGTTGCTCTTTCATCACCCCTCAGAACAAGTCTTTGCGTTTTGTAAAGGAAGGTTTATCGATAAACCACAGAACGCAGTTCTTAACTGTAACGCTGATCAAGAACAATGCAACTTGATGAAGCAAAAAGTTTTCGGACAAATGTCATCTTGTATATCGGCTGGGCAGCATGCTGCATGCGCACGTGAAGTTGGCAGTGGATAGTGCCTGGCACAAGACTAGTCAAGGAACAGGGTCAAAATTGAATTTGAACGCAGCAAATCCTCTACAGGTGACGTTGCCACGTTTTCGTTCCAGGAAGCAAATTGGGTTTTTGTGAAATAACAGACCATGACGCAATCAATGCATGAAGTGAAGCACAACTGCAGGTGCGTGCCACTCCGAAGTACCACGTGGTTTTTCGCGCGCTTAACACCTCGGCCACAGCTCATCGTTAACACGAAATTCGCATAAATGAGTTTTTTCGAAAGTATAGCTTTCTTTCCAGATCCCAACGATTGAAAACAGGCACAAAGTTAAAAAGTGTAACACAAACGTACCAAGATTCGTGCATTTTACAGTTTCATGGCCGAAAGGCAGAAGGAAATACTCGCAGGCACTTCGCAGATCTCTGATCGAAACCCCAGGTGGGCACGTGACAACACCCTCTGTGTAGTATTCCTGAAAGACACTGCCGAATGAAAGCTCAATTTACAGTTTTGCAGCAGATTGTTAGAAAAATAATGTTAGCACTGCTATTATTTCATAACAGCTACAATTTCTTATTAACGTATTAGCTAACAGGGTTAGAATAAGTCGATAGAGCGTTTGAACGTATGTGTTACTTACATCAGCGATACAGTAAATCACTGCCGAATGGAATCGGTGAGCCAAGCTATCTGCTTGCCAATCTACAGTATATTCATCGCATGAAAGCACTTAGCAAATTAAAGATAAGCGTCTCTGTCATTGCAATGAACCGGCAGTTGCCAACATGACAACTGTGTCCAAACTACTATTAAATTTGCATGAAGCATTACCAGCAGTGCTTTAAAAATAACAGCAGATGTCCCTTCTCCGATTTCATATTCGCCTTTTTCGTTCGGCTTCGTCCATCCGCGCTCGTCAATCATGCAGGAGCTAAACATCCTACAAAGGCAACAATTGCAAAGTCAATGGAAAGCAACGCACCGGCTGACAATAAATGCTTGTTAGGAATAATGACGCTTTCGGCGGAAAGTAGATGCTGATAGTCACAAAACACACAGAAGGGCATCGCCATGTACGTTACACATGGAGACTAATCATCTTCGTGGCCTTTCACACGCGCGAAAGAGCCATAGATGACCACGAACCGTAGATAAAAATCTTGAGAAAGTTCGTGAAACTCACTTGGCGAGCATCGTGTCAGGTTTGGACGCGAAAAGATTTTTCTCAACAACGAAGCGCGTGTCATCGACGAGCAATACAAACTTCTTGTCTTTTTCCGTCTTCTTTGACGTTGCTGTACCGCAGTAAGAAAGGCTTGATTACTACGGTCATGAAATGTAAAACTCTTAAAAAGGATTGCAACACAAGAAGTACGAGAACATAATCTTCTAAAAAAAGTTATGCACCAACTGATCCAGTGCCATCAGTTTAGTAGCCCGTCACGTTTGGGTCGGTATAATCTAAGCGCACTCCAAAGCTACGAAAGCAATGCAGTGCCAGTAGACATAAAAGACTTTAATGTACACCATAGCAATATTTGTTTTAGCTTTGGAACACTAGCAACTCTGAACGCGGGACTTAGTTTCATGGAACTCAAACTACGGTCTGCACACCCCATGACAACAAAAAAACTTTTGTGGGGTCCACAACGCCATGGTCTACTCACTGCAGAAAACTGAAACAAAAAAAAATATCCCAGATGAAACCTTTTCAAATTTTGCGGTCAAAACAGGATATCAAATGCAGCCCTTGTGGGTCCTAGCCTCACATAAGTGAATTAAACACCGCAGCTGAAACGTGATTTCAACGCAAATGCTTCCATGGGAGCTGCAAGTGTTTGTTCAAATACGTGTTCACTGCATTGCGTCAGACAATACTACAGAAATATTTTCACAATGTTGAATGATAGTAATGGATTTTTTAGCCCCAACTAAAAACTATTGCCATGGCCTGTTTGCATCAAAGACTTTACTGTGTCAAAATGCGCTGCTAAATAGCTGAAGTAAAGCTTGAACAGCAATTCTATCGGTATTGGTTTTACGCAGCAGGTTCGGGTGGTGAACCCGCAGTCAGCGAGTACAAAATGTTGGTCTTTATTGTTTTTTTAGGAAATCAGGCAATTTATAATGGGCAAACAAGTACAGCATATATGATGAAAAGCATTTAACCTCACCA
>JGI24158J21664_10010904_pt1 | contig 12103 bp, 8 predicted proteins | sample Ectturendosymbi3_FD_21664 | JGI IMG/M metagenome (IMG submission 21664) | reverse complement strand
CCAACCCATAGTTGGCAAAAATGTAGCAAATTCACCAAAAAAACATCACGAAAAAGTTCAAAAACCAAAAGTACCAGATGTTTCGTCAGATACTAACCAACTTTCCGGTAAACGTATAGCGTTGAATTTTATATAATTTTCTTTGTCTATTATAGCAGATTTGTTTGCTACAAAGATCGCCACACGAAATGCCATCGCGGGCCGTAGTTTGCCCAGCCCTGTTTTAGAGTGAAAAACTTCACCAACTGTCTTGTTACAGTTAATTTAATTTTTAATTTATTTGTTTGTGAGCAGACACGAAGTCCATAGTATGAACACACACACTCACACACTCTGCAAAAGTTAAAAACAATTTCATGTGCAACGGTATAATCCCAACAAATATTCAGCATATATTGAAGACCACTGAATATTGTTGTAACCTGTAAGGAAACACACACATATCAACAGCAAACAGCAGGCGATTTACAAAAATATTTCCCTCAGCCTATCCTGCTCTGGTCTAGCCAAGCTGGGCTAGGTGTTCATCAAGGTAAACATTATGTTCATGTATATCCTAGTATTTTTATACTATAAATATTTTTTCATGCATTTGCCAAAGGTTCGCCCACCTAATCTAGGGTTGCCATACGTCCGGAATTTCCCGGACATGTCCGGAATTTCGATGTTAAAACTTGTGTCCGGAAATAATTTTTTTAAATGTTCTAATGTACTGAATTTTGACAGCTAGTAAATTGCGTTTAACTTAAAACAATGTGCATGTGCTGTGATGATCAAAACTTCAACTTTTACTATTTGGCTGCTTCCAGCGTCTAACTAAAACAATTTTGCCTGATTTAGCTTTTTTGCGGTGGGTTGGTAAGTTGTAAGTTGGCTGCACCGAAAAATTCCGTATAGCGCTTGTTTGTTGTCGTGAAAAGTAGATATTGAGACTGTGAGGAATTTTGCCTTTTCAGATATGCCAACCCTAACCTATTCACGTAGGCTTTTTCAGGGCAGTGTAGGCTGTACATGCATGGGCTTCGGAAGGGGGTCAAGGCCCCCTGGATTTTGACAATTTTAGTAAAAAAGGTTACATACGTAGTTTCGAGGGGAAAAAAAACAAATTGCACCACTTTTGGCCTCCCTAGAAAAATTTTTGAAAAATTCCTTCGTGCCCCTCCCTGGAAAAAATCGTTCTGACGCCCATGTGTGCTTGATCATCTGGAGAACACAAAACTGGAGTGAAATCTTCCAGGTTTCACTTGCTTGGAAGACTGGCACCCTTTGCTGTTAGGCTCATTGCGTTACCTTCACACTGCAATTATAAACGCATGATGAAGCAGAAACTTTTTTTCCGAAAAGACGCCATTAAAAAATCGCTGGTGTGAAAACGAGTTAGATTGAAAACGCATGACCAGACATATTTTTTGCTTCAGCATATAAGCCAATATCGGCGGTATTTTCCTGGAAGAGATCAAGGGTCAGATCTGCACCCTTCTCGTGGACAACCATTCAGGTCTATCCGGAGGGTCACGACACATGTGCAAAGATCATAATTGGAACAATATAACCGAATGAAAAATGGATATCTGAAAGTTATCTTGTGGCCACCGTGTGTTGTGAAACTCTTGCATGAGATTTCCTGGCTTTTCAATTCCCGAGCAGAGAAATACCAAGAAACAATGTGAAATGTAGTACTGTACCTATCGTAACTAACAAAGTGACTCAGGTTCTTGCGCAGGGACGCCGGAGAGTGGGGACATGACGGGGACATCGCTCCCTGAACTTTCCAAAGGGGACAACGGGGACGGAGGTTTCTTATCATCACAGTGTCGTAGGTAATTTCATGGCTTATCAAGATCGACTTGAAGCAAATTTATTGCAGCTATTCGCCCATTCAGGAAATTCAGCAGGGTTTTCTATAATTTCTGTTATTATTTTGGATGTCATTATTGTTGCTGAACAGAAACAAGCATAACTGGTAACGACTTTTTTTTTTATAAGTTTCCATTGCCCTCAATTCTTTTACTGCGCCCTGCCGCTGCTCTAGCGTCACTGTGCCTGGGTCATGTTTTAAAATTATATCGCGCATTGCGAGAAGCATATGCTCACTACGTATCGCTTCCGAGCTATCAAAATTGTTGACCATCTTCTAATGAAATGCATATAGGCTATACAGGAGACGAATCATTGTTTTGCAATTGCTGCAATTACCGAAAAACAGGAAATGCTACCGTTTCTGCGTACCAGAAATGCCGTTTATTTCCATTGAATTTCCTGCAAGCGTATGATGTTGCGGCTAGAGGCAGCAGAGCAAATTTTATAGTGATTCGCAACTTAAGACTTTCTTTCACTCAACTCCGCTTCGAAAAAGCTGGTCGCCAGTGGGGGTATAGCACCGGGCTGCCGATGTTCGACTGTTGTGTTCTGTTTTATGTTTTTTAGTTTACTACAAACTGATTGCAGTCTCATACCCGTAGAAGATGGGAAGGTCCTCGAGCAACAAACACGTTTGCAGAAAAGTGGCCTGTTAAAAGCCGTTTAAACATTACTAACTTTCAATGAAACAATTTGAGATGAGCGCTTGTTAAATATGTTCATTTTATTTGATGCTTATTTTTTAGCAATGTGCAACACGCTTGTACCAGTGCCGGATCAAGGTAACACGGGGCCTGTAGAAAAACTTGGTCCTACCTACATAACAACCGATGGACATTATAGCTAAACATCTTTTTTACCAAAATAGAATATACGTATTTTTACCAAGAAGGAATATAATACTGTACAAGCTAAGTACAGCTCACAAGTACAGAGATAACAATGCTTCCAGACTCATCAACAACTTTGTTCTTTGTTGCTACAGAGGAGGTCAGTGTGATGTAATAATATTAAAAATAATGCCACTCATAACAATTGAAGCAAGCAATGTCTGAAATTTGCGGCAATTTGGCCCCATTGCTTGGTTGGTGCCTTGCTTTTGCAAACGACTGTAAACAGTGGCGCAATTGGAGGTTGAGCGGAGAAGGGGGAAATTAGGTGAAAGGGGTCCGCTGGCCACTGCAGGGGGTCCACTAGCCAACACTCAGAAAAACACTTGAGAAATAATGTTGAATTTGGATATAGATGACTATACTAAAACCCTAAATCGCCAGAAAATACTCCGAAAAACAAAAAAGAAACAACTTACTGAAAACCAAAAGAATACTAAAACCGAAATATAAGCTAAGTGGGCGCCCGGTTTTTACATCTAGCTTGCCAGGGGGCGATTAGCCCCTCTTCCCCGTCAGTTACGCCACTGGCTGGAAACTACTTTAATTTTCAATTCACTTCACAGTATTCTAATGTAAAAGCATTCAATTATTCAACTGAAAATCTTCGCTAACTGCTTATAAAAATTTTAGCGAACTACTGACTTCTTGGACTGACAAAACTATATATGCATGTAATAAAGAGAAAATTTAACACCAAGGACCGCGGGGACCGTGGCAATTGCTACATTTGTTACTACTGATAATCCGCTGCTGGTTTGTACTTTCACCCGATGCAAGTTCACTTGCATACTCTTAGAATTAGTATGCTTATACTAGACAAAAAATCATCACTCTTTCAACAATTTCGAAGGTAGTCAATCAATTTCTTTTTCGTGACAGTCACATTTACAGCAATGAAGTATTTTTATTCATGACATTCAACAATTGCGTGGGAATTTATCATTTATATCTGCAACGTGCGTGGACGTTTGTAAGTTTTTATTGGTTCATAATACTCTTCTGCAAAAAACTGATTAAACGGCATTCTCCGCGTTACCCCCCCGACTACACCACTGCGTGTCACGGAAGAGAAACTTTTCATTGATGAAATTTTTACACGCACATTGAATGACTTATTACTATAGTGATGGTCAACATTGAATGGCTTACTTTTTTCAGCAAACTAAGTTTTAGCTTAACTATACTGCAAGCCTTCAAATCCTAACTACAGTGATAATGGCTGCTAGCAACCTTTAATCACTATTTAACTGTGATGTGTAGTGGCCCGTTTGTGCCATGTAATAATTCAGTTTTATTTCTAAAAAAGAACAACAAAACTATTTATTCACAAATAATGTTTTTTTTTTCAAAAAATTATTTCAATTGACAAACTCTTTGAAATTGAAAAAATGATTTTATCAAAAAAATATTTTGTGAAAATACTTTTCCAAGATAAAATTTCATGACGATATACTTCTTAACTTTCATCAGAATACTGGTTGTTTCTACAATCAGATTGGTTGTAAATGTGTCAGTTGTAGCACTGGATAATTCTGACATGAGAACCCTACAATCATGTCACACGTACAAGGCCAGCTGCAGTGCTAAGACGAACATACTTGATGACCTTTCGTAATGCTTGTGTTGTTAGATATTCCAGGGTACACCTATGGCATCTATCGATACTGGACTGAGTCTTAGATTATAATCTAACTGCAACGTGGGAAATGCAAAACTACTTTACAAAATATTTCGATAACTGGCATGTTTTTGGTATTTTCCGCTTACAATAACAACGGCTGTAATTTAAAATCGACTTCGACAAAAATTATTATGAAAGACATTATATTTTGTTATAAGAATGCAAAGCAGCATACCGTAGTAGAAACACGGTTAGCGATGTTTTTTGGATGATAAACTGCTATAAAAAGCGAACATGCAGCATAAATTTACAACATAGTTTATTTGCAACCTTCAATGGGAACAACTTCGTTGGTACAGAGTTAGGCGTAGTTATGAAAGACATTGGTCATGAAATCTTTTCTTTAAAAGATATTTTTGCAAAATATTTTTTGCGATATAAAAAATTTTTGCGCCCCCCCCTGGAAAAATATGTTGGACATTGTTTGAAAGTATTGGACATAGTTTAAAAAATTGGGCTACTCTCAGAAAAACTCTTCGCCCCCCAGTATCCCAAGCTGGTTACAGGCCTGGTTTCAGACATCCTACAACTAACATATTGAGTTTGACATAAAAACAGTAGTGTCAGAGAAGCCTCGAACACAGGCATCCCATTGTAATAAATTGCGACTTGCTGTTGTGTAATAATTTAAATGACGCGCTCACTTACATTCCCTTTTCAATTTTTAATCTTGTGAATCTGTTTTTTACACATCTTATTAGAAGTGGCCCGCAAGTATTCGCGTTTTTGCAAAATGGCCCGCAGGTCAAAGCTAGTTGGATCACGCTAATCTGTACGAGTTGAATAGATTGTCACAACGCAACCGACGTGGTGTCACTGTTGGAAGCTGCAATATCAGCCCTTCACTTTTTGTGGACACTTGTGCTGCTTGCATCTACTGAACAAGTTTTGAACACACACTTGGTCAATTTGCAGCTGCGTGGGATTTAACTGGGAGGTGCTGAACAGCCTGAGGTACATATTCATATTATATCTCTTTAGAAACTCAAGTCAGTGAACGCAACAAGTAAGCGGCATGAAGTGCACTGTAGCTGGTCGAGAAGTTGAAGTGCTTTGTGGTGTTGTTCTCGAGAGACGGTAGGCTCGTATAGGCATAACCAGGAGATTGACACGGAAATGACAAAACAAACACAGTGCTGCGCGAGCTTCATCGTCTCGTGGTCACAACACAGGAGCTTCCAAACGCCACACAGCTTTCAACAGTGTTCCCTCTAAGAAAGTTTGCACTGAGCAAATGTTTGTTTTATTGCGCATGCAATTGTGCAACCATGTAGACACAAAAACAGTGAAACGTTTCGAGCATTACAACGGCTGTGCGGTATATACGATGTACACGATATTAAATTTGGAATGTTGCAAGTGCGCGAGAATAAGATTTCACTGCGCAAATAGTCTGGCGGTACTGCGCATTTGCGCACTGCAGAGGGAACACTGGCTTTCAATTTTCAATCGGTCTTTATTCCGATCCTCACCCATGGTGATGAATCTTGGGTAAGTACTCTCCACAATAAGGGTAAGCGCAAGGAATCGATCGGCAAAATTTTAACAGAAAATCGATTTTGCTTGGGTAATGATCGAAAGGTACTGAATCTTGGGTAATAATCAACGAGTTCCATCTGAAGTACAAGCAGAAGAAAACAGATATTTGCGAATTCAGTCCATAGAGTAACGCTACGCGACGAAGGGCGCAGCTGTAAAATTCGCAAAACCTGAATCACAAATCATTTTTCGTAAAAGAAGATCCCAGTTACGATGGTACGGCCAAGTGACTAAAAGGCCGAAGAAAGTTTGGCGAGATAAGTTCTGCACTTACGGGAATACGCCCCAGAGACCAGCCAACCAGTGGTGTAGGAGCTGGGGGTGCAAGCGCACCCCCAACAGTGTTGGTTCGTCGAAAACTCGGGCACAGAAGCTTCGACTTTTGCAAATTAATGAAATTATGCTTTTTTGGTAGTGAGAACATAAATAAAAGTTTATTATGCCTCAGAAGACACAGTGCATGCAGTGTACAAAATCAAGAAACTGTTTCTTGTAACTTCGTGTTGTACTTTGTGAGAGTTGATGAGTAACCAACAGCTGCAGAAAATTTAGAGGGGGAAAGTTTATCGCATAAAACTTTTTGGGCACATTTCACGAAATTCGGGCAAAATATTATTCGCACCCCAAAACAATTGCCTGTTCCTACACTTATGCCGTCATGGGTTCTTAAACCGGGGGGCATGAGAGGTGACATGCTGGCTATGAGTTAGAACTAAGCATGCCTTCACGAGTGAATTGCTGTCGATTGTCGAAGATGCGACAACCACGCATGAGTCGCTTGATTCGCCGAACATTAATTTTTTACCGAAATTTTATGTCTCCAAGCTAATACAATTTGATTTAAAACGGCACAAAATAGCCCAGTGTCAACAATAAATTTGAAATTTTGATACTGAAATATGTCAATTATTATGTCATAAGATTCCGTACTTAGGTTTCTGCAATCAAACCAAAATCGGAGTTTAAGCCAGTAGGAATACACTATAACTACAGGCTACAGAGTGACAAAAGTGCATGGTAGGTAAAGTGTTTTTAGTAGTAAATCACGATGCAATAGCTTACTGTAGCAGTTGGCAGCGCAACTGAGTAAGTACAAGCTGATGTAATTGTTAGACCCCCTGCTATGGAGAAGCTAGTCGTGCTAACTAAAGCGAAGAGTCAACCTGTAAAGTCAATAAAGCTAAAGACCAGTTTGAAATTCCTGTATTACCGGAGGAACGTTCAAATTTGACTTTAGGTATAATGTTTAGCATTGATTTAACTTGGTTATTTTACTAGGTATTTTTAGCAATTAATCCAGTCGTGTATGACACAAAAGAAAAAAAGGAACAAGGTTCATCTGGAATACGGCTTTATAGACACAGTGAATGGTGAAGGCATCTCATACCAACATACTACAATGTGTGTTGTAATTCTGCGAAACGAGGCTTTGAGACCAAGTCGATTGCAGCGTTACCTTCAAACGAAGCACGCTGGTAATCAAAATAAACCTCTGGCTTTTTTCAAAGCAAGAAAGACTCTAGAAACGAACATTGTGAATCGTCATCTGCGGAACTAGTAGAAGCGTTAAAAGCANTCAGTCTTTTGTTGGGGGTGACGAACAGCAAGAACCTTGGGAAGATTCCTCTCTCTCATCCTACCATCAGAACACGCGTGGATGAGCTCGCAAGGATATTGAGTTTCAAGTTTTCGAAAACATACCTTTTTCGCCCTACAATGTGACGAGACCACCAATGCTGCCCAGTTGCCTCAGTAGTAGGTCTAGGTTCATTTTGTCGTATCTCCTTCAACTGAAGAGGAAAAGCTGGTTTGCAGACCTCTAGAAACGACTCAAGCAGAAGGTATATTCAAAGTTGTCGCCACGTTTTTTGACGACAGTGGGATTAAATTGGAGAAACTTGTGGATGTTTATTGTTTGCACTGTTTGTGGCCCAGCAGTGCACGGGTCTCGAAGTGGATTTATTGCTGGATAAAGCAAAAAGCCACCGAGAGGCTCTGGCCTCCAGGACTCTATCTGCTGCAGTAAAAGACGAGTTTGCAATAATCATGCAACTTTGTCGAGACAAGTGTTGTCGGTACGAAATCGTTTGCCAGTTGTGCAAGGACATGGATGGGCACAGTGGCTATGAATGCCAACAGTAGAATTTTTCCACTAGCAACTGAGCAGGCTTGACACTGTGTGTAAGTTCAAAAATTTGGAAGCAACAACGTTGATCTAAAGTCCATCGCCGAAACGTCGCCGAAACGGCATCGCTGAAATATCCCATTCCGTAGGTAATCTATGTTCAAGTGCGGTTTACGATCAAGGGCAGCTTACATTAATTTTTAACGCCATTTCGTGCGGCTTACAATCAAAGGCGGCTAACAATCGAGTTAATACGGTAGGCACATAATCGACTACCGGAAAAAGCAAACAAGGACGTTGCGAATCAGCGAAAACATAATTTTATTAGCGATGACGTCATAAATTACGTCATATGGGCCCTCCAGTGAAAATTGCCCCGGGCCTCCCTACCCTTTAATCCGGCTCTGCTGGCAGAGGTAGCACGATTACATCTTCAACCTCATGACTTGGTGGCGTGTTGGTGTGAAGCCTACACAACTATGAGAGGTTGCTGAAAGTTGTGAGGTATTTTGAGATCTTTCAGAGTTGCTGCCTCCGCGTGAACCACCGAGAGAAAATTCGAATTTGAAAATGCATGAAGTAACAGTTCAAAAATCACTGTTGTAGCAGCACGGTGGCTGCTACATGCGACGCGCTAAGCATAACATCCCTAGTAGCTCGAAAGCTACTGGGAGCTTCCTTCAGCCTAGTGCGTAAGTGCGCAGGCAAGCCGCTTCTTCACTGTCAAGGAGACAGCCACAATTTGCAATCACAGTTTTTCGGACTGTAAGTTGTGTATTTTTTATATTATTGTCAACTTCTCACGTTATTTGTGAATGCCATTTCATGAAGTCACGTATCTTTATTTCATGAAGAAAAGTAAACTTTGTTCCATGATGAGTACGGTCATCAACATATTGCCGTAACCAGCTGAAAGTTCACACTTCTGTGGCTTGCAAAAATGTTATTTGGATTTTTTTAAACAGAGTTCGACTAAAATGTATAACTTTGCGAAAAAAGTGGCGTGGGCTAAAAGCGCACAAATGACTGGAAAAACCGAACAGTCGTTTTAAAAAAATCAAACAAGAAAAAAAATGGCAACAAATTCATCAAAAGTGCAGTGCATAAGTAAACTAAGATTCTATGCAAAATACATAAAATCTGTTTCGTATCGTCATTGATTTTTGAGAACACTGAATCACATGCTGATTTTTCTTCACAGTTTGAGTTCATTTTAACAGAGGTGTACCCAGACTATTATAACTTCTTTGTCNAAANAGATATTGTTTAAATACGTCACTGCTGATGTCATTCATGCGTTGATGNTGAAATNCCGGTTGTCGTCACATTTAGCGATTCTCGGATACCGATCNTTCAAAATTTTACTTAAATTCAAAACCATACCAAAGCGTTGCCTCGTTGCTTTGGAGTGCATTGGTTTGTTTGGTTTAGAACCGTATTCGGAGGGTGACACAAGCTCGTAAAAAGGCCTTGAAAATTTTCAGTGCGGTTATTCAGCAAATTCTCCATACAATTCTGTTTGAATTTCTATGTTTTTGTGAAATAAATGATTAGCCGTAAATTGTCATATCTGTTTGCTGTAAACTATTGGTGCATCGTTAGTACGAGCCACAAGCAAGGGATGCACTTTCAATATTAAAACAATAAGTTGTCTGGCATACACTGGCTGACATCATTATTTGTACTCATCTAATATCCTCCTTAAATATTTCGCTTTTTGCATGTACAAATCCTATTACTTACAAGATAGATAATCGTGATTTCAAACGGCCTGCCTCAGGTCAGCGACGCTGATGTCTTATCTTTGCTTGCTTGCATACGTCAGTATTTTTATGATTTTAGTTTTTGTAGAAAATTCGCCGTTTATCAGAACCGCACTCACTTGAATCTGCGCTGCGTATACTTCATCTCGTTCATGGCGTTGAAAACAGAGCGAGGCACGCAAATGTACACCAAACAAATCATAGACAAACCGGTACCACAACAGACTTCACAATTTTACACAGAAGACTGCATTGTTCCTTTAGTTCGGAAAAATTTGCAAAAACAATATACACTTTTTCAAAAATTAGGTAAAACTGTTTGATTCTAGCCTAAATATATTCTCCTCTCTTTTTAGCTGACTTTTGATCGCGGTATTTTTTAACAAGACTTACTATAATGCTAGGAAATCTTCTAAAAAGAATCACACACAAACAAAACATTTATGATGGCCGATGCAAAGAGTAACGCTGCTTTAAGTTCACTCAGAAAATGTTCCTTTCACTTCGTGCAGTCAGTCACTAAGCTTTGAAAACAAATTTTGATTTCACCTGAGCGTTTATAACTCGTCTTCCAGTTTATCCGCACGGAAGCACTTCGATGATTCTGCCTTGATTGAGATTTCATGGACTGTGGCCTATAGTGTACCAAGAGCAAATTTTTGACAAGGCTCAGGCAAAATCAGCCTCGGCAAAAGCGTACAACTAAAAACAACCGTTAGGCTGATTCGACGCTTTGTACTTTGCTGAAGAGGTGTCTATTTTTACATAGCGACAGAGCGGGGAAGACCACTATGAAATTTTGGGGGGAATTACCAACGGAAACAACAGCAGTAATGAACAGCAGTGAAGTAATGAAGTACTGTGATCGCTGCACGTTCAATGTTGACGAAGAAGTGAAACTGCTGCTGGCCGAGCCGTGGAACCGAGTCCACCATACTCGCTTCTTTGCATTTTGTTTAAAACATTACAGACGGAACAGCTTTAGGTACTGACAACAGAAGTGACACCTCTGTTGGTCACGATACTCGCTTCCTCACAACTACAGTAGTTCCGCTGAGCGTTGCGACATTATCGCCGAAGTAGCTTCACCGCCCCAGCTGCGCTGTAGCCTTGGCGCATTTATTAACGAACGCGGTGTTTGGTCCTAACGTTTTTGGCATTTGACATCCGTTTAGCGTTTTTTAAACGTTATCGCCAACGCAAAATGTTCCTTTAGCTGCAAGTTTTCGCTCAACCACTGGGTGCATGGTTTTGACACTTGTTTACAGACGTGCCAGTTCCGCTTGGAACTGAGCAACTGACCTCACGGAGTAGTTCGACCACGAAGCTACAGGCCGTGTTGAATACAAAATAAATCGACCGTGAAACCTCTTGCGGTTTGGGAGAAGGGAGTGAAAACCACCTTTCAGCAAGCGGCAATCCTTCGGTAAACTCGCACTGACCGATAAGGAAGGGTTTGAAAGCTTTGTCCTTTGACAACGCGATGGTAACAAGAGATAAGCAAATGCTGCTGACTTTTGTTAAAATCGTTGTCATGTAAATGCTGTGAAGCAACAAACAAACCAGCTTTCAGTCTTGAGTACATAAGTGTTTCCTAGTGTTTAAAGTTGTTTTTCTCTCCTTAAGCAAACCCTCAAGTTTTTTTGCATTTCGTCCAGTTTTATGACTTTCATGTCATTAGGCTAAATGACTCAAAACGGCAGGATTTTCACAACATTACTAAAATTATGCCGACAATACTTTGAGCGGCAACTCAAACGCTGTTTTATGTAAAGGATTATGTAGACGCGAGATCATAAAATCATGAATGTGACAACTAAAAGTCTGTAAGTTCCTTGATTTTTTTCATAAGATCCCGTTTTNAAACATCACACAATTTAAGAAGTTTGTTTCTTAAAAAATATTTTGGCGAACTTTCTGGTACAAAAACACTTTCTGGTACAAAAACTCGTTTNCAACCAATGTTTGCTGCAAAAAAAGGTCTGACGGCTGTATACAAGAGAGATGTGATAATAGAATGAAATATACACAAAAAGTAAAACTTCCTCAAAACCAGTGGCGTCGCCAGGATTCTTGATTGGTGGAGGCCAAAGCTGAGTTCATAAGCAAAACACGGAACAACGTCCGCGCTTATGAAACCTTACGAAAATGATGTTTTTTCTTTTCACAGTTTTGCGTAAAGTGGACCAATCAACTGCCCTGTAACACCACTAGCTGTGCTCGTGCTCGCAACTCCAGATAC
>JGI24158J21664_10010903_pt1 | contig 12103 bp, 8 predicted proteins | sample Ectturendosymbi3_FD_21664 | JGI IMG/M metagenome (IMG submission 21664) | reverse complement strand
GCATGATCCATAATTGACAGCACCAAGTTCATGAGAGGCATGGACAGCAATTGCCAAATTCGTGAAATCTGCACATCAGCATACATGCTTTCCAACTCCATGCAACCCTTTATTCACCTGCCTGCGAATGACTTTCAGACATGTAAACCGAACCGCACTGTTACGTCAGAGCGGGCTGTCTCGTTTATTGCGGACCGTCGCTTGACATGTAAACGTAAATCACTTCTTGCTCAACTGAAATGTAGGCTGCAAAAAGCATACTGCAAGTCTTGCTCTTAAACCATCGAGATTTTCACCAGCAGTCTTGCATGAACGTTTCAACAGCAAATGGTGGCTTTCATCCAAAAAATAAACGTGGAAATTTACTAAAAACAAACTTGAAAAACTTGTCAATTCAATGAAGATCGACTTCTATTTTCCGGTTTAAATCTGAACATAATTATTCAGAATAAAAGCGCCAGAAAAATGCACCTTTTGTGGATGATATTTAAAAACAAGGGGCATTATATATTTAAATGTTGAGACTTCATTGTTGTTTTCACCCCCTATCAGAATTTTTGGCTACGTGCCTGCCTCTTTCCCTATTTGTTATTGCCCTCAGGATTTACTTGACCATCCCCGTTACGGTGGCATACGCAAAAAGGATTTTTTCAAAGCTAAAGGCAATTAGAACGTATATGAGATCATCAATCCAACAAGAGCACCTAAATAGTTTGGCGATTATGGCCGATGAATCCAAAATTTGCACAGGCTTAAGCTTGGACAAAATGCTGAGGAACTTTGCTAATGTTAAAGCACAAAAAATAAGTTTATCTTAGCAAATGCATTTTCCGTATCGTAGGTTGCCATAGCCTAAAGCAGGGCTGCTGAGCCGGAACTCAAATTTCAGGTTCGGGCTCTGACTCCAGACATCTAAACTTTTTAGCTCCAGATCCGGCTCCAACAACCAAAAACTTTTGGCTACTGATACAAAATGATTTGGGCAATTGAAAACTGAGAAATATTGTCTTATCTGTATTATTAGACCAGCGCATGGATAAAGTGTTGCGAAATGATGCGTTAATGGATAGTGGGACATGTGCAGAAAACTTTGAGAAGCCCTAATCTACACAGAAAGGAGCATGGGTGTAGGAAAGTTTCTTCCAGGGGGGAAAGAGTAGATTTTTCCAGGTGGTGGTCAAACGCACTTTTCCAGGGGTGGGCCAACAGTGGTAAAATTTATTTTACCAACTGGAAACTAAGAGACGAACTTTTTTTCTACTAAAAAGTTAATAAGAAAATATCAAGAAAAATGCTTGTCACGCTTTTTCATTTGTTGATGTTTNGTAGCTAAACTGTGATATCTTATCTTTGCTGCTTGATCACATCAAGCATGTTGTTAATTTCATTTAAAACATGGCCAATTGGCCTGCCGTACCCGCGGTAGAAGACTGCTAAGAGTTGCACAAATGATGCTTGGGAGCTGCATGCGGCTCTTAGAAGAGTGTTTGAGAACTATTGTTCTACAAATAATACCAACCCTGCTAGATACAATACTACAGCCTTAGCGATGATTGAACCAAGGAAACATCAAATACTTGCCGATCCATTGTTGCAGTCTGGTGTCGTAACTCGTAACTTCCTCTCAAATGGCTTTAGCTCCAGCTCTGGTCTATTTTGAACAAAGCTCCGGCTCCTGATTTTTAATTTACGCTTCGGCTCCAGGCAAAATGCCCAGCTCCGATTCTGGCTCCGCAGCCCTGTTTTTATGCACCGTAACTTTTGAACCAGAAACGCTGTGAGGCGCAGGGCCGGGTAACCTGAGACAAAATAAACTAAAACCTTCCCCACTTGTGACGTCACCCACAAAAAAACGAAATCCAAAACTTTCGAATGTTTTTTTCATTGCAGCCTAGAAGACGTGCCGCATCTTTTGAGCGTTTGAACAGCTCTCTAACACAATCGCTTGGCGAGTTATGGACTTGCAAAGTGGTGGAAAATAGCGCAAAAACGTGCTGAATGCGTGATTTCGAAATACGAACATTTCGTACACCGGCGCCGAAGGTGAAGCAGGGCGGAAGAGTTCGGCTTTTTACATATATCCATAAAGATGCAACGTACTATTACTTCTGCTGCTGAAGGAACAAGGCGTTTCCGGTTGGTGTGAGCTTTCTTTTGCTTGGCAACCATGAAGCAAACTTCATAAGATGCTTTAACTGATGCATTAGTTTGTTGGAAAAGTATACAGCTTGTGTCCAAGGTTTCTTTTTTCGACACTGCTTCTATTCGCTAAAACATACCAAGATCTTAGTCTTTTAATTCAGAATGAGTGTTATTTAGACGTCGAGTGAGAGAACTTGGTTTCATCGAATGATTTCCCAGTGTTTTCTGACAAAGCACACACACTGGAATGTCCGAACCATTGTTTACTGTTAATGTAAACCCGAACCGTAATAAAGTCTCTGAATAGGCTACTTCCTTTTTTGCTACAGTGCTCAATGTATACTTTTTTCAAAAGATTTAAAGTTTTTAGGTAAAACAACAGGCGTATTTTTCTACATTTGGTTAGCCTACCCGTCTTTTCTCTAAGCCAGTGTTGAATAGGCAGTCTGAATCTGAAAGCAGATTGCAACATCAGGTAGCAGCTAAAAATTCGAGGCAATACTGTTTCAGCCTATCAATCAGGCAGCAGCGTAACTGCGGTTGCGACGTGTGCCCATTGACGAGCGAAACCTCTCCACCTGTCAGCGCATCTGGAATACATAAGAGTATAAATTGTGTTTCGTATCTAAGCTTTCAGCTGTTAATTAACCAGCAGGTAGTTAACAGCTGGCTATTTTTAAGAAAATACGGTTTAAGTAAAGTTCTATCTATAGCTTACCAGAACGATCTTCCCCTTCACTAACACGCATTGTCTTCAAACGTTGCGATGTGGCAATATGCCTGATCAGTGGTTTATTAGCGCACTCCAGTGGCGATTAGTGCGACACCAATTGCTGGGTGTTGTCTTCCATTAATTTGCTGCTGGTTTGAAAAAGATGAATCCATCATGAAGAAATAATCAATGCGAAGTGCCTTATTCACAGCAGATCAGCGCAATTTTAATATTGCAGTTCAGGTAAAATATTGAAACTGTTCAGAATATGTGGAAGTGTTCCACATTCAATTTTAGTTTATTACACTCACAAAAACAGAGTTAGGTAAGAATATTCACTCAGATCTAAAGTAGGCTACCCCTTGAAATGTCAAAATGCACCAATGGTGCTACAAGTACCCCGGTTTGGGAACCCATGATCTAAACCAGTTTTTCCCAACCCGAGTCCGCGGACTCAAATGAGTCCGCAAGTACTAGAGGCAAAGAAGTTTTCTTTAATGCCCTCAAACAATAATAATTTTATCAACTTCATACAATCGACCTTTTTGTTCGTACAGCGATCAAATGCACCCAACCAGCGTGAAAAATCAAAAATTCGACTGTTCCACATGACATTTACAGTATACTTTTTAGGTAGTCTGGTCGGTAGCTTTAGTGTAAAGTTGTTATCTAAACCCCGGTTAGCGCTTTCACCGTCTTAGTTTATCGTTGCTAACAATAGCAGGCGTGTGCATATACCAACAACTACTTGAAACTTGGATTTACTTCAGTTAAAGTAAACGGTGAAACCCGGTCACTGTGCGCGTTATGCTTAGAAGTCCTTGCTCGCGGCTATCTCAAAGAAGATAAAATACTTCGGCATCTCAAGTAAAAATATACAAAATACGTTGACGAAAACCTTGAGCTTTTGAAGAGAAAAAACACCAGGTAACGTGAAGTCGTAAGCCCACTTATCGTCCATCTACTTCAGGAGTAGAAGCTTGCTCCCATAGTAAAGCCGTGCGTGCTTTTACTGATGCTTGGAAAAACACAAGATCAAGCGCGCCTCGTATGGCGGGAGGGAACTTGGTCAAACCAGTAGCCGTGCAAATTACCAGGATAATGTGCAGTGACGCCGTAGCAAATACGTTAGCTGTGGTTGTTTACTTATTTTGTCAAACAACACCATCGATCAAGTGGCGCATCCAAGAACTCCCAGTCGATATTCTGAAACAAACTATTGCTGCTGCGAAGCGAAGTGGAAGTCTTATTTTAGAGTTGGGCGAAACTACAGATTTAGAGAACGATGCACAGTTCACCGTGTTCTTGCGATACCGCGCGACAAAGGACTACGTGGAACAATTTGTTTTGCCGTCCACTTGCCAAAAATACCACTGGAAAGTTGAGTTTATTGGCGCAAACATTAGACAACTGCAAGGAAATTAAAGTTGATAAAGTTGAATCGCTGGAACATCAAAAAGGAAACTGTTAAACCTGAAAGGAAATGTTCAAGAAAGTAGATTCCTTCACTAAGGAACATCAGCTTTCGCGGACTCACTGCCTGTCTGTTTGTGCCGATTGATTGATTTTGTGCTTCCGCCATGACGAGAACCAAAAAGATTTTATGAGTTTATGAAAAGTGAAAACAAAAATGTTTAGGTAGCCATTGTCCTTTTTTTACCAAGAATAAAGTTGACAGCGAAATAAATTTAAGAAGATCTGACATTACTTTTAAAATATGTTTAATCTGCTGCCAATCACATTAAATCCCGTCTCTTACGCATTCGTTAATTTGGTGCTTTGTGTGACGAGTGGGGGCAGAACAAAGTGGGCATTTGTTCCATTTGCATATCCGCTGGCTATCATGAGGAAAGAAGCTGGAGAGTGGCCCACGCAATGACACCTGTGCTTTATTAAAAGAACAGAAGCATAATTTTGCTGAACGATTCAAAGACAGCAAGAGGATCGCCAAATAGCTATTCTTAGGTGATTTTTTATACGTTTGAACCAGCGAAGCATCTCCATGCAAGGACAAGGTAAAATAATTTTAGATGTGTCCAAGACATCGTCGCGTCTAAAGGTAAAATACAGTTGTGGATCCATTGAATTGGACTTGGAAAAATAGCTGCTTTTCTGGCATTAAACGCATTCCTTTGCAGAAGGAGTAGAAATTGATTTGTGCTGCATTCGTCAAATCTTCTTGAGCGACTTACTACATTTCTCCGAGTTGGATAGATACATCCCTTTTCACAGTTACATTAAACATTTAACTGGTTTTGAGGTTCAACAGCTACGGCTTCACTGTGAAGTGGATTGCATTGCTGAACAGCTGATTGAACTGCAAAGTCGACAGATGTGGAGTCTCTGACTCAATTCTGAATTAATGTCCAGTCAATGGAACCAAATATCTCTGGTCTGTGTCGGCAGGCAACAAAAACTCTTGCTTTTTCCAACTACATACCGTTGTGAAGCTTTTTTTCAACACTATAACTATTTTAAGCACCGAAACCCACTTCAACGAAAAGATAACATCAGGTGTAGGTTGTCTACAACAGGCCTTTATTTTCAAAAAACTTGTGAAACAAACTCAGAGACATGATTCTCATCGAAATTTGTGTATGTGCGATAAAAGCAAATTGCTAAAAATAATGTTTATATTATTCTCGTAGTCATAATCTATCTTGAGTCCGCGAAGATCTATACTGGTCCGAAAAATGTCCGTGTCTTTGAAAGGTTGGGAAACACTAGTCTAAACAAACAAAGCGGAAGGTGCACTTCTTCCGGCACGCGGTGTGTTCTTCCATTCAATTTCATGCTGTGCAAGCGGACACCTTTGTGTCTGACGCAAACTGACACCGCGTGAGGCTAGCACGACGCATTGAATCTAAACGCGCACTCAAGAGACGCTGCGTGCAGTTTGCATAAAGCTGCTGCCAGCTTTCTTCACAAGGACCAGTATTCGAACAAATAAAACGCAAAGTTTCTTAAAATAAGACGAACTTTCACGTGCTGGCTGTCGTAAATCCTGAACGACCTGTGTTGAATCGTTCCAAGTCCAACTCAAGTAATCAAAATGCGATTAGGATTGATCATGTGGCTTATTATCGACGATGCATGTAGTCACATGAACGCACCGCAGCAGTTGCGTTTTTATTGCTCGTTTATTATCGAGGTTTGGAGGCAATTTGTTCAGGTTTTATTAAAACTACGTCAAAAACAATCGCTTTGTAAAAACTCAGTGTTGAGGGCGCTGTCAAGCTAAGGTGGAATCGCACGGCATTTCTTTGATGTTGGATTACAGTGCAGTATACCTATGAACAGAGATGTTTGACCAGAGACCAAAGCATTTTGTAATCAGCGCCTAAAATTGAGGTGGATGAGTCTTTTGCCTCTAACACGTCACTGTCGTTTGCCAGTAGGGTGCAACTGCAGCTGCAAAGCATGCAGCTGAGAACACCACACAATAGAGGGCGCTGCAAAGCCGCTCCGGCTCGCCCACCCTGGTAGGAAGAGCTCCACTCTGAAGTCTTGATCAGAATTTCACATGAACTGCTTTAGCTGTTGAAGAGAGAGAAAATTCATTGTCTTGAGAAGAAAAGTCTTATTGCCACGTACGTTTTGCAAAACTAAGTACAAGCTTGTGAAACATGTTGTGATGTCGCAGATTGTGTGCTAGCGATAAAGCCGTTCGCAATCGCACTTTGCTTACCGTATAGGTTGTTGCGCTGATCAGCTTTCGCCACGATTCTACTTTTGCGCTAAAAATTATCACACACCGAACACAACGATCAAGTATAAAAACCAACNCATTAATTAGAGCACAACTTGCGTAGCGGAGGCGTGTCATGAACTTTCGTACTGAACACCTGCCATTAGTTTGCGTGGCATTAGTCACGCCCAAAACTCACGCACGATTTGACGCTTTAGCTAACACAGAGACGCTGAAGCCCGTGGACCTCCCAGTGAAAAGCATTTGTAAGTTACACGCTAAGCGAGAGATTTTTTACTTTAACTGTGGAGTAGACCTTTCGGATGTTCTCACCAACTGGTTATTTTCGGTACGATTGAGATGAAACGTGACTATTTTACTCGTGAAGATGGCGCGGTTGGCGAACGCGTCTTCGCTTTTTTATTTTCCAGTATCAACGTAGCTGTTTTCCTTTGCAAATGACTCCCTGTTCTACTTGCCACAGCTAATCTTTTGCAACCACACGGTTCACCCACCTGCGAACAGCGCATAAAATAAAATCGAAGAAATCTTCTAAGATTCTGTGTAGATACGATCTCGGCAGAGCACTTTGTAGGTGAAAGATTTACTCTTTATCGCAGTGGCTGGCCTTCGCTAAGCAACGGTTCTGTTTAATATATACGGTAAATTTTCAGTTCTATCTGAAAAAGATGCACGTGATACACGTGGGTACAGTTGTGCCAGGTCATAGCGAATCTTGTTTTAAGTAATCCCTCAACAATATTTCATGAGATTGGCTTCGATGTGAGCATGCCTGTGAATGTTACAAGCCTTTCACAACACAACAGCTAAAGACGGGTACGAGCACACGGAATTACGTGTAAACAAACGAAGCTGATCTCCATTCGCAGAGACTGGTCCAATTAGCAAACTAAGATTTTGCAAATGCGGTTTAAGGCGTTGCACTAGATCTTCACGTACGAGTGATTCTCATTGTAGGGTAGCCAACAGAGAACAACGATGTGGGCTTGAAGGTTTCTTTTGCACGCAAAAATATTTCAAAAACTTACGCTGTACCTTCTTTGCGCAGTTACCCGCTCTGCTAAAATGTATGTGTAGCGCTCGTATCTGTACAAAGTTCTAGTCTTCAAATTAAATGCTATGGGGTTAAGGTTTACCGGTACGCGCGTTTTATGTAACTTCACAGTTTCGTTTGCTCGGCGCGGAAGCAGGCAGCCTGAATTGTTGTATGGGGGTGAGAGTGAGCTGATAAAAACAAGGCCTTCTGGAGAAAATGTTTCCTCTGGAAGGCCTTGATAAAACGCCTGTTTATGAGAGAGATGGTCGCTGTTGTTTGCAACCAGAGCACGTTGCGGTGTTCAATCAATACGATCAAACAACAGCAGATGAAACGCCAGCTGATTTTTATGGCAAGTGACAAGCTTAACCTGCCATATCCTTTGCGGCATGATGAATGCTTGACGCAAAAAGGCAGCGTCGCTCTTGTCACTACTGTCAAGGGGCCGAACCTGCGTGCAGGCGAGCAAACATTGTGCTAGCGCTTGTTTGCCCGCGTAGCAAAGAACGCGCCTGCTTGCGTCAAGCGTACGTACAGTGCGTGCACCTGTCGTTTTTGGCAACCACGCGCTCGCACTCATATAGAGCATCCTGTTTTGTTGTAAAGGCGGAAACCCATTGCAGTGATTTCGAAAGCGCAATAGTTGTCGTCAGTCGGTTGCAACAGACAGCACGTAGGCATACGCACTTACGTCCATTCAGTGTGGACGTCAACAAAGGCCCTTAAAATAGCTCGTCCTGTGTTTCATAGGAAGTTGCTCGCTAAGCGCACGGTATTATTCACGCTGATATATCTGTTTCTTCCCCGGTAGGACGTTTGAACTATTTATCGTCGAAAAGGGAGACATACTTTACGCAAATGTCTTCTCTAACGCAGGCATTATGTGAAGCTAACAAAATTTAAAAAAAGATTGTTTCTAAATGGCAGTGGTTCTTCGAGATTGCGGATCTTTGCCAAAATCGTCGCTATTCAGCAGCCGTTGATTTTCTTACAACGCATGGATAATGATCATGTGCACCATAAGTGTACGGGAGTGCATATTTTTGGGGATGCAAAAAATATTTGCCCAAATTTGATCTTGCTTTCCCAAATAACGTATGAACAGCAAGTCATAATGTTAAGACTAAAACGTTCCATTGTAAACTAATCAAGGTTTCTGCATGCCTAGTTAGGCTTACGTCTACCAACTACCGGGGTTCAAAGCCGTACGCCCTCAACTAGCAATCAATATTCTGCATAGCTGCATGTGAACAATGGTAATATTTATTATGTTGAAAAAATGTTAGCTAATTACAATAAAATTGATGGCCGTCAAATCTTATATTTTAAATTACATGTGGACGGCCGCAAACTTCATTATCGAAGCCCGCATGCGGCCGTACGACCGCAGGTTGCGCACCGTTGCGCTACATGTTCCCAATTTTAATATGTTTCTAACTCTACCCAAATTTGAATGAAGTTGTTTCAGTTGGCCCAATTTTGATTTGGGCTGTTGTAGTTTGCTGAAATATTTATAATATATGCAAATCTGAATGACGCTCTTCCAATTTGCCCAGTTGTTTCTAATTGTACCCAAGTTTGAATGAAGCTGTTTCAATTACCCAAATATGATTAGGGCTGTTGGAATTTGCCCAAATATTTCTAAATGTATGTAAATTCAAATGAAGTGGTTGCATATTATTCAAATTGGAGTGAAGCTGTTTGAAGTTCCCTAAAATTGAAAAAGCTGTTTGAAGTTCCCCAAAAATAAATAAAGCTGTTTGAAGTTACCCAAAATCGAATAAAGATGTTCCACTTCGCCCGAATNTGAATGGAGCTATTGTTGTTTGGCCAGAGTTAATTTGGTCTGTTGGAATTTAACCANATTTTTCCAATTTGCGGAAACATTTTTAACTTCATCCAAATTTAAATGAAGTAGTCCCAATTTGCTCNAATTTCATTAAGGTTGGTAAAATATACCCAAATGATTTTGATTTTATCCAAATTTGAATAAAACTTTTATAATTCACCCACACATTTCTGAACGTACTAAAATTTTAACGGGGCTTTTCTATATAGCCCATCTTTGAACAAGATTGTTTGAAGTTGTCCACAATTGAATGAAGCTGTTGCAAATTGGCGAACTTTGATTTGACTGTTGGACTTCACCCAAGTGTTTCCAATTAATCTAAATGTTTTTGATTTCACCCAAGTTTGATTGAAGCTTTTCTCATTTGCCCAGATTTAATTGAAGCTGTTGGACCTTACCCAAATGCTCCTATTTTACTAAATTGTTTCTAATTTTACCCAAACCGTTATTAAACTTTTTTAGTTGGCCCAAGTTTGATGAAGGCTGCTGGAATTACCACATGATTCCAGTTCACTCAAGGGCAGTGTTTATTTTGCCATTAGGGGCAAATAAGAATGGCAAAATAGTGTCAGACTGTTTCGCCGTTTTGGCCATCATTTTGCCGTTGATTTGTTTATTATTTTGCCTTAGTTTGGAAAATAGACACTACCTCACTTACATGTGAATGTAGCTGTATACTTTGGCCAAATTTTGAAAATTTTTGCCCGAATAATGGCCAATTTTTCAGCGTTGGGGATGCGACCGCATCCCCTGCATCCCCATGCCGTACGCTTATGATGTGCACGACTTGGCTTTGGGCGCAGGACTGCAACTGATGTACGACCGAGTTTCGCCCTGAAACGGACAGTTTTGTTTATTGACCTGGCGCATAACCCAAGTCACAAATTCTCCCACATCCGCTATTATGAACTTGATCGTATAGATGAAATTTTTGCTAATCTAAAATTCAGAAAGTGTTCCGACCCTGACAATTAGCTAAAAGTAACACTGACTTGCTTTCAGTTCAATGCGATTTCATTATACTCGCTTTAGTGTTCACTTTAAAATGTCACAAGTGGTCAGTGCCCATCTCCGCTTACTTGAACCGTATGGGCCTCGCGGCTACTTTCGCAGGTAATGCTACATTTGTGGCAATCAAACGCCAGCACCGCGCGTGAACCGTTGCCTTGCACCCACTCATTGTACCGAGCACGAGACCGGACAGGCCGCAAGCACTGTTTTTCAAATCTTTGCTATGATCCGACCGGGAATCGAACCCAGCCTACTAGCTTCAATAGCGCGTGTTCATCCCCGGGCAAATTTATTTTCAAGTAGATTAGCTCACGTGCGATCACTTGTGTTGATCTGAATCTATAATAAAATGAAAGTGATGATGCACGGCTAGAACATAATTGCAAAGCTCGTTCGCGCGGGCCACGCCTTTTACGTCTAGTGAGGTTGGAGCCCAAAAGTATTGACCGCAATGTAACGATCCACGCTTAAGTGACGCTATCAACGCAAGAGTCATTCTCTGGTTAAAGGACCAATGTGTAAGAAAGATCAGAGCGCACGCTTGTCCAAATACAAGCTGCAACTAAGAATGGGAAATTTACTTTTGAAATGGTTTAAGTGGAAAGAAGAGTTGTTGGCTCCAATATGGTGGATCTGCGCAGATGTAAATATTATCTCGGACAATTACTACCGTTTTTGCACCAAGTTTGATGCAAAATATATTTAAATCGTGCTTTCATACTTTTGTGACATTGCAGGACCTTTTTCAGGGATGTTGGCTGTGGAACCGAAAAGGAAAAACACTTCCTCTCAAAGAAAATGTTGAAACAATAGCCACAAAGGTTAATCGTTTCAAGAACTGCCAGTGGATTTTCATCCTTGAAGTTTTCATAACCCACTTATTTAAAATTATATATTAATCGATCGTAAAGAGCCTGAAAGCCGAACACATTTTTCTTTTCTTTTCAAGTTCATAAACTTTTAGGGAAATGATTGATTGCCGTTCACCATTTGGTTTCCATTAAAAACAGCTGAGCAAGTTCAGTCAAACTCAAGAAATTTTGCATAACTTTGAATTGCGCCTCGCACGCGATTACACAGGAACGCAATTTATTAACTGCCAGCCGCCGTTTGCAGCAAAACAAATTATACTGTTATGACAAAACAAATTATTCTGTTGTGACTTCGAACAAATGGTGATTGGGATTGTGATGAGGGCGTGAAAAGATTTGTACACGTGACTGTGTGTGACACGTGACCATGCATGACACGTGATCATGTGTGTCTCAAAATGAAAACTAAACATTACTACACATGTGGCGCGTGGACGAAGATACCTCACTATAATATGCAAGCATGTGACAACGATGAAAATAACCGACTGTGTGTTTTTCGAAAATATCCAGGTCGTTTGCTACACACGCAGCAGCCTTTGCTAAAAACAGGTCAATTAACCGTGTCCAAATCTTGCGTTGAACTTTTGAACTCTGAACATGCCAAAAAAAACTGTGTCGTCAACGCATTACAGCGTTGACCAATTTTTCTTGGCTTTAACCAACCAAACGTCACGTGTCTACACAAAACGAAACGAATGTAAACACAGTATTAATGTCTTAATAAGGTTTCTTTTCATCTGCGATAACGATAGGCGCAATGTGCTACTGA
>JGI24158J21664_10010902_pt1 | contig 12104 bp, 5 predicted proteins | sample Ectturendosymbi3_FD_21664 | JGI IMG/M metagenome (IMG submission 21664) | reverse complement strand
GGAAGTTTTGTTAAATTGAGAGAGGGTTGTTTTGCATTGTTGATTCCCGGCAAGTACAAGATTTCATAAAGAATATGTACAGACCATAAGTGTCTGCTACAGTGGGTCAATCAATGTCTCGACACGAGTGAAGATGAGTCTCTCGAGGCTTTTGAAGGGGACACACAGCAGAGATATAGGGCGGTAGCTCTTTTGGTGCCCCAGTGACTTTTCCGGCTTTGGGATCGCAACTATTAGTGCTATTCTCCAGATCTTTGGAATTTTGGAGTTGGCGCATGCAGGAAGTGAGGAAATCGCAAAACCAAGATTTGATAGCCGGCCCCGCGTGGAGTATAAACTCCGGGAAGATGGAATCCAGACCCGGACTTTCCTTGCCTCAGGCGCCTGAGGGCGGCAGGAGGCTCTTCTGGCATAAAAAAGATCAGAGATACTGTATCCTTCAGCTGTTGGGACCTTCCATAGGTCGAACAGTTGCTTGTTGACGAGCCTGGTAGACTGGCGATCCCCGGTCCTATGTGCCCCATTCTTCACGAGTTGCGAGGCGATGGAGTTTGCCAAGACGGGATACAGGTGAAAGGAGCGTCCAGACCTGTCAGTGAACTCATTGATGGTGCTCCACGCAGGGGGGAGCAATTGGGGCGATCACCCCCATAAAACCTACAAAAGTAACGTTTTTTACCATGATTTTACAATTCGGAAAGACACTTGACTGCCAAATATTTCTGAAATCGCCCCCCATAAACTTACGGACTGGATCCACCCTGGCTCCACGCCTTGCGGCGAGAGTGCGAGAAGTCAATGGAATTGACAGGTTCCTCCCACCGCTCCTGTTTCTTCTGTTCTACCCGAAAATATAGGGACGAAGCGGCAGCTGCTCTATCAAAGTCAGTCCCCACTGGGGCTCGGACGAAGGAGGGATAGAGGGTCTCGCACTGTTTGTCCCAACATGGCACACAGTTCTTGCGACGGCCACGTGGGTTACATTATTTGGCCGCGGATAACAGGCTCTTGCAAAATCGCCTTTAGCCAAGCCGACAATCAGGCATGCTCAGCTGTGTAGAATAGTGATCGCTTGAACGCTAGACAGCAGCTAAGGTATATCTATGTGCTTAAATGTGGTGTAGCGATGCTGGAGCTCTGCTCCGTCACCTCTTGCTGCTCACAAATATAAGGGAAAATGCCCAGCAGAGCTGCGGCACCTATACAATTGCCACTACACCCCTAGTGCTGGATGCCAGCCGAATTGTCTTGGTATGACTGGTTAGTTACTGACGGATTTCAGCTCAAACCAGACCACACTAGAGATGGTACAGTTCAAGATTTTTCAGGACTGCTCGTAGCCTGCAACATCCAGCCCATTGACCGCCTTTGGACCGAGGACATTTGTTCATTTTCAAACCGGCCTGCCCATGGCCCGCGAAAGAATTGGCAGACATGCCTAGTTTGCCTCCTGAGGCAAACTGTCTGCTGAGCGTATTTTGCCTTTTGTGGAACATGGTTGGTTGAAGAGGTCATGTCGTGTGACAAGCACAATATACAAAGTTACATGCTTAGAATTGTGTGTAAGCCTAAACCCCAAACTTAAACTTAAAACCCTAAACCTAAAACCTTAACCTAATACCGTAAACCTTAACCTAATACCGTAAACCGCAAACCTTAACCTAAAACCCTAAACCTAAATATAAAAGTCTCAACCTAAAAACAAAACCCTCAACCACTCCCGTCACCACGGGGTAGCTTTGTTACGATTAGCCCCTAAAACAAAGCTCCAAGCCTCCCCAAACTGAAATATGAAGCACTTCTGTATAAATCAGTGGAGGTTTTGTCAATTTTAGGTTGTCAAGACCCCCGCGCAAACGTAAAGCCCCCTATTGAAGACTTTCTCTCGACGATTCTGCTCCCAACCTAAAAGCCTAAACCTAAGTCCTCACCATAAAACCCTCAACCTTAAACCTAAATCCCTAAACCTAAATGCCTAAACCTAAAACTCTAAAGGTGAAACTCTCAACCTTACTTATAAAGCGATTGTGATTTGGTACATATATAAAAACACCTATAGCACGCCATCAAAACGTTGCATAACACGTTCCCTCCATCAAGCCACTCAGCATCAAAATCGCTGGCCGCCACGCTTATGCGAGAAGTTATCACCATAGACCAGCGGTCGCCAAACTTTTTGAATGCTAGGCCAAATTCGCGACCATATCAGTGTCCGCGGGCCGGACTACTTTGTGCATTGAAAAAAACAAAACAAAAACCACACGCATAGCATTAGACACGTTTGAACATTGCAGTTTTTTCTGTGTTTGACAACATGTTTGCAATGTGACTTCTGCAACAGCTTATTTTGTTGCATGATAGTTGTAATATTTGGTTTCACGCTTGATGCTGCTATACGTTAATTGCTTCTACGATTTTCAAGAACCCTCTATACCTCACCAATCATTGACTAGACAGTAGATACGTAGCCGAGACCTAAACTTCGAGACCGAGACCTGCTTAAAACTTCGAGACCGAGACTTCTTCACAAAGTCCGAGACTCGAAAATTTGCAGATTATGCCGAAATGTTTCTACAAATTTAAAAAAAGTGTCATCAGTCATCACCACTTCGAAGTTGAAATGTTGAGAATTTTCGGCATTTTTCATACTTGCCTATGTTATTTCTTACCTGCAGATACTGTACAACAGACAAAAAGTACGTTGAATTAAAGACGTTTCACTAAGCCATGCTATTGTATTCAAAGTCTCAAGACAATAGGTTTGAGACCAAAAAGTGCAACATTTCAGAATTTTGACCTTTTGTTGCAAAATTTGGCAACTTAACTTTGCCTGATCTTGGCAATAGGTGGATAACGCTTAAATTTGATTTGAAAACAACAAAAATCACAAGTGTTGGGGTAACAATCGATTATATTGACATACGCAAAATCGGTAAAACTGCCACAAAATTATGTAAAATTTTACGTAGTTTGAGACAGGATATTTTGCGCCCTGTCTTAACTATAGGCCGGCACGTATCCTTCGCGACTGAGACGCGACCTTAAACCTTCGAGACTGAGATTCGCAAAGATAGGACTACTAGGTGTAGAGGCAGGCAAATGTTTGGGGGTTCGAAGGATTTTTGTCCGAATTTACTCCAACTTACCCGAAAAATTTGACTCTCAAAAATGGTTAGGACTTTTTTTGGAAACCACACAAAAATATGATCTTCATGTGTATTATGGAGAAGAAAAAAGTCGAATTAAGACGTATTTTGACAGTCAGTCTCATTCATCACACACTGAGAACAAAGGTGTCGAAATATCTGTGCCCAAATTTTGCGGGATTTTTTTCCGTATTTTCAGAGATTTTTCCCGGATTTTTGACAAAAGAAAACTTTTGGGGGTGCGCTTGTATCCCCCTGCATCCCTGGCCTCGAGATCAAGTATCGAGACTCCATCACTTCTATTCATGGTATTAAATACCGGTACCCAACAAACTCGCTCAAAATTAGCATGCAGTACTCCTGTTAAAAAATCCCAAAACTACCAAATAACGCTTGAACTTCAAACACCAAATGCCTGCTACATTTTACCATTTTTTTATGCACACTAATGTAGTTTCTACAGCAGTCTAGGCGGCAAGCTCAAGTACAATATTAGGAGGCTGGTGCACAGTAACTTCCAACGAAAACAGTAACAAAGATATTTTCTATGTTTGTGTTTACTTGTCTGAGTGGTATGCAAAGCGTAACATTAAAAAGTATGGCCTAGGTCCTACGTAAATCATTTCTGTTAAACAAAATGCAAGTAAACTCCAAAGCTTTTTGAGTTGATCGTTTGATCCAAGAGATAAGCTTGGTTTGTAGCCGAACCTTACCGGGAAAAAATTCTCAATTACAGCAAGTGCTTTTTGTTTTGCAGCAATTTTGTGAAATTACATCTTACATTCATTCATTTCCACGAAGTTGTTAAAATACTAAACATTTCTAGGAAATCTCGCGGGCCGGATTGGAACCCTTCGCCGGCCGGATCTGGCCCGCGGGCCGGACTTTGGGGAACGCTGCCATAGACGAAAAGTTTCTTAAAGTGTACCTACCAGTTGCGCCTGACGGAGTGCTCACATCTGGGAAAAGCAAGTTTTCCTGAAAATTCAGCATCGGTAAAGCAATGCCAAGTGGTTTCACTCACTTTTATTGCCACTGAGTGATTCTTTTAACTCAAAAAAATTTGAAAGTTTTTTTCAACATTAGTGGGGGGCTCGGTAAAATCCAACCGCTAAAAATATCGTCAGCGACCCGCTCGTTCAACCTCAGCGTCCCGTGCTATCTCTAGACTACATAAACTTTTCCTGCACTTGTACACACAATTGTCGTTGATTCGATAAATGCAAGGTTTCACACAAGGGCAACATTTCGGCTTAACCGTTGCTAGACCGACGTAGGTTGTTTGCGAAGGAGACGGTTTCTCACACCAGCAATTGAGCTAAGCTTGTTCTAGTGCCTCTTAAATATTGCTTAACATTACATCTGTAGGGTGGGACATTGTACACTTACAGCACAACATTTCTATAGCGCACATGATACTAAATCGCCGCTACTCTTCAAATTCAAAGATACAAAAGGTAATTCTATAGCCCACCAACTCTGCTACATAGTTGTTTTGAAGTCGCGAGGGCGGATCGAGCATGAGGGTAGTCGTTTTGTTGTCGATCAGTTAGTTAAATTAGGCAGGAATTAAAAACGTGAAAATGTTGCGAATGCACGTGATTGACTATGTAAATTATTGAGCTTGAAATAACATGGAATATTTGCAACCGAAACACAAGTGAAGATTTTTGGGCAGTTGGAAGGAAATCAACTTTACACACTATAGAGCAGGTACCTAAAGAGGGCATAGAAAATATGCAAAAGTATATTTTGCATTGAATTTCTGCTAAAACAATGCTGATCTCAACAATGTTTATGAAATGTTTTGTTCTTGAGAAAGGATTTGAGCGAGCTTAAGACGCTCTCAGGCCCATTTTGATTTAGCCTAACCATAATAAATCGCGCTAGTTTAAACTTGAAACACTTCATTGATGTTGGATTCAAAGATCAAGTAAACGTTAAAATATATCCTAATCTTAATTCTTAGGTACCGCAAGGTAGCATTTGTTGGAAAATTTTGACCGCAGTTAGAAAAGCTGCTGATCTCGATCTTTACAAAATTACATGCACGCTGCAAATCTTCTGCTTCTTGGGAAGCTTGTGCAGAGCGTTGGCAGTTTTTCTGAACTTTTGTCTGAAACCGAGTTAACATGAATTCGTTCAGCTTTTATACTCATATCATTTCATTCAAAAGCATATTTGATAACCTTGCTTCGCGCTCTACACCCTGACAAACCAGAAGAGTTTTGGTAGAGGTTACCAAGAAAATTAACATAAAAATACATTGAGTGTCTGTCTACCATTGACTCTGGTTGACCGGCTGTGTTTTATATTGAAATTGTGCCCCAGAGCCGGAGTAAGGGCCTCCACAACCACGATCGTGGGGCCCTGGTAAAAAAGGGCCCCTAAATCTGACTGAGGACCTTCGTTAGGGCATGTAGACACACCAGAACTAAACTCAACAAGAACTGATTTCACACATTTCCCCTTTCAAGCTTACTGCTATCTAATTCTAAGTAAATCATTGCGAAGTGCATTGTGTGTAGCTTCGTTGTCAGCATTTGCCTTGGTAAGCTGGCAGTTGTCCAGTAATTGTGCTGAATCCACGTTGATTGTAAGCATTCAGTATAGTTTAGTAAGAAATTATTCACGAAATTATGTTGTAGACCTGTGTTGTGGCCTATCCTTTCCCTGTACAAGAGTAGAATAGCCGGTTTCCAAGGCATGCAGTCACGAAAAATTGTTTTCGTAGCCCGCGCCTGCAATATCCATTGTATGCAGACGTTATACAATACAATCGCTTAAGATGGTAGAATATCTTGCATCAGAGTTGTCCAATGAAAAGTCAACACGGTACACCAATGCGAAATACAGTTATTTAACCAATAACACTGCATCTTTCATGATAGCACAGTATTTTAGCTAATGAGCAATCGCTTCACAGCAGTGTTTAGACAACTTTATCACAAGATGGCGCTAGTTTTATTCACATGGTGAAAATTAACATTGCGCATTTGCATACAAAAGTATCCTTGTCTCTCAACGATATTCCATAGAGAAGCAAGACTTTTTACTTTTAGTACGAATTCGATTTGGTAATGTAGACAAATATTTTATTCCTTGCATTGTATTGTTTTTATCGTCGTGTTGGTCTATGCGGTCTTGTAGTTTTAGTTTCACTGCAATTATGTTAGTTAGAAAAATCGTAGCCTAACTGTCCGTTAGATGAATCAAATTGTTTGCCCTTCTCGTGTGAATTTAGGAAAATAGCCTAACGTTAAATGATAAGGTTGCCCTTCAATGATAAATCTAAGCAGTCCTTTAAAATAATATAGTTAATGATCTCTTTTCGCGCTTGTAATATGAAATATTATTTGATCAATCATTTCAATTAAATTTACGCTCTGGTAGTTTCTGTCTGTTTTGGCTGTTTGATTATAAATGTCTACCTGTAAAATTTGATTGAAGTACTGCTATAAATATTGAACTCTTTGGTCTCGTCGCTGTTTTTCAAAAGCGCCTTTTTCATTTATGCGTAGCTTTTGTTATTATTGCTGTTTATAGCTAATTTGTACACATTTTTACTTTTCCTTTGAAAATGAATTGTCGTATGATAGGTCGAAACGATAGGATGTTTTCCTAATAAATTCACACCAGATGAGCAAAAAATTCATTGAAGAATGCCTGATGGCAGGCAAACACGCAATAGCTTCGTTAGATCTTCCGATTTATTACTTTAGATATTAGGCAGCCATTCTTTTGTTATCGGTATACATATACACAGAAGCATGCTTTTATAAATATTTGTTAAAGCAAATCGACGTTTCTGTTTATATAAATACTATGTGTTTATGTTGTACCTTTCTGTCATGAAGTCATATGTTGTTATTCTGCAAAGGGTATTCAGTTACCTGTAACAATTTTTCAGGACAACAGTCGAAATGGCCACAGCAAAGAAATCACATGGCTGTTGGAAGAATATATCAGCAGACTCTGTGGGTTTACCTCAGAGACCTCATTTTCGGTCATTTTCGGCCCTGGCCAGGTAAGCTAAACAGGATATGTAAAAAGACAGAAAAATAGTTTAGGTCGTGAAATTTTGGGACTGGCTAGAAGTTAAATTTTTATTTTGGAGATTAATCTCATTGCAGAGTAGCAAAAAGGAATCAACCTACGCATTTGGCCGTTTCAAAACATAAGCGCAGCTAAGGGGGAGACTAGGGGCATGTCCGCTATTTCGAAGCTAAAAATCCACCAAGCAGTAATAACGACAAGTAGGTTTCGGATAATCTTTACATGGCGGTGTCAACTTTGAAGGTAAATCACAATTTTGTCGACATTTCACTATATTTGACCTAAAAGTTGCAATGACCGACCTTTGTTGAAATATGGTTATTCTCGTGAAATGGACAACAGCGGCCTTGTTCATATTATTCCAGTAATACATCTGACGTGTGCTCACTTCCAAAGCATGGTGTAACATCTTTTATTTAAGTTGGTTGTTCAGGTGAAGGTTCTTGAAAATTAGAGGAGTTATTGGGCTACGGAAAAACTTAAATGGCAAATGTGCGTTGTGACTTCCGAAAAACATCTCAGATGTAGCAGGCTGCAACTGCAAGTATAGCTGCACCAAGGAAGCAGCCCACCTTCATTTCCCCCAGAATCCGCTTAACTACCTAATTTCCTAGAAAGAGTTAAGTTACATATATGGATATCTAAAATTATTCAAAAATGCAGTTCGTCGTTATAAATAATTATAATATTACTACCCGGCAACTTTTTCAAAAAATTAATATTCATTAGAATCATTTCAATAAATTTCAAGACTAAGGATACGTAGAAGTAGGCTACGTGACATCGCTTTCCTTTTAAATATTTTGCTGACATATTCGATTGCACAACTTTGGTGGTGGATAACTATTATACAAATAGATCAGTGGTCTTCAACCTTGTTCAATCACCCCCCTACAGGTTTGTTCAATCGCCCCCCTACAATCTTGTTCAATCGCCCCCCTACAGAACTTTGCTTCAAAATCGCCCCCCGCTTATGATTTTAGTGTTGGCAAATGTATTATTTTAATTTGAAAATTTCCATGCTAATGAAATAAAGAGGCAGTTTAGTTAGCACAAAAAACGAACAACAAAGCGAATGCAATTGCATTTGTAAAAACAAACTACCAAAACACTTATTTCCAAAAACAGTTGGTTCCAACCAGGGCTGTGGAGCCGGAGTCTGAAATTTGAGTTCCTATTCAACAGACATATTCTGTATGGCCAGAGGTGGGCAACCGCTAGTTTATTCATAGCGTCGCTACCGCTACCGCTATTTGTTGAATTTAATAGCGGCGCTACTGCAGCCGTTCCTGACTAAATATAGTAGCGAGTTATCGCTACCGCTATTCGCTACCGCTCCTTCTGCTGCATCTTGAAAAATATTTTTGGTGTTTTTTTACTGACGTAGGGTCTATTTTGAAAAACCTAACCTTGAAATGATTTTTTAAAAAAGTTGAGAAAAAACGTGATCTGAAAAAAAAGTCATTGAAGAGTTATGATATAGGAAAAGTTATTTTAGAGTGTATACACATATAAATGAAACATATACTGCAGAAACGCGCATAGAGTGCCAATTAGCTTCGTGAGTGGATTGCTATAGATTTAATAATTCGCCTTGATCAATGCAAGTTTCGCGCTGTGTGTACAGTGCTCAAGACTTCAAGAGAATGTCTAGCAAGAAAAGATCAAAACTGTTTTTCATTCACAGAGTTTAATGCGCGTGCAAATTGAATTAGGCCCGCAACCAGGGTAGGGGACAAACCGGGCAATCGAAGCCTCCACGATATTTTTATGCATCGTTGTAGATTTTCAAAAAAATGTTATGTTGACCTATGTTTCATGTGAAACCCCTGAACAAATTACTGACTACTTGTATTTTAAATTGAGGGCCTTGTTTCTGCGTGGTTCAATTGATTCGCGATAGTAGTTTTGTGTAGGTAGAACGTAGTTTATATAGCCTGCGTGCAACGAATTGTTACTTAGATATTCGAGAGCGAATTGACCAACCACCGTTTCCTTAACATTCCAGATTTTGAAAGTGCAACCTAAGTGTTGAATGCGTTAGTTTTAAAGGTGTGCAATGCGCATTAAGCAGTCGGCATCAGCTCTAAACAAACAAACCTCCTAACATCAACAACTGAAAGCTCTCGATTTACTGTAAAAGCTTTCGAAGAATCTGCCGACGGGTCTGTTTTTATCTTTGTGCGATGATTTAAACTTGCACATATCTGTAGGCCTATTCAAATTACTGGTCCCCAAAAAGGTGACAAGCAAGCGAATCAGTCAAGCTAATTATTTTTATAGGACATCGATTTCACGTACGACTACGCATCCACAGTAATGAAATCTTATTCATATAAAATCTAACATAAATTTCTCTTATTCCTTTATGAAATTAAGTTTCCTTATCAGAAGCCTACATTCAATGCCCATACGTACTTTTTTTGCAATATCTGAAAAACTTTTGCGTGAAAATATACAAAAAACACGAAGAAGCACACAAAATTTATTTAACAACTGAGGAAAATCAAAGCCAAGAAAACAGTTCTTTTTTTTGCGCGAAGTTATAGCATGCTAAGTTTGGTGTTACATTCGGACAACGATCACATGCAAAAATCGACATCATGTGATTTTTGACATAGCACATGGGGGTGAATCAAATTTTAGCAAGATCGTGATGATAAAAAAATCAATCACTTGATGTTGTGCAATTGTGTCAGGTAAGAATGTTAATCAAAGAAAAATTTTTTCAACGTCAACTCTGCTTGTTTAGCCCAGGCAATGGCCACTTGCAAAAATTGGCATCATGTAATTTTTACCTGAACACATGGAGGCAAATAAAATTTCAGCGAAATTGCAATGATGAAAAAATCCCAACTACCTGACGTTTGGTAGGGCTGTGCAGGCCCGTAACCAGGTTGGGCCACTAGGGGGAGCGAAGATTTTTCCAAGAGGGGCCCAAATTTTTGAAACTATGTCCAACAGTTTCAAAATATGTCCAACACATTTTTCCAGGGGGGGGCGAAAATTTTTCTAGGGGAGGCTTCGCCCCCCAGGTTACGGGCCTGGGGCTGTGTCAGGTTTAAACGTAGATGAACCAAAACTTTCGTCAATGTTAATTTTGCTTGTAGAGTTAAAAGAACGAAAATTAAACAGCAAGATTATATTGATGTAAATTATGTTCAAGCAAACTCACGATAACAAGTTTAACGCGAAGGTATTTATCCGTCATCTCAAAGAGAACACTTTCCTGTAATTCCCTCAGAACGTTTGGCTTCCAAATCAGGGCGGTAGGAGATTAAGCGGACGCACTGTAGCATGCTCGGAAGCCTAAACCCTCAAGTGACCGGGAATTGTGATTTGGCAACGTCCACAGATTATGCGAACTTTTTCAGCAGTTATAACTGATGTTGAAAACCGAACAATTATTGTGAAGCAACAAACATAGCGATTCCCCCTACAACGCGAGTTTTACAGTAGAAAAAGCATTTGGTGTTTGGCAAAGTAGCCTTATTGGAGTTTTGCTGAACAGCAGAACGTTGAATGAGTACCAGAAAAAAAGAATGCGCTTTCGGCGCCTCGTTTAGTCAAAGTGTAAAATTCTTCAACGAAAATAGTTTCACACACAAGACAGATTTTTTTAGGGTGTAGGGAAAATTACTGATTGACGATTGGAGTACTAGGGAATGTCTCAAATTAAGTCTGATATCTAGCAGCATACCTTTCACAACACAAGTAACACAGATGCTTCAAAATGTTTCAAGTGAAAAAAGAGGGGAAAATATATTGGTGAGTGATTTCAGGAAAAGTTTGCAAGACAAATATCAAAAGTACAACTTCATCGACGAAGACTACAAAGCAAAGTGCGCAATAACTTGAAAGTTGGCGCACAACGTTAAAAGCATGACAACTTCAACATTTGATTGTAAATTTGTTCTGCGCATTGTATTCATTGTAAAGGCTTGATGCTCGATGTCGTGTTGGTTCGATGCACTATAACTAACATGACGAAATGTTTCGGTACACAAAATAACCGCAACCTTCAGTAGGTTTGCTTATAAGCAGTGCAACCCTTGGAAAACAAAGAAGCTTTGCTTTCTATGCGCGTTAATGCTAAGCCGTGAAAAAATTTGCATTTTCAACTTGGTCGATTTTGAAGAGTGTTTTCCAAGGTGCTTAGGCATATAACAGCTTTGCTGCAAGTAGGAGGGTAGCTCAGCGAGACCGTTGAATTGTAACATTGTATCAAAAACATCTCGATTTGGGCAAAACACGTAGCGCAACAACTGATCATGTTACTTGAAAAGCAACAGTGGATGTCTGTAATCGCATAGATTATGTTGCTCACGATTGACGTCGCTTAGTAGACAAACTGGCAATTTTTATTCAACGTTGCTGTGCATATTTTTGTTCAGCGAAACGTTTGATTTTTCACAGGTGCAAAATTTTTGTTGATGGGCTTGTGAACGTTGTAAGCGTCTAAGAAAATGCACATGGTAATGAAAACAGACAATGCTGTTATTAAGGTGGAGTAATAACAATGTCATTAACGGTTCTGAAAGACGATATTTTTTCATTAGACTAAAGTCGTTAGATTAGAAAGAAGGGAATTGTGTAGTTGTTTTCAGTTTAGTTAGCACGATCCGAGGCACGAAGCTCAAAGTGAAGACCCTTGCAAACACGCTTACAAAAATAGCGTTTCACCAAATTAACTGCAATGTGAAAGAAATGCTGTGAGGCCTGTAAGAAAAAGAACGTGCGATGTAGCAGAAAAGCGACATTTCATTACCAAGGTTAGTTCCAATAAAAAGCTCTACGTTTTCTATAGGCTTTAGAGGAATCAGCCAACTGGGCTCTGCTTTCATCTTTTTGCGATGATTCAAACTTGCGCATATCTGCATTCAAGTAACTTCACTCCACAAG
>JGI24158J21664_10010899_pt1 | contig 12104 bp, 9 predicted proteins | sample Ectturendosymbi3_FD_21664 | JGI IMG/M metagenome (IMG submission 21664) | reverse complement strand
ATTGCCTGCTTATAGATGACTTGGCTCGCTGTGCCACATGAATTGGCCGNTTTTTTGTCTGCTTGTTTAACCAGAACACTTCACAACTTCTTAGCACAGTGCTGGTGGTCTTGGATTTGGTCGTAACTTGTAAGGACAGGAATGTTGCAGAAAGGTCGTACCAAGGTTGAATCAGCACGATGACGTCATATACTTTACGGTTTTAACACGGGCCCCTACAACAGCGATTTGACCCCCCCTGGCCCAATGTGCTAGTTTCGCCACTGACGGTGGCCTGCTTTTTTGCATTTGCTTTTCTGCACAGCATTCTTTTACAACCTTCTTTTAAGTACCTTGTGCGAAGAGTATATGAATGAGACAATAACTGCAACTGCTTTTGGTACTGCATGTTTGACAGGGGGTTCAACGAAATATGTTGCTTTCATCTCCAGCTATCTCCCCAAAATAACACGGCAGTAACTAGAGAAGAAGATTAACCAAACTTCATAAGATCTAGTAAAAGATCCGCAGGTGCAAAGTACAACAAAATAACTTAACGACAATGCCAAAATTATTAGAAACTACCAGAAAAAATGTTTTATATTTTGATGGGGGTTTAACAAGCTTAATTCGGTATTTGCTTCTTGTATCTCCTTCATCACTTTACAGTATAGTAGCTGAAGCGTTCAGCCAGTGATTACCAACATTGGGTGCATGCCTCCCAGTGGGGCGATTGATGTTTAGAGGAAATTGTGAGTAAGAGCTACAATGGTGGATCTTTAGTTGCCAGTAAAATGTTTACACTGAAATAAATCGACAATTTGGACGAGAAAAAAGATCTTAGGAAAACGTCTTAGAGGGGAGGTCATCACTTAGGAAGATTTTATGTGGGACATGGCCAAAAAGGGTCCGGAACGCCGGTTTTCACAGTGCCTGCTCGGTCTGCCAAACGATAACTGTTTAGAACTCGCAGATTGTTAGGTCATATTACTGAGCTGAAGCAACAAATGTGACATCGTTCGAGACAGGGCCCACTTAGCCCATCAGCTGGGATGTGGCAACCATGTTTGTTTGTTTCGTTAAAAGCGGGGTTCATGTCAGGCCCGCAACCAAGCGGTGGGCAACCGGTCAATTCCCCCCACACAAAATTAAATTTTAAAAAACATTTTGAAAAGCAAAAAAAGTTTTCAGCTGTTAGGTAAAACAACAAGTTGCAATCATTTTTCCCCCCTTGCAAACGTCAGCTGGTTGTGGCCTTGGTTCAAATTGCAATGACGTAAAAGCAAAAATCGAGGCGAACCGCACTTACAAGAAAAAATCCACAGGCAGCAGAAGGTACCACGAAGACGAAGGCAGCCCGCATGCTTGCAGTACCATTATTAACATAACAATGGAAGACATAGGAACTCCTGCTGCGCCGATACTCGCAGCGACGGCGGTCAAGCTGATCGTGAGCAAGGTCCCTGAAAATTCAAGGCAGTCAATGGTGAGTTGTACGAAAACGAGTTTCACCTCGGCGAAGAACGCCGAGGGACTCGGTTTGCGTTTCGACTTTTTTGTCGACTGTACTGTTTCACCTCGCAATATTCTACTTGGAAAACAGATGTAGTTAAAGCGGTTTTACGACTGTTGTTCCATTTCCAAAGTTTTGTGTGGCCATAAGCAGCGGTGTGACTGTGCAGGGATAGAAACTCATCAACACGGCGCATAATTGGCAACCAAGACAAGTGAAAAAATTTTTAAAAAATTTTTCTGCGTTTGTAAACATAATCATATGGCGAAGCGTAACAGACACCTTTATAAATGCCATCAGTAGCAGTGCGTGGTGGAAAAATCACTATAGCAAGAAAGTCAAACGTCATATTTGGCGGGAATGAATATTTTCGACCAACAACAATATGGTGGGGCTTCTTCAAACAAAATCATTACAGCGCTAAGCAATATTCAATTACATCTTTCACGAACGCAGTGATCATACTTACATTTTTAAGGTCCTAAGATCAAGCATACTCACTCAACAGACTTTCTGAACATCAAACGACTGAAGACGTTATNGCATCTTATAAAAGAAAACTCCACTAATATGATGCAAGTACTACAGGACAAATGAAGACGAAAACGTGTCACTAGAAAGTGCGAACTTTACATTGCAAGTTTTGTTTTTAATCTTAAAATTAATAGCTAAGCTTTTTCATTTTTAGTATTTTACACTTCAAACGTGTTCGATGCTTTCCGGTGTTGTTGACGCGTTTGCGTGACTTTCCAGACTTGCAAACTACACAGTGATACGAAACCAAATATTTTGCATTGTTCGTGACACCACATGCAGGGAAACTTGGCGTCCCAGGGTTCCCTCTCGTCCTGGGTGAGAAATTCACAAACACATTGCTTAATTGAAAGTTCATGAAAAATTCTAAAAACTTTATTCGATTGAATAATCTTTTATTACGTTTTATACAGTGGTGTTTTTTTGGTTTCAGATGATTGACATGTGTATGTTTAGAAATTTTCACCCATTTTTCAGCCTTTGCGCGGGAAAGATAGGAGGAAAAGATCATTTTGGAGCAACCCTGTGTGCATCAATTCGCGAATGCCGTAAATCTGGAAAAAAACAAGGGTAAAGCAAAAAAGAATACGTTTGCTCTACAAGCGCTTCTTCGTTTTCCAGTATTTCTTTTAAAATTCATTAAGACAGGCTTAACTTTGCTATCCCGTGCACTGCAGAAAATTTGAATACCTCCCTGAGCAATGGAAAGAAAAATATGTTTCGGTAAATTGATTGTGATGGCGTAATTTTATTTAAAAAAACGCCGCCATCACTTCGATGAGACACTTAAATACATGTCCGTAGTTTCTACACAACCCAGTGCATTCGGACCGTGACTGGATGACCCGATTTACATTTCTACTTTAGTTGCGCTCACGGAGCTTCATATGATGTTTGGTGTGAGCTCTGCTGCACTCACCACGTTTCACATGATGTTTGATGTGTCATGAGCTCTGCTGCACTCACGACGTTTCATATGATGTTTCATGTGTCATGAGCTCTGTTGCACTCACAACGTTTCATATGATGTTTGATGTGTCATGAGCTCTGTTGCACTCACGACGTTTCATATGATGTTTCATGTGTCATGAGCTCTGTTGCACTCACGACGTTTCACATGATGTTTGATGTGTCATGAGCTCTGTTGCACTCACGACGTTTCATATGATGTTTGATGTGTCATGAGCTCTGTTGCACTCACGACGTTTCATATGATGTTTGATGTGAGCTCTGCGTTTGCTCGCAAGCGATCAAAGAGGGAAGCAGCGCGTTGAAAAAAAAATTAAAAGCTTTTTACCGAACTCCGTGCCATAGCCGTGCAGCTGAGCGATGAATATGGCCGAGACAGCTTCGTACAATGCTGTCCCATCCATGTTGATGGTGGCGCCGATCGGAAGAAGAAAGCGAGTGATGCGTTTGTCGACGTTGTTGTTCTCTTCCACGCAACGCATTGTGATGGGCAACGTCATTGAGCTGTCACAAACACAAGCGTTGGTCACTCTTTCAATATACCACCTGAAACTTGATCTTGAATTTGTGGTTACCTCGACGCTGTGCCCGTCACCGGCAACGCCATCGAGCTGTGGTAAGTTGTGTGATAAAATGCGCCGCTAGTTAAAAACAACGTCGCATCAATCGCAACATGTTGTTGCGGCAATGTGCAGTTTTTCTACTGACAAAAATTTGAAAAACGCTTCCAGGAAAAAGGCTGTTTACCAAAGACGGAAACACGGACGCCTTGAAACGCCGCATAACAACAAGGTTTAAATAATATCAACTCGGACTTCCCGAAACACAACTGCTTTTCATTGTCAGCAGAAATGCTTTGAATCAGTATTATTTACATCGGGTGCGCCTTGAAAAACATCAGCTCAAAAGCAGCCAACGTCAATCATATTTGCGTTGAAAAAGACAAAAATCAAAGATTTACAAGTTGAAAATGCGACACATCAGCTTTGAATATTAAACGAGAAAACCTAAAGAAACATCAGATGGATTGAAGTATCATTTAAACTACGCCCAACACATTTTTCCAGGGAGTGCGAAAGATTTTGCAAGGTGTGCTTCGCTCCACTGAGCCCCCATGGTTATGGGCCTGCAGAAGACGGAACAAGTAGATTGATAGACGGATTGGTAAAGCAAACTCAGTTCTGCTTGAGCTTTGTCGTTCTGTGGTCACAAAACGGGAACTTCCAAAGTTCTAAACACAGCAAAGCTGTAAGTTTTTGAAGCTGTTGTACCTTACCCAAATGCTCCTATTTTACTCTCAAATGTTTCTAATTTTACCCAAAACGTTATTAAAGTTTTTTAGTTGGCCCAAATTTGATGAAGGCTGCTGGAATTGCCACATTAATCCAATTCACTCAAAGGCAATGTTCATTTTGCCATCAGGGGCAAAAAAATGGCAAAATAGTCTCAGACTATTTTGCCGTTTTGGCCAGTATTTTGCTGTTGATTTGGTTATTATTTTGCCTCAGTTTGGAAAATAGACACTACCTCGTTACATGTGAATGTAGCGATATACTTTGCCTAAATTTTGAAAATTTTTGCCCGAATAATGGCCAATTTTTCAGCATTGGGGATGCGACCGCATCCCTGTCCTCGCATTTATTATGTCACGCCCCAAACAACCTCAAGTCCACAACCTCCAAATTTGTTTCATGGAAGGTGCTAGTCTAACCAGATTTCTTGAGGTTTTCCACAGCTCTCTAGCTCAATCAGCTGGCGAGTTATGCTTGAAAGTGTTGGTGAAAATCTTTGCGCCAAAATTTTGGCAGACTTGGGAGGTAAAGGATTATGACTGGCTTACTGTGATCTTTATAAGTACGACTGCACTGCTGTAAAAACGTAAGAAACTGCACACTGAAGTAGGCCTGATGCTTTAGGATTATTTGCCGAGATCGTCAACATCATGTCCAGTCTTTTTTAAGTTGCAGTGTTAACTAGCGCAAAAGCATTTTTGTTTTGATAAGCGAAAGCTCCTGGGTGAGCTTAGAAAGTCATTCAACTACCTTGATTTGGAAAGAAACAAGGTTTTCACTGTTATTGCTGCGATGTCAACTGTCTTTCTGCATGTCAAACTCACAATTGCGGAGTTTCTCAATAACAGAACACACTGAACTCACCTTGAACACGTTCCAATCATTGTGAGAATTGCCTCAACCATGCCATAAGCGAACTTATACGGGTTCTTGCGCACAATGACGTAGTAAGCAATAGAAAGAGTGAAAACGACGTGAATCACACAACCCAGCAGTACAGTGAGTGTATAGAGCCCGAGCTGAAAACAAAAGAACTTTTAGAGCAACATCAGCGTTCACATTTAAATGTGTTTAAGCCGAGATCTTGTTGACAAGAGCGAAAGCAGAACACTGTTTTTTTCGGAAACGTAAAAAGCGACTTTCGAAATGAAGTCACGTCTTTTCTACAACTCGTTCAACAATGATGTCATGTTCTTTCTACAACTCTATTCACGTAGCGATGTCATGCCCTTTCTACAGCTCGTTTGACATATCGTCATGTCCTTTCTACAACTCGTTTAGCCTAATGATGTCATGTCTTTTCAACAACTCGTTTAACATAAAGACGTCATGTCCTTTCTACAATTCGTTTAACAAAATGATGTCATGTCTTTTCTACAACTCGTTACCATAATGGTGTCATGTCCTTTCCGCACAAAAACACGAAAGAAGAAAATATCAGATGATGTTTGAGATTAAAAGAAAAAACACATTTGGACGTTTTCGTAATTGCACAAATTTGATTATCAGCTTGGTCGATCATCCAACAGACAGCTGTGTTGATCATACAGCAGACCACAACCTCTTCATAAATAGAACCCTATTAAAATCCCGCTAATTCGGCCATTAACTTTAAACCACAAAAAAATTTATGAAACTGTCGAGGAGTGCCCGAGGAAACAACCTGTTTAACACCTTCGCTGCCGGGTTGTTTTTACCTTCACTACCCCCGTGAGCCACTCAATTGCCATCATTTTGCAACTCCGTAGCTCGCCAGGTGATTGTACTAGAGGGCTGTTCAAAACCTCAAAAGATGCGGTAAGTTTCTAGATTGCCACGAAGACAATTACAAAGTTGTATATTTCGTTTTTTTGTGGGTGACGTCATAAGTGGGGTAGATTTTAGGCCATTTTGGCTCAGTTACCTGGCCCTGGGCCCCAAGCGCTAATGGAATTTTATGACTCAAGGTTTTGTTGGGAACTAGGCTGAAATCCGAGTATTTTGAGCTTTTGATTGGCTTTCTAGCGTTTCTGGTTCAAAAGTTACGGCTTTAATACAACAAAATAATTTATTAACCCCCGAGGGAATGAATTAATTAATTATCGATTGTTTGTTGCTTTTAGGCCATAACTTTTGAACCAGAAAGTTGTAAAGTGGCGGGAAAATGAAGCGAAATCACGTGCTCAATGTGGGATTTTGAAGTACGAGTACCTTTGTACACCGGCGTAACGGGTTCTTTTCGGTGTTCCGACGCATTAACTTTAATTTGCATGAAATTATCTAATGTTTGTGCCAATAAACTCAACTCAACTTGGATCATTCGCATGGTCTGCAGCGTTACGTCTGTGATCGCAAAACATTTTGCTAAGCAAATAAAAGAACTTCATCTATACCGGTTTGCAAAACATTTTGCTAAGCAAATAAAAGAACTTCATCTATACCGGTGGCTGGGCAGTGAATATGGCTAACTGGCAAGTTTCAACACCACTGAAATAACCTATACAGCAAATTTTCAGTCAGTAAATATTGATCTCAGTTCTTCTTTTTTACCATGCCTAATATTTCGTTGAAGTTCGGCACTTTGATAATGTTCGGAGCGATCAGGAATGTCAAACCAATCGGCGACGTCCACATCACCAACGAAATCAACCGGGACGTTAGCATGAACACTCCTCGGCAAAATGCAATCATCAACTTTCCCTGAAACGTTATATAAGGCGATGCAGTGAATTGAACTGCTCACTGATGAAACATTTCAGCAAAGACTGCAAAAACACAAATATAATGCAGTTAATGAAAGCAACAAACTTCACTAAAACTGCATTAAAACAAAGAGAATTAGTGAGAAGCTATCATTAGAGTGTACTGTACCTTTTATTTCATCTCACGAACATTTCACAAAATTGAACGCGCTTGTCGTGAAAATCGGTCAAATGCGACAATTCACCGCCGAGCAATGTTTACGAGCAGTGGACAAATCAAACAGAGTGAGAATGGCAGCTTTGTTGCCACTAATTGCGAAAAATACAAGTCACCACAATTAGTCAAAATTTGCCTTTTTTCCAATATCCAAAACGCATGTTACATTAGGTACAGTTTAATCAGAAACTGTTTATGTATCCCGCTATTATCGGCCATATAAATAGAGGCCGCATTTAGCATTGCAACCAGAGTCGCATTATTTGAATGTTTCAAAATGCTGCTTAAGACTGTTTCAGTACGTTTTGTATAGTTCCTGCTTTGTAGCATTCTTAGAAAAACATATTGTGCGTACAGCGACAGATAAAAGTACAGCTCTCTATTTCGTGATTTAACTCTCTCACTTCCAATATGTTCGTTGAATATATGGCTTTTGGTGCAACTCGAAACCGCTGAATCATGTGGATTCATCACGACAGCAAATTTATTCGATGTATCGCTGAACACAAAAATAAAGCCACCACTTTTTGTCGATCAAAAACTAGATTCATGTGCAACGTGATGTGGGTGTCACTCGTTTGTGACTTTCCCTTTCAAACTTAACTTGAAGCGCAAATTTCACCTCTTCCCCCAAATTTCCCAGAATAGATCCAACCAGAATGCTCAGGCCGATCATACCCAAGTAGTTAACTCCAGGCATCTTTCCGTCGATAGCTACAATCGCCTGTTCAAGATCAATGGAGTGATTACCTCCTGAAAAATATAAAAATCAGTCGATAAACAATTTTAAAGACTGAGCTGCCTTTTTGTTTTTGTATTGCTGTTTACGGAAAAAAACTTGCTTTTGCCTTTCACGAACAATTACTTATAGGGACTTTATGTGTCTTCTTATGAGGAATTTCATCGCCGCCACAGACCAACATTTTAGTGCACAACATTTTCAGCTACATTTGTTTCAACAACCAATCAGCAATGGTGGAACTGTCTTGGACGTTGTTTTACCCTCCTATTTCTAGTTGATTTCAACTATTTGCATCAATTGCAAAATTTCTTTTATTCACGAGTAAAACAGTTCAGTGAAACAAGCTCTATAGATTGCACAGTTTGATTTTATTAAAGCTTCATCAGAAGCTTAGGAGCTTCATCAGAAGCTTTAAGTGTTTCCAATACAGATGCCTAAGCACTGATCGAATCAAAAGTCAACTTACTTTGCAAACCCACCGTGTACTTACGGAGGCTCGCATCAAGCAATGCAGCAACGCACAGGCTTGCGCTACAGCAATGCAGGACTTGTGTGCCCGTGCTGGCGCCATCCAGTGGAATCTCAACAGCGAATCAACAGAGAGAAAAATGACTGATAACCTATTCAGAAAGTTGACATCGAACGAAACATGACGCGAAAAGATATGATCAGCATGCACCGAACCAAAAACGGAACACGGACCCGAACCGCGTACCTGAGCTGTCGGAAAGTCCCTGCGCCGAAACCCGCACGGTCTTGTACTTCTGCATCGTGGCTGCGAAAAGATTATCGGGAACAAGGTTTCTGAAACGAAATCAGAAACGTAAACCATTGAAACACGTGCCAAGTAAGGAAGTCATTATTTGTACAAAGTTTTTGAAAATAACATTCTCCAACCAAACGTGGTATTGAAGACCGGAGGCAACAGCACGACGTGTCAAAAGCAACAGCACGACGTGCCAAAGGCGTTATGCTGACGATAGAAGCAGGGTCTTATTTCATAACAGCAATTACAAATATCGATATCACGTTTTCTAATCTAAGAACGGATGTATTAAGTGCGTTACTTTTGACGTACTGGAGCTTTTCGTTGGAAAAAAACATTCACTTAGCATCGTAATTGCTTCTTCAACTATGAATATTCAGAAACATTTACATAGAGCAGCGGTGTATCGTATTCTATACAAGCGTTTAGGAGCCCTATAAACAAACGTTGTTACCAGTGAGTCACAAATTTTCACAAACGTATCGTTAAGGGTTTGGGATAAACAGCTTTTCTTCCCACAGCGCTGCCATGGAAACAGCTGCAACCAAGCTTGGAGTGAGAGGTAACCTATTGCAATCAAAGCCTTTGAAAACTTGTGGTTTTATCAGAACAGCTCCAGAAAATAAGATTTCTGGTAGATTCGAAAACAGTGGGTTTACTTAGCCTTCGTTCCTACAGATGTATGTCTAACGAAAAGTAACAGCTAAAGGTAAATTTTTTAAAATATTCTCTTTGCAGCAAAGACTAGATCACTGAAAAAAACGCTTAGCTCGTTTCACTGCATAGGAAATTGACTTCACCTTTTTAACATCTTCAATGCAAACTAAACAGGGTTTCCAAAAAAATTAATTAAAATACTATCGCAAATAATTGAAAGGACAGCTGTGAAGGAAGGCAGTGCAAGTAAGATCCGAGATGAACCTCCCAACATTGAAAGCAACCGCAAATACCTTAAGCTAAAGTATGATGTCGCGACGTGAACCCCTGGCACAGGCGGTAAAAAATGGTGGTAAGAGCGTTACTTCCTTCAGATTTATTTTATTACTAAAAGATTTCAATTGAATAAATTGTGAAGATAATTTTGGCAATGGTCATGTCAAGGAAACAATTTGCTAAAACAGAGCTGCATATATACTAAGGTTCGTCAAAATTATTTTGTAAAAATGCGTGGCTTTGCAAAAAAATAGTGAATAGTTTGGGAGCAATCGCATTGTTTGCTTGCCCACTGCAGTAGCGAAGTTGGGTTTTCACGGCAAATCAAAACATTAGTTAACCGCGGAACCGGAAATGAAATAAAGTTGGAGACACTGATGCACGTCTGTAGTCATTTTTGCGGAATCTGTATTTACGTTGCTTTGCAGATCCCAAACGTTTCGGGGATAATCATTGTCTAATTGGGAAGCTTCAGTTCAATGCAAGTTTTTCGTTTGCCCAACACTTTTTCGGCACTCGGGCGATTCGGAAAAGCAGTGTTTGAACATTCCCTACAGTTATTCAGTACTTGAGAAATGCAGTTCCAGATACTCCGCCAGACACTCACACGATTAGATCGTAGATGGCGTCAACAGGATTTGATGTGATAACTCTTCCAGGCCTGTCCGTCAGGTTGGTTGATTGCCCACCATAATGAACCCCCACTCCTGGCTTGATTGCTAAGCTCAGTAAGACACCTGCAGATAAATGATGTCACGTGCATTTTACAGTGGTCACAAACGCAAAGTGCAATCTATTAGCAGGCAGCTGTATGGTCAGGCCCGTAACTGACTTGGGACACCAGGGTTGGCGAAGAGTTTTCTAAGAGAGACCCACATTTTTTAAACTTTGTCCAATAGTTTTCAGCTATGCTCAAAACATTTTTACAGGGGGGCGAAAAATTTTGTAGGCGGGCTACGCCCCACGCCCCCCCCCCGGTTACGGGCCTGTGTATGGTACTATGGGTTTTGAACCAGCAAATTTGCTGCGTAAACATCTACAATGACGTACAGCAGTATCCTCATCTACAAAGAGAAAAGCACTGTTTTCGCAAAAACTGTAAAAAGCAAGTGTTTTGATTGATTTAAAATGATTATTTACCCCACAAGTTTGTATCTGTTACTGAATGTCGCTTTTACTTTGAGAAGAATGTCCTGCAGAAAATATTTTACTCACAAAACCAAATAAAATGTTCTGTTCTTAAAACTTTACCTTGCTTGAAATGAAAGACCCTAGATGAGGTGCGAAAACACGAGTTCATTTGCACGGCAAGCAAGAATCTCGGCGCTTTTGTGAACTGCCTCGCACCATGAAACTGAAAATGACATCTTTCGCTCACAAAAGCAGCCACATTTTGCTTTCGTCGCGGCCGATTCCAAAAGAAGCTTGGCTTTATTGCTCACTCACCTGTCAAGGACGCCAGCATGGAGGAGGTTAAATAAAAAAACAATGTTTTTCCCAGCAATTTTCCCTTCGACGTTCCCTTGAGACTGGCAAAGCCGCAGACCACGCTGGTGACTATAATCGGAAGAACGAGCATCTGTAAGGCTCTGAGGAACAGCTTTCCCGGAAGAGCGAGGTACCTCAACTGCTCTCGATTCAGACCTGCTCCTCTTAGAGCGACTCCAACCACCACGCCCAGTACCACGCCTACCAGCGTTGCCAGGATTTGCAAGTTTTGTTTGGTTCGCATTTTGCTTATGCAGGACGCTGTAGAATTGAAAAGGATTTTACTGTAAAATCTAAAAAACAATTTTTAACTTGTCATTTGCATTCTTTGTAGAATAAAACGAGTTTTTTGCTAGTTTTTTTCCTGAAGGAAACAATCTTTAAAAAATCTTACATGTGATACACGGATTCCAAATAATATATAGAACATAGACAAATGTGATGATATTTGTTAAAAAGATCTTTGTTCAAAGCAAATTAGGCGAAGTAGGTTATATTGAAATCAGTTTGTGCAGTCTGGAAGGGTAACGCGGCGCACGACATACTCCCACAGAGGAGCGACGTTATTTTAGTTGTTTGTTGCCAAGTTTTGAGGAACCTATAACTTAAAAATGTATTACCAATCTCTTTACCGAAGCTACGCCCATTACAATGTGATCACTGTCCACCAGGGGCGGATTAAGGTTGTGTGGGGCCCCTGGCTGAAACTTAGAAAGGGGCCCTTTCTATATATATAAAACTGTCGTTAATAGGGAAAAAATATATGAACGAACTGAACTATTTTTATTATTGAAACAAAAAAAGCTTGAGCAAAAAAAAAAAACGAATCGTTAAATTATATGGACGTCATAATATGAACGAAACTCGTTGATTTCAAGTCTCCATTTCTTGCAGGAGACTTGAAACCATATCGATAAATGTTCACAAAACACCGGTGGAATGTTTTGAATATACAGTGGCACCCCGTCGACGACCACCCCGTTATCACGA
>JGI24158J21664_10010898_pt1 | contig 12107 bp, 6 predicted proteins | sample Ectturendosymbi3_FD_21664 | JGI IMG/M metagenome (IMG submission 21664) | reverse complement strand
CCAGTAGCGAAGCCGAAGAGGCCATGCCCCCCCCCCCGAAACAACGCCATATGCCATGGTTGCCAGATGAAAATTTCAATAAAAAGCCAAACAGTGCAAAGAAGAGGCCAGAAAAAGGCCAAACCGATTGTTTAAAGGCCAGAAAAAAGCCAAACTGTATTTGCAGTGTTGCCATTCCTTTGAAACAAAGAAACATTTCAATCACAAGAATATCAAACAATTTTCTTCGACATCAAGATGAAGTCTTTCTTGGCCTGGTTCTGGAGCTCATTACTGATGCTTCTCTGACCTTTCATGATTTGTGAGATTGCACACTTTGAGTACACTGATGCCACAGTTTGCACACTAATCCATCGGCAGCTTCCTGCACCCAAACCAAAGTCATCTCCCATACACTCCTGTACTTACGACCAGAATCATGTAAGAGCCCTTCCACTTTCTCGAGGTCATTGTCGCATTTCTATCACGGAGACGCAGACCTGTCTGCAAGCGTAGAGCCTGGTTATTAATGCTTACAATTCAATACACACTACACAGTGCAGTGAGTGCACACACTTCCAGGTATTACGCAAAACATTACTAATATGAGAATGCGGGCGTCGATTCAATGTAGCACTTATTACAAATATTTTGCAAATTTGTTGCCGAAAAAATGGAATAGTAATGTTTTCCTTCAGAGGAACCTACTGTATTTCATCAAAAAAGAGCCAAAAGGCCAAAACGAATTTTTAAAGGCCAACCAACCTGAGATGAAGCCAAAAAAACAAATAAATTTGTTTAGGCCAACCAACTTGAAACGAGGTTAAATCTCTAAAATTTGGCGTAAAAAGGCCCATCTAGCAACCCTGTTATATGCTATTGCAACAAACCAGAAATTGCGCTGTGACATCGAAATGAGGCTTGTACAAGTTAGCTAGACTGAACCCTGTCGACGTCAGTGACTGGCCCCTCCCGAACAAAATTCTTGGCTGCGCCGCTGCCTTCCCCCAGACCCGTAACCAGGAGGCTGAAACCCCCTGCAAAATTTTTCTCCCCCTAGAAAAATGTGTTGGACATAGTTTAAAAAAATTTGGCCACTCTCAGAAAACTTCGCCCCCATGGTGTCCCAAGCTGGTTAGGGGCCTGCCTTCGCCTACTTCACTTTTATTCTCGCCAAAAGTGCCATGCAAAATTGTTTGCCCTTGGGTACCTTTTACAACGTTCACGTCATTTGCTATTGTTGCGTGACGTGGTACGAGGCTCCTACAGTTTTTTTCTCTTCTTAATTCTTACTTCAGGTGATGTTTTTGGTGTAATCCTTTTGCACGCGGCAAAGGCCTGGGCAAGTAGTTTTGCTGTGCATTCCTAAATACCAGAATTTGTTAGAGTGCACACAACCAAGTATTCGCCCCGGGCATCTTCAGACCTCTGCACGCCCCTGGTCCTTCATCATTCCTATGTGACACAGACAGGGGCGTACCGAGGTTTTATGGCGCCCGGGGTAAGAAACAAGTTTGGCGGCCCCGTGTTCGAACTGAAGATTTTTTGGGAGTAAATGTACTGTATTGAAGAAAGTAGCGTACTTGCGACATTGTTGGAAATTTTCCGCGCCCCAGTGATTTGGAGCCCGGGGCATTGTCTCCTTTTCCCCGGCCTCGTTACGCCACCGGTGGTGCACCTTGAATTTCTACTGGTCCACGAAGGTTTATATAAATCCTTGATAAAATGTTCCTGAAATTTGTAATCTTTACAATAAATTATGTAAGACCACCTATTTGCAATAGAGTTTCGACTAGTTGTTCATGAGGTGTCAGCCTGACAAAGTGGACCGTTGGATATTTTTATTAAAAGATGGTCCATGGGCCAAAAAATATTGAGAGCCACTGGTTTACATTGATCATGTTTTGTCATTGTGTTTTCATTTATTCTAGTTTCCACTAACAATTGGTTACTTTTTTGCATGATGGCTCTTTGTATTGTTTCTGTTTAGTAGCTGAATCATACGAAACAATCAACTGATCTTTAGATAAACTAAACAAGAACAGCAAGGTGCAGAAGCAGCATATTCGTGCATGCCGGTGTTATCAACGGAGAGTTTGAAGAATATTTTCGCGAGATACAAACTTTCAGCATTGTGATGAGATAAATCCTTTTGTTTGTGAAGTTAAGGGTGTTCCTGAAGCAAATCATCACGAAGAATTTACAGAATTAATAAACGACTCGTTTGCAAGAGATGAGTTGCGCACTTGCGACGTAAAGGAGTATTCGATTCAAATGCAACAGTGTTAGCAACGACCGGGTAGCAATGCTATGAATATTCTTGTTCTTTTTCTGCAACTTATCTGTGCGAGTGCTGCTTCTCAGTGTTACTTACTATAATACTATCAAATCTAAAGGACGAAACTGACTTGATATCGCATCTGACATACGCATAGTGCATTGTCTACAATTCCATTGAAAAGCTGGTTGCCAAAAATCAAGGCCAGTCGTCACACTAAATATCACGTTTTTGCCGAGAAAACAAGCTTGTGCAGGTTTCTCGCCAACCAATTCTGTTAATCTCGAGTAATTTGTTAGCATCGTTCTTCTAAATACATGATCACCATGGAGTGTTTGGAAGTAAATCTAATAATCTTCTTTGGTAAAATATAGAAAAAGGTTTGAATACTTGCGCTAAGATTCATCTACACAGCTGAGAGTTCATGACGTTTCAGGGCATGAACAAAGTTGCCAAACAAACTCATCACTGCCCCAACGCAGCAGCACTTCGTTATCTCATCTGAAGCTGTTTTGTTATTGATCACTTCTTCAGCGAATAGATCCTTTTACTGACAAAACTTTTTGGAAATCTGCCGCCTCACGTACGTAGTAGCCTATAAGAAGTGACGTTATGGCCTGAAAAATTGATTACGTAACGCTGATCATCAGGGCCTCCCAGAGAAATTTTACCAGGGGTGCGAAAAATGACACCGGGGCCCCTTATTTTCTTGACCCTCGTCGAAACTCGTATAGCTTGTTTGTATAGTGATCAGAATGAGCTGTCATGCCAAGATTTACAAATAGATTGTTATACTGGCAGCTGGCTTACACTGATAATTTTAGGTTTGATTACAGCAAAACTGATCATGCGTATACTTCAACTTTCCCGGGCCTGGGCACAATGTACCTCTCGTAGGCCCTGCTCATCATAACAACAGTTGTTTTGGAAGGTTCCAACATGTTTTCATTTACACCTGTTTTTTTCGTTGTTTCTAACACTCCTGTCGGAATTTCACTGCAGCATGATGTGTAATTATCTGACCCGTGCCAGCCGTCCACAAACCGTAGTACTGACATTTGTAAGAAACACCAGCGGCTACAACCAATGGTAGGTCTATAAATAAATTCATACTAGAATTTTTGAAAAACAACGTTTCCGTCGTCAGCAAAGATCGACCGAAGCGTCAATGCGCTGCACGACAGTGTGCGCAGGAGTCGTGCAATGAAGCACTGAAAATAACCACTGACTTCACTGCTGAAGTTCTTGGTTGTGGCGTAATTATTCCTTGCACGACTTCCAAGTTTCAAATCTGCTCCAGTCTCACTTTCGCTTTGATCTCTTAACGTTGACTTCGCCTCGACTACGCTTGAAGGTATCCGCCACGTTCAGCTAACGTCTCACTTTGAAAGACGCACAATAAGCGAAAATTAATTCCACGACGAGCGCTATTTCAATTCCTGCGTGGCTGCATGAGCCGAACACTTGCTCGATCGAACAGCAAGGCCAACGACAGACACGGATCAATGGCAACTAACTGAGGCATTTATAAAAGGCCTGGTAATTATTGGGCACGAGCGCAGCTTTCGTTCGCCACGCACACAAGAACAGTTGGCTTCACGCTTAGCAATCGAATACACAACAGCGTCAAAATTACTTTATATCAGGTGCCGCAAAAACAACAATGGGAAGTCTGCGCAGCGCCAAACGGACTATAACGCTACTTAAATTATTCAGCTCAGTCACAAGTCGAGTTTTCGTGCCTTGTCTTGTCGCAAAAAACTGATGAAAAAGATTGAACCCAAGTTTAGAGCAGAGGCGTTATAACCATGGAGCCTTTGGAAAACCAAGACTGTCGACCAACCCCGGGCACGCAATGCACTGAGAATATACAATGCATGATTGACATGAAAAGAACTACAGACACTAAACGAACCATTCCTCGGAAGATTTCGGACGAAGTCGGACTCGGCATAATCTGAACCAAAAATGATGCACACGTTTTTTGCGTGGCACTCGATCAGCACAATACCAACGACTGATCTCACCAGTGTTGTGCCAAATGTAAGCCACAATTTTTGATGACGCACCTCTTACACAGAATTTCTTCAGCAAATAGATCCTTTTCCTGACAACTCGATTCTTCAGCAAATAGATCTTTTTCACAACAGCGCGAAAATTAAAAAGATTAAAGGTTACACCACAAAGTAGTACAAAACAATTCTCCGTGCCATCGTTGTTTTGCAGAAGCTTCCTTTGTAAATTTTAGGAATTACCTTTTCCTGGTAAGAAATAGGTTAAACGCTGTTTTGCACCGAGTTTCGCGAAGACCTGCGCGGTTATCTGCCAGCAGTAGCACGCCACGACGCTGAAATAAATCAATTTATGCCGCAAACAGGAATTAGAACTACTGCCTCAAATTACACTGTGGATACCTGCCTTGACTACATTGCATACGAAACAGGCCAACGCACACTATGCATTACATATAGCTTGCAAAAACGCAAGAACATTATACTTTATACGGCAGCCGCTGTAAACAATCTGCGAAGCTTGCAGCTGGCGCCGTTAAGAATGCAAAACCCCCGTCAGCAACATGGACTTATAGTGGCATAAACATAACTTGAGAACTATACTTATGGGCTTGAAACACTTGAAAAAGGCAAAGTAGCAGACAACTATCGACAGAAGCGTTTGACATGCAAAGCCGGTGAGACCTCCTGTCAGAACACACGACCAGTCGCAGTCGATTACATAGGAACCAGCGTTCCTTGGAAAAAAACGGTGGAAAAACCGGCTCCTCACGCGATTCATTCCGATTTCTATTTCATGGCCTTGAGCAACATTCCGAACGATCTTCATCGTATTACGTTGGCCCGAGAAGCTATTCTAATCCACGCTACCTCATCCGTACCGCTTATCCGGGCACGCCGCAGGAAAACAGTCTTGCAAATAAATGTGTTTGTTTCTGCATCGCCACAAGCACAGCACAAGACGAAAGGTCTTGAAGCGTGTTGTTGAGGTGCAGCGTCGTAAAATCCGACCTTTGCCGAGCGTGTTGCAATGTCGGGTTTTCAAGCGCGATCAGCCAGCGTGTATATGCGGGTCACGCCAAGGCGAACGACCACCCGCGAAGACGTGCTCACAAGCGTGGAGTGTATTAGTAAGTCTCTGACCGTGCGCTCGATCCAAAATGGCTCAACTTCCTGACAGGTTCTGAACTTTGACTCAGCATCACTTTCGTTCAGTGTTGCACGTTGCTTCGTGAATAAGCCAAGTACTACGATCAGAAGTACCGCTATATAATAAGCTTTGGATTCTTCGCAGGGTGGATCCAGTGGGGAGGGCGATCGTCCCCCCCCTAAAACCTACGAAAGTAACTTTATTCGCCATAAGTTGGTGCAATTCGGAAAACAACATATCAAAACCAATTCCGAATACGTCTTTGGTCAAGTTCGAATTCCCTCATTGTTCGCGATATAAGACCATTCTGTCGACCATTGTTTTGTCACAGCAGTGTTGCGAAGTATACTTCATCTCTCTTAACAGTAGCGGAGCCGATACAAGACTTGACTACCAAATATTACTGAAATCGCCCCCCCCCCTAACGTTACTAGGTGGATCCACCCCTGGTTCTGCGCAAGACCCACGAATATGGTGACAGGTGCGGAACGCTGCGGCGCGAGCAGCAAGTGAAAGGCACCGGAGCAAGAAGCGCAGCGAACAGCAGCTGGTCTTAAAGCGAATACACGTTCGCGTCGCGGATGGGAATCGAGAGGTTTTCGGAGTGGTTTTTAAGATCAAAGTGCGTTGTTAGTTTATAAGCCAACGGCAGCAGAAGCTGCCGCTTTTGAAAATAAAAACAAAAATAACCGCTAAATATTTTTCTGGTTGTTTCGAGAAAATTCATTTCGAAAGCATTTAGCTTGACAGTTGCTTAACCTTATCTAATGTACTTCAGAGTTGTTGAGCAATGAGACAAAATAAGTGGGATTATATTATAGCTCGACATACCTGCTCAGCAGGCTAAATATCTACAGTTCTAGGTAAACTACATAGTGCCTCATACAGTACTTTGTTGTGAACGGATTACTTTCGATAGATGCTAATCGAAAAGGCAGGTTTTTGCTTCTTAACGTAACACTGCCGACGTGCGTCAATCGCCGTGTAAACAACAACAAAAATAATAGGTTATAACGTCATCACTTTGGATAAAGACATTCCTGATCGCTTGAACTTCCTCATAATGTCAGCAATTCCGAAATTCGGCAAAACGTGAACATGGGCGTCGGAAGGATTTTTTCCAGGGGGGAGGGCACTAGGGGTTTTTCCAAAATTTTTCTAGAGGGCCAAAAGCGGTGAAATTTGTTTTTTCCCACTCAAAACTAAGAAAACAATCTTTTTTGCTGAAATTTTCAAAATCCAAGCGAAATCCAAACGGGGATTTACCCCCCCCCGACCCCCATGAACGTGAACCAACCACAGCTCAACAACGAAACTTGCCCGGATGAGCGAAAGGAGCCACTTTGTCCACGAAACCAAATGGTCTCTTGGCCAAATTCGCAATCGCTCGCTGCACATTTAAAATCTTCATAGCAGTTCATAGTCTTGAGTGTGTGTGTGTATGTGTGAATAGAAATGCAGATAAATATCAAGATTTAAAGAGCGGAGAGTCATAGTAACGCCTGAAGCACAATTGCACGCTGGATGTAGGATCTTCAAACGACAGCCTTCATGGGAACGTCCCACGCAAGTTGCTGGGTGGACATCCAAACAGCAAGAGGTCGAAAGATTTGCTTTTATGCATTTTCTAGCTAAGGCACAAGATTATTTTCACTTTCACGCCTTGGACCTCGACAATAAAAAGTAAACAACGAGAAAGAGCGAAACGAGGAAGGCGACAACGTAGCACATCATTTTGCGATTGTTGCGTCCGGAATCCATCATCTTGGAAAATCGGTTGACCGTTCCGCCAAGAAAACCGGTCGTGCTGAGGAAGTCGGAATCCTGCAACATTAACGCTTATGAGGCGAAGCAGCAGTAACCGCGTTTTAGCTGAAGCAAGAGAGAGAAAGCATATTTTTCAGGGGTTTTCCGAGGGGCGACAAAAAGTGCACAGGTCTCTGTCTTTTATTTGACAAAGATTTTCGGAAATCCGTGAAATCTTACAAAACTTTTGCAAAGTCTCGACTCAGAGGCACCGAAAGTGGTTGTTTTTGTCCCGAGCGCAGCTTTACCTGGGCACGCTGCTACCGCATACTCTATCCTACAACATTTTAAAACGGAGGTTCCCAAACTGTGGTACATGTACCCCTAGGAGGACATTTGCTTATCCGAAGGGGTACATTTAAGGTTAGCAACAGAAGAGGAGAATATATTTACATAATATTTATTTCGAAATATTTATACATATATCGGTGAATATAATTTTCAAAAATCATTATTGTTAAATATTTCTATGAACAAGCATGATAAAATATTTTGTCATACGAGATTTTAGGGGTACATGTTCATCTGTCGAAATGCTGCAGGGGTACATGCTCATCTGTCGGAATGCTGAAGGGGTACATGGTAAACAAAAGGTTGGCTACCCCTTTAAAAAAAACATTTCTTACATCGATTCCAAGAGAAATTAATTTCGAATGATACGCATCACATTGCCTTCGCTTGCACCACATGAAAATTGTCGTCAGATTCACAAATCGTTAAATGCACAGAGAGAGTAGACATTCCTACCCTTATATATTTTGGCTTGCTGTTGACAATGCTGTACTTCCCCGCTGGCAAATTAAAGCGTCAGATAGCGTCAAGAAAAACGCAGTTGAAAACATAATTTCGAAAACACAGTTTTACTTTTAACTTGTGTCATAACTAGGGCAACCAAAAGTCAATAAAGTCAATTTTTTTCTGCCGTTTCTAAAGTCTATGAAACGTCCACAAACAAAATTTCAGGCTCATGCCATGAGGGAATCCTAAGTTATTAGGTAAAAAAGTCAAAATTTATCATTAGGTCAAAATTTATCGTTAGGTCAAAATTTATCGTTAGGTCAAAATTTTCTTGCAGCACAGTTTTTTTTTATATTCATCGACATTTTATTGAAAGTACAACAACATATATCGACATGCTTTTGCAAGTTAAGTTGCAATTATGTAATAATACTGGGTTTATCGCGATTTCTGACGTAATAATGTTATTTTGCCCACTACTGGACGATTGAATATTATGTAGGATAGGCGTGGTAGGCGAGAAACGTTGTCTTACAGTACTTGATTTGGTAAATGCTCGATCCATTATGTATATAGTGTTTCAGCTTTATGATGTTCTCATGTTTGACTCTACAGCTTTATGATGTTCTCAGGTTAGTCACTAATGTACTTATCAATATATCATCCCCAAATTTATACAGCAGAATTTGCTTAATTCGTCACCTCAAGGGGATCAGAAAAAAGTGACGAATTAGGCGAAGTGAGGAAATATGCAAACAGGTGAAAACTCTATCATAGAAGCTCGTATACTTTATCATAGTAACTCGTATACATACTGCTCTTATTTGCAGTAAAATACATGTTTATGACGTTATGGTTGAATACAACAATTAATTCCTCTACTCCGTCTGGACTCCTCCACTTAATCTAGCTCCTTATAAATCTTTAACAAACTTTAAAGACTTCCCGTGTTCTCTCAATGGAGAGTCGGGTCGCGCTTCGCACCTCGTGTATAAATTCGATAAACTATTTGCGAGGTGCAACAATTCTCAGATAAAGATCCTTTATTTGTTTGAATTCCCACACGTACTAGCTGCTCAAACATCATAAGCGTAACTGCAAGTGACGTATTAGCCGAACAAACACTTCTAAGGGATAAAGAGGTGACGAATTGAGCAAATTAGACGAACACAAATGTACACAAAAGATAGGAATTCTGCCGGGACTGACGAAAAAGTGACGAATTAAGCGAATTGACAAATTAGACGAGTTCTACTGTACAACCAAGTGTTTTTAAATTTCGAAGCTTAGAGTGCATGAATATGCTTCTGGGTTAACCTCAACACCTAAGGCTGAATTATTTTGCAGTTGCAAACACAGAAAATCTATAGGTCAAAATAAAGTCAAAATGTTAAGCTTTTAGGTCAAAAAATATGGGTTGCCCTAGTCATAACTAAGCCACACAATCGCGCTTTCTGCGCCACCAGGAAGGACATAGTTTCCTGCCTGTCTTAGATAGCACGTACTTCGCCTTCCTTGCAGTGGAATACTGCTTTGATAAATGACTCTCATCAAACAACTCACCACATCATCCAGGTAAGTGTTGTCTTCGTCCACACCATCCTTCATGTCTAAACTTATCTGCAGAGAGAAATGTTAGTGAAAAGCGACACACCAGTTGTTTTCAACTCAGTAATCAAGCAGATGAAAGCGCTTACAATTGTCCAGTGTTCATATCGCATGTCTGTAGTTACACAGGTAGTCAAAGCATAAATAAAGTAACCCTGAGGAACCTTTTGAAGCAAATACAGCTCAAGTCCGGCACCAAAGATGCCCTCTACAATAAGTAAGACCCAACTGAGGTGCACACAACCCATATAAGATGCATTAGTTTGAGTACGAAGTTTTCCAATCACTGTGAAACTCAGGTTCAAATTGTATAAAAATGCAACAATATTTTAGTGAAACAAACTAAAGCAACACAAAATGCACATTTTGCAGTCTTTTGTTGCTTAACGTTATAAATGCAATAGGGGATTCAGGAAACTAAATGGCCAAAAAATGATTAGTCTTTCACCTACCATCTTTAATCTTGAAACTTTGCTTGACAGTTGTTCTGCCATCCTATTGTTCTCTGCCTCCATGATTTCTTCTCTGTTGGGAATTTTCCCATCATCTGCAAGAAAGCCTGTATTAAACAAAGATGATGTGAATCGCATTGAAGGTAAACAAAACACATGAGTGCATTTATAGAGTGAGAAAAGCAAACATGGATGTGTGTGCTCAAGTATGGATGTATAACAGCAACATCAACCTCTGACTGGGGTAATATGTAAAGCTATTCCAGCTATTGTTAGCAAGAAATGTACTCTACAACTATCAAAAATATTGCTTTACCTTGCAGTTTAGAACTTCATTTACATTCTCTAACAACAAATTCCACATAACTTTCTTACATTACATGTTTTAAAAAACACTAAATTTAAACAATGAAGAGTAATTAGTTCATGCTCTTGACAACTCATCAGATCTTTTGACACCTTCTGTATTTTCAACACATAATTGGTCTCAGATCATAGTCTGCTATCAAAAATTTTATGAGAGCCTGATAATGCAATTGTTGGTAAACATTAACAGTAAGTTTCAATAAAAGCCTGCTTTATGATACTTTCAATACAGGCGCAATTCATACATCACAAACAGCAATCATACCTTTGTTCCAATCTGACATTATGAAACTGAAAATATGTATCAGAGAGATAAGATCAATGAAATGAAACCAGAGTAATGTTTCCAACACAAGGCAATGAACTTACATTAGTTCATTTAACACCATGGATGGACTATGCAGATAACAAGAAGATCTAAGTGTAAAGCCCTCCTGCAACATGTATGTACTGGGAATATCAGATCATAAAACTTAAAAATACAAGAAGTGTAAAATAACCAATAAGAATGGAGACTTCAAATCTGAAATGACGCTTTTATTATTTCAACTGATGGCATGGAAATAACCATGATCCAGCAAATGATTTACAGTATCACAAAAAGCACAAAACATGCTTTTCACTAATGGTAACAGCCAGTCCTGCGTTTAGACAAGTTCTACACTTTCTACATGTCTTTCATCATCAATATTCATGTTTTAAAAAAATAAAACCAGTCACAAAAATGCTCCAAATGATGTTGTTACTTCATAGTACAACATCATTTGGAGCTGCCTAAAGTAAAAACAATGTGAGCAAGTTTGCAATTAAGAGAAATTTCTGTACAAAGGGAGATTAATTAATGCAATAAATGGCTGAAGATGCAAAGCAATATATGATATTTTCATGAAAAAAACAAAAAACATAATACTATATGTACGCCATCAAAAATTTATATTTTCCAGCCAGATGAAAAAACAAGACTATCTGCAAGATACTGCAACAAATGCACTGAAAACAAAACGATATGGTCTGGAAAAAAATGATGAAACAGCAAACCTTTCACAGGCCTACTTCATTCATTCATTTTCATGCCCGCTTTTCCTCTGGAGAGTATCATGGGAACAGCTGCCCTAGGAGGCTTAAAAATACCCCACATTTCTCAGCAACTTTAAATAGTGCTGCTGGCTCCACACCAAGGTAGGTCCAAGACAGGTTGGAGGTATAGTCACTACACCTGGTCCAAGATGACCTCTGGGCAGGGCCACAACCAACTGATATTTTTGGGGGGGGAAATGATGTAACTTCTTGCTGCACGTAACAAATACATACGTTTGTGAAAATTTTGGGGGTGCAATTGCCCCCCTCTGGTTGTGGGCCTGCCTTTGGGTCACTTTCGTGTGGGTGTAGCCAACAGGAATGCCTCGCCAATTTTCAAGGAACATTCTGGACACACAGCCTTCAAGCCATTGTCGCTTGCAGGCCTACAGCCATGGGGAGCATTTGGGAAGTCTCCCCAAAATTTTGTTGTGCCCAGAAAATTTTATGTCGTTTATTTTAAATGTATAATAAAAACAAAATCTTTACTGGAGCTTGACCAATGCATCAGCATGCCAATATGCATTGGCTGACATGGAATGTTGCAGTGACGTAAATGACAGCTACGGCCGTCGCTTCCTGTCCCTGTATTCCTGATGAAGTATTCTGTGCTTGGTCGGGATGCATAAATAAACTGAACT
>JGI24158J21664_10010896_pt1 | contig 12107 bp, 6 predicted proteins | sample Ectturendosymbi3_FD_21664 | JGI IMG/M metagenome (IMG submission 21664) | reverse complement strand
CTTGCTACAAACAAAATTAAAATATTTCAACCAACCGTTTTGTGCGTTGCAGCATACAATAAAGGATTGAATAATGTCGAAGCGTTGGCGAAATACGCAGGAACGGCGCCTACGTCAGGACTGATCTGAAAACGTAGCAGACAAAGAGTAAAAAGATGTATTCTTTTGAAACATTTCTCGTACAGCACAAAAATTAAATAACCATTGATTCCTGTGCTTTTGGCTAAGCAGAAACAACTTTTGTTGAAACGATTTTTGCTGCTGGTTTTCGACTGCTACTATTAGGCTTGATTTCACTTTTCTCTTTGTGTTTTGGCTTGCACTGAAGCACAGTTTTCATTGAGTGCGTTTCGTTTCATATCCAGTGGCGATTCAAAAGGGGCCCTGGGTGGCGGAACCTGGAGGGCCGCATGGGTCTAGTCTCCCCCAATCTTTTCCTTGTAGGGCCTAGCCCTCCCACTTTTAAATTTCGAATTTCGCCTAAATAAGTTCAAGTAACACAATTCGTAATAGGTCCATTGTTAAAGTAAATTGCTTTTATGTAAGACTAAGAACCATGGGCGTCGGAAGGATTTTTTCCAGGGGAGGGACAGTAGGGGATTTTCCCAAAATGTTTTCCAGTCGGGGCCACAAAGCGGTGAAAATTGTTTTTTACCCTTCGAAAATGAAAAAACAACCGTTTTTTGCTAATAATTTCAAAATCCAGGGGGGGTTTGGCCCCCCCCGTTCCGAAACCCATGCTAAGAACAACTAGTAGTTTCAATTATGTGCTCAACACAGTGTAGTGTATGATAGATTGGGTGTTGTGTAGATAGGGGTTGTTGAGGGCTTATCAAATTTTGAATAAAATTGCTTAAACATGCTGACAAAAGTTAATGACGTCATCGTCCGGTGCTTGTGGCGTCACAGTTGCCAATTCAAATCACAAAAATGTTCTAAATATTTTGACGTGCACTTGTTCATCCACTTTGAAAATAGTTCCGCCACCCATGCGTAGACTACCTGTGAAGAAAATGTTTCGCACTTGAATGAAAACATTGCTGCATTGTGGGTATAAATATCTTTTTAATTTGTTGGTCACCCTCGTCATGACATACATCAAAAAAGGCTGAATGTATAACCTGTCTTTAATTCCGAGTCAAGTCATTATGTTTTGAGTTATAGGACAATGTACAGCTAGGTCAATACTTCTCTAAAATTTTGATGGAAAGCCTGTTTACTAATGGTTGGAGTCTTTTGCAAAACTACCATCCTAAAACTAAGTCTCCACAATAGTGCTGCTGTTTGTTTTCGGCAAAAACTTCGCAGAGGTTTGCCTGAAAATGTAACTTTCTAACATTATATAGGCTATGCTTGCATCTTCAAATTTTACGCTGTCTGTTTCCGAATACGTGACAAACAACGTTACAGTAAAGCCAATTAGCCAACGTTTGTGCACGAAACAAATCACGGCTGTACTGTGGTCTCTCACGTGTGCAGCCGTTATACTTCACTGTTTCAAGACAGTGTCATTTCTTGCAGTATATCATACTAGATAAATGTCGGACAGAGGCAGTTAAAAATCTTCTGCGATCTCTAGGAACTTGCAAAATGCTAAAGATCATTTTGAAGGAAAAATGTATAAAAATATCAGAGTCAGTGACACCACACCGCTCTTTTTCAACATCAAGATAGATATGTGTAACATCTAACATGAAAACTCTTCACACAAAACGTGAAAATCGTCACATTTATTTTTGAAACCTCTCCAAACACAAAACCAACGAGAAAAAAGGGGGGACATGGCATATCATGTCCCCCCGTCTAAAAAAGTGAGGGGACACGTCCAGCGTGTCCCACACCAAATTGCGCCCATGTATTGCACTAACGAAGTCTGTTGCGCAAAATATTACAGGTGTTACTGAAAGACATTGCCTATCGAAAGGAATCCTTCCCCACCCAAAAATCAGACAGTAAGCTTTTACAGAGTATACACAAAGCCTTACCGATTATTCAACGAAAGTCGCATCAACGGCTTGCAGATCCATTGTTGCATTCTGGTATAATAGATCGTAATGATCGCGTTTACTGTGTTGAAAAGAGCACATGTAAGTGAATTTGCAAAACTCTTAGTATCTAAAAAGGTACCCGAAGCCGTAGGACATAGTTCTCCTATGGCCATAGCCCCGTCTCCGGTCCTAGAGTTTAAACCCTCTATGTCCAACCAGCGACCCGCTGGCCGCATGCGGCCCAGTTTAGGTTTCAGCGGCAGTGAATGTATCCTGCATCCCGACAACCTGTTCTTGTTTTGATAATCTTGAATTTGACATTTTTCATGCAAGCACTCCTCAATGCCACTTTAATACGTCTGTTACCATTGCAGTTAAGATCCGAACGCATTCAGTACTTTGGCTGAAGCTAAATTTAGTTTGCCAAGATCAAAGTATGCCATTCAATGTGCGTCCCTCACATGCCATTCATTATGCGGCCCTGGTTAAGATAGTAGCATAACTTTTGGCTCAGTAAGCCATTTGGGTTGGATATAGCTGGTTTAAACTGAGACCCGCCTCCGGCTCCTTCTGATTTTTTATTTGAGTTCCGGCTCCAGGAAAAATGCCCAGATCCAGCGCTCCGGTTCCGCAGCCCTGGATTATTTTCACAAGAATTCTGAAAGAAATATTATCGACGTAATGCAATTACTTAGTTCAGATTTTTATTAGCTTGATTCAGCTATTCAATACTTTCCATGAATAAATTGCTTTAAATTTACTACATTGCGTTTGTTTTACGAGGCTTGGGAGCCCAAAAAACAACGTGTCGAGAGTGAAAAGGGGGCGATGGAATAAAACAGTTTGAGAAACACTGGCTATTTAATGATGTGCCCTTGCTAAGGATCAAACAACAGGAGAAAATAGATCAAGTGTGCTTTGCCCAGGTATTTGTGGTAATTTAATGCCGAGACATTTTTATCAGGTTTGGAGTGGGAGACAAATATCAATCTCGAACTACCGGATCAGTAATATTTACTAGCATGCCGTCGAATGTCATTTCTGTCCTTTCTTCAAAAGATGTTTTATTGGATTGGCAGGAATTGACTTTGTCTTGGGAGGAAGGTGTTGGGATTGGGAGACAATCGCTCATCAAATAAGTTCGTCAAACTTGGCCAAATTTCAATGCAAACACAAGGGTAATTTGACACGTTTCAACATTTGATCAATTTGCTACTTCACTACCACATTACCTAGTTTTAGGCTGCCAATATAAGAATTCTGTAAAAACTGAAGGAATGAAAAGCATTTTCACAAATCATTTTTCATTAAGAAATGGGCGCCGGCAGAATGTGCCGCCCAGCTCCCTCCTCCCAACGTCACTGAGGAAACGGAGGGGAAATGTGGGATCTTTGACCGGGGTGGGCATAATGATCACAGGCTATTTCTCGCCACCTAGAGGAAGTGTGTTCTTGTGGTTTTGGTTGCAATGTTGAGATTGCTTTCTTGTCGCCCGTATGTGTTTTAGAGGAGCTACAGCTGTTGAATCAATTTTTGTGGGCTAATTTTAATTTTCAAGAAAAAAAGTAAAATTTACGCAAATGCGTTTTTTGATTTTGCAAATGGCAAGCAGCTTTTTTCGAAATATTTTTGCAAATTTGATATGCTCAAGGAAAGAGTTTCAAAACTGCAAGAGCTTGAGAATTGACTCCGTACATTTTTGTTATTTCACGTAATTGGAAAATGGCGTCGGAAGAGACCTTTCAATCATACGAGAAAGGGACCCACGTCCCGACATTTCAGAAGTCCCGTTGGATGTTATTTAATGTCTCCAGAATAAACATGTTTACTTTCAAATATAGTAAAAGAAAAAAATGATTGTTTTATCTAGAAGGCATCGATAAGACTTTGAGCGATGTGATAAAACATCATGTAAGCCTGCGAAAATCTTCCAAAGATAATGACTGAGTATCTTATCTCAATAAGTACAAAAAGCCAAAAAAGTAGGGTGCGTTGCTAGACATATAAATAGCTTTTAACTGATATGCGTCATCAATTTTCCAAGGTACACTACATGATGCATCTAAGCACAGTATAGGCTCAGTCCCGTCGCCACGGGGGAGCTTTGAATACGCCGCTCGTTGGGCTTATCCCTACAAACAATCAAGCCCCCCACAATTCAAATATGAAACACAATAAGTTAGTGGAATTTTCGGCAAATCTGATTGTCAAGAGATCCCCCCCCCGTGAACGAACGTAAAGTCCCCCCGCACAAACGTGAAGAACGCTATCCAAGACTTTCTGTTGACTGTTCTCTATAGGCTAAAAGTGGTTCTTAGCATTTTTAGTCTCATGTACCCTTTAAGAAAGGTAAAATATTGATTTTAACCCCAACAATATTTGTTGTGTCAAGGAATTATTTTTTTGGAAAACTTCCGGGGCAGGTCTTCCTGGAAAAACGTTGTAAGCTTGCACTCAGATACACGAATTTTGTGCTTACTGGAACCAAGGGGCAAACGTCTGGAAGAAGGAATGCAAACCCAGGTTTAATTTTTTTTTTTTTTTTGAAAAATGACGAACAATGTCAACCAGTGAGTCACTCTGTGAGACTTTTGTGCTTGTTTACTACGCACAATATCTGAGATTCTGGAAACAGTGGTTGAAAGAAATACTCTCATGCCATCTTTGGGAATTATTTGAGATCAATGTTTTGTTTTATGGTTGTCATTGATGAGGAGAACACTGCTTCACACAGATAAGCATTTTGAAAAGGTGTAAAAACTTCAAATGCGCGCTTCGACAGCATTAGAATCTCTTCGCCCAATCCAGACCCAAAATTTCGAAACGTCGCCGTTGCAACATACGAATTTGGAATAAATTTAACGTGGAAGATCAATCAATTCCTCTTTTCAATCAACTTAAAGCACTTTGAAAACACGAGCTCGTGCCCAGCTATTCGTGTAACAAGAAAATTCAGAATGTTTTTGTGGTAAGTTTTGCTAGTATCAGTGAGGTAAATATTGTTGCTGAATAGAAAAAATCATATTGGTGACGATTTGCTTGTTTTTTTGCACGTTTCCCTTTCCCTCAACTTTTTTACTCCCTTGCCGTTGTTCCGGCTCTCTGGTTGACTCATCTAGCTGACGGGTGGCTCTTGCCTTATTACTTCGAATTTCATCTGCTGTGTAATCTAAAATATGACATAACACTTATACGCAGTGCCGGATTAACAATAGTAGCAAATGTAGCAATTGCTACGGGCCCCGCGGTCCTGTGTATTGAATTTTTCTTCTTTATATGCAACGGTGGATGTAAGAATTTAAGGAGACCGAGGCAAAGTCTCAAATAGGGGCCCTGTATTTTACACATGCTATACAAAACATGATTCGCTGAAAGCAAGTTTGATTTTTAATTTTGTCTGGGAATTTGTTTCTGCGTGAAGGTCCACTTCACATTGTAATTGTTTGAAGTCATTTGATTTTAAATTATTCTTTGTCTGCACATTAAACTTGTTGAGGCTCCCCTTTTGGCACATTCGCACATAAATTTTGTTTTATTTTGGCAAGCATATGACTTGCTTCAGAGCTTATTAGGTGTGCCTCTAGATTGATTGATAAGCTTTTTACCAAAACAATGCGAAAGTCTCAAAAGGGAGGCCCGAGATAACAGTCTTTTTCGCCTCCCCAAAAATCAGCCCCTGATTATATATATATATAATTTTTTCAGTCCAAAAGTCACTATCAGGCCCGTAACCAGGGGAAACCTCCCTGCAAAACTTTTCGCCCTCCATGGAAAATTTTGTTGGGCACAGTTGCAAACTATTGGACACAGTTTGAAAAATTTGGGCCCCTCTCAGAAAACTCTTCGCCACCCCTGGTGTCCCAAGCTGGTCACGGGCCTGGTCACTATTTTTCTAAATTTGCCGTATGCAATTCGGCGAAAGTTTTCAACTGAACGCGTTTACATTAGACCAGTCCCGTCACCACGGGGGGGAGGCTTGGGTGGGCTTAACCCTCCAAACAAAGCTGCAAGCACCCCCAAATTGAAATATGAAACACTATAAGTTAGTGGAATTTTTGTCAACTTTGAATGTAACCCCCCCCCCGCCAAAACCTAAAGCCCACCTATTGACGTCTTTCGGGCGACGGTTCTGCATTAGACTTCTATGATTTGAAAATTAAACTATTTTACACTTATTTGCATCATTATGGGACCAATCAAGCAATGTGGCGAAATTGCAGCAATTTCCGTACATTGTTTGATTGTATTGTTATGAATGGCATTTTCAGAAAATGTTATTGCATCACATTGAACTGTTTCTATGATTTTCGTTACCTTTTTGGTACTTTCAAAATTATTTGGCCAATGGCGCCAAATTTGGGGTTTTGCCCCCAGATCTGAGTTTTCAATGCCTTTCTGTTTTTTTTCTTCTGAAGATCAGGGGTTTTAGGATTTAACTGCGTAGCCGCTAAGGATTTACTACAGTTCTGATTTCTAGCCTCATTTTCTTTATCTTGCCTTAAGAAGATACCTTATTCTTCAACATAACTGATGAACAAGAAACTGACACCATGCAAGCTGTAAATATTAGCCAGGTGAAATGAGTTCAAGTGGCGGAGATACTGGTGAAACAAGTCCCAAAAAAATTAAGTGATAACCTGCACACAGCAATTTCAGGGTAGAGTGATTGAGAGATCCAGATCTCAAAGGTTCGCTGCAGAAGAACACTGGAATGAAGATTTACTTACTTATAGTAAATGCTGCCAGATCACCGTCAGAAATGCAAACAACCTTATTTTACTGCGATATAGTAATTTCGACAAACACAAATATTCATGAACAAGGTTACAGTGCATATTCACTAGCAGGTTTTGTGATTACAGATGACCAGGTATGGTATATAGCAGAAAGACTCACTTAATTTTGTGTCTACCTGGGATTTTCCGTTCAAACCTGGATTTTTGGGTGAGTCCATATGGGATTTTTCAAAAAATGTCATTGGCAGTCCTGGATTTCGCATCTATTGATCAGTCATTGCGTAATGTACTTGTAGTCATCTTTTAGAAATGTGGGAAAAGATTTTCGCATTTATTTAACTCTCATGTTAACCAAACTAATTACAGTGGAGAACGGTCATTTTCTAAACTTAGCATGGTAGAATGAGCAAAGGAGCCACATTAGACAAAACAAGCTGAACAATATTACTCGAAAGAGTAGCCTATAGAGCAGGAACTTCTGCTATGTGATATAGACATTGTACCACCAATATCATAAACAAATTCGCTAAGGAAAAATCTAAAACATGCACTCTTAAGCAGCAGTTTTGGTGCTCTTGACAATCGACATCGAAACCTATATTGTGTGACCACACTGTTTACATCAGATGAGGGGAACCTGCGGCCCGTGTGAACATTTGATATGGCCCGCATCAGAATTTGCGTTACCCAAGTTAGAGCACAACATCTAGTCAGAACGAAGCTCCATAGTAAGCAGGTACCTAGATAGTAGCCTAACTCAAGAGAAGTCACTCTTCCTCTTTCTAGATAGAGGTCGAATTTTAGGATAAAATTATTTGATTTTGCGGCCAGCCACGATTTTGCACAATTCATGCGGCCCGTGATAGCAAATAGGTTCCATACCCCGGTTTAAATACAGCAATTTGTTGATGAGTGTGGAAGAATTCATTACTGTCTCTGTACTGTATTTGCGAGCTGTACAATAATATGTTCTTTCTTGGTAAAAAGATAAGTAGGCTATGTAATTTCTAGTAAAAATGATGTGTAGCCCATAATGTCCAGCAGTTGCTGTTTAGGACCGGGTTTTTCGCACATAACGAAATTCAGTATGCCTAATGGTAGTCACATGGATGTCCACAAAATTTATGATTTAACAGTTGTTCACTTGTTCATGTGTATTTTGAACTTACGGCCCCGCGCTGTTAATATGCTACGGGCCCCGCGCTACCTTAATCCGGCGCTGCTTATACGACAACGTACTATANGTTTTTATAAATAAATAAAGTTTCTTCTTTTGTTGTTTTTCCGATTACATCCATCCTATACATCTTTTTTTTGCTACGCAATGTGACAGGATGCTTCCAATCCTAACTTGTATTCAGAAACAAAGCCCTAATATAGGGAGAATTCTTACAGCACGGCATTGAGCGCAATTAGTTTGCAAAGACGTGTGGTTGTCATGTGTGTGTGTGGGATGGAGCGAAGCGAGCTTTCAAAATGAACAGCTTCATCGAACCATTACCTGGAACTTCAGAGAAAAAGGTACACTGAGGTTTTTGGACATCATCTTTTATGAGGAAGTCGACCCGAACTCCACGTATGGTTCTAGATAAGTCATCTTCCTCGATATAATAACTGAGATCATTGAAACCTGCATTTGTAAACTCATGAATAACTCATTCACTAAAACGACCAAAAAGGCTTCTCACTGTCCACTCTATAGCTTGCTGTGAAGGAAAAATGGCGCTACAGTTTGACTATTGTGAAAACAGAGAAAGTTTTAAGTATAAAAGATCTTTGAATTCTAAAAGAGCTACAATCTCCTTTTACGTACAAACTCCAAATAAAGTCGTGAACATATATAGTGTTGCAATGAATTTGGTAGCCTGCATGTATAAAGATGAAATAAAAAGAGAAAACATATCACTAATCGTAACTCTGAATAATAATCCAAGGTCAGTGCAACATCTCGAGTTTGTGTGATATTTCCGTAAACCTACTTCGTAATCAAGCTCTATGACGCCTGGCATTAAGCTTCTCATCCATCTACGAACAAAATACTGCCGGATGTACTTTTATGTTTTGTCCTGTAAGTAACTGGCCTAATAATCCAGGATATTTTATTTTGTAAAAAAATCATAAAAACATACATTTGCTATAATTTATTATTCAGTACATTTACCTCCTAGAAAGATGAATTTTACTCCTGAGGGTAGATTTACCCCAGGTTAACAACCACTGGGCTAAAAAAGTATCTCACGCAGCATACAAAGCAATCATCTAGGCACAATAATATCTGAGCGCCAGGTTTCACGCAGAGCTAATGCCAAGTCAAAATGCCCATAAGATCGCGAGGCATCAACTATCCGCATCCGGCAATACGAATGATGTTATAAACTCGGTGCATTCAGACAGTGACACAGNAAATGACTCNTCCTTACCAGAGCCGGAAATTGGTGATGTCTTGAGCGGATTGTCGGCGCAAATTACTAAGGCGTGTTGTTACTGCTTTGTACAATTGAACCATCGCCAGAAAGTCGTCGATAGCGGTCTTCACGTTTGTGCTTGACATTCAGATTTGCCGAAAATTCCACTAACTTATTGTGTTTCATATTTGAATTGTGGGGGGCTTGATTCTTTGTAGGGATAAGCCCAAGGAGCGACGTATCCTGGGTGCCGATGTGTTACCCCGGTTATGCAAGGTTTCTTGTGAAGATTAATTTGAATCCAGAGACTTTCAGAATCATTAAGCACATTAGGTATATCAGTTTGAAATTGATATGATATACTGCTTTCAATGTAAATTCCTACTCCACCTAATGTTTCTCAGAATCCGAATGTAAAAAGTTGTAGCAAGTTATAGTAGTTGGAAATGACAATCCATCTTTTTTGTTGATTTTTGTTTCGCTTACTGCTACTATATGTGGCGGTTTCTGCGTGATTGACAGCATGTTAGACAGTTTATCAATATTTTTCCTCAAACGTCTAATGTTTATATGAAAGATGCAGATGTCATCTGGCTTTCTGTTTGCCATAAGTGAATTTTAAAAGTTGAAATCATGACAATTACTGTTTATTTCCAAACAATCAGTGATAATTTCTGGACGTGACTCTTCACTAACCCTTTCATCTCTTAATCTCACTAAGTTAGTAGGCAAACTTTCAGATGTACAGATGTGGCAATGAAATGGTTCTGTGCTTGAAGTTACTTCAGTATATTGCTCATCAGTTACATTGGAACATATTTTGTGTAGTCCGCTGTTACAGATATTACAATAGATACCTGTTTTTTCTTAATCAATTAGTTTACCACAATCTGGGCAATTATTCATATCAATATGTGGTTTACCTAATTACATAAAAAATTATATAGAAAAACAAAGAAGTAACTAACTAAGAAGTAACACGCAAGCAATCACAAATGACTTGTGGTATATCCGGGGAAATCCAACGAAAACGGAGTCTTTCCATCTTTCTTGACAGAGGGACAGAGTGCTGTTATTGATTTGCTTACTCACGAAATCATGAAACCTGAATTTCGGTTTTTGCAAATTTTTGTTCATAAAACAATAACACCCGTTTGTACTGTCATGACATTTTTATTCAATAAAAGGTTATCCCACTTCTGTGTTTGGCGCCACCCAACTGCTGATGACTGTCACGAAGGCTGTGAACCGTACATTTGAGTAAAAGCTGCAGATCAGTAGCAAATACACAAATGCGAAAAGATGAGGATTTTTGCTCCTTTGATTGGCTACAGCAGCACTTTATGAACTGTAAAACAAAGACGCAGCTGTAAAGGAAAACGCAATACTGAAATAGTTTTCCAACTTTGAATACCTAATAAGTAAGTAAAACAAAACGGCATCGTTTTCTTTTCTGTGAAGAAGCAGACTTGCATCTTCAATATACGTTTGTTATTGAAATCTAAATACATTGGACAATCGCTTCAGTTACATGCTCCTTAATTGACAGATGCCTTGAACAGTTTTAAGTCATAAGCCTATATGCCTTAAAAAGCTTTAAATTTTCCGTTTTTATAAAACTCTGCAGTTTCACTTCTTGGGTTTGTTATTTTCATTCTTTCAGTGAATTACGCACTTGTGTGAAAGCTTTACTTTTACGACACGACCTCAGATGAAATAGTTGATTTTTAGTTTTTTTGCCATCAGATTTATGACACCAGATCCTCATTTGCTATTGATTATCGCAGCAGTGCTGTAGTGCAGTATCGTGCTACCATACACAATGCCGCTAATCGTCAGGTTTATTTTGATAAATAACTTTTGCATTACTGCTTCTGAACTCTAGAAGAATACTATAAAGTTTCAGGTCAATAATTTCGCATGAATGCCACTCGTTTAGCGCCCGGTGTTTTGCGAGCATAATTCCTTTTTTCCAACCAAATTTGGCCGCAATTAGAATGACATCACAAATTATTGAAGAATCACCGACCTCACTCAGGTGCCTGGAGTCATGTCTTAGTTTATATCTAGCGCAGGAACATGGACGAAGACCTTTTTGAAAAGAATACCTTGAAATACGTTTCACTCAGATGACCAAGGCAAATCTTTGAATTTTAAAATTTAAGCAAAGCTTGTACTTGGATTTTTTTCTAATCTTTCTGCGTGGCTTTGAAGTGAACCGTTGCACGTGCAAAAAAAAGTTTCCCAGAAAAATGTTTTGCACGTTCAGTTACTGAAAAATTTTGGGGAAATGTGAATGAAAATCATGTAGTGTTTTTTATCAGTTTTTGTTTTTTGTGAATTGTAGTTTGCTGTTGCGTGTAGAAATTCGTAGATTTATGTCACAGTCTTGCCCAAGTATTTACCTCCGTGATTGTGAACATTTTTGTTTTTAATTACAATCAAACAGTTTGGAGACTCTCAATAAAAAATACTTTTTTGCTTTTATTTTTTTTTCAAAGTGTTTTTATCTTTTTTGCTGAAAAAAACTTGTACATTACAATGTCCGAGAATAATAGTTGGAACTTTACAAAAGAATTATCATGCTACAAAGGAATTATCATGCTAAAAACTACAATTTTTATCTCCGTACTCTGAAATTCGTATGCGCAGATCAAGATGAAACGTGCAGTTGTTTTTTTTTATTTCGATCGCGGGAGAAATGAGCAGACACAGTTGTTTTACGATAATTGCTGTACAGTGGGTTGAGTACTGTTCCTGCGTTCGTGTTGCGTTCAGTATGTGCTATTAGCACAGTAGGTGAAAAATGCAGCAATTTCCCAGCTGGTTATAAAGCTTGGCCCGGACAGTTCACTTACGACCAAACTTTTTCAACTGAACAGTGTTAAGGTTAAGTTAAACCTTAACACGTTATCAGAACGGTCTCATAAAAGATCGCGAGTACATGAACCACTCCTTGAAGAATTATGGAAAAATGA
>JGI24158J21664_10010895_pt1 | contig 12107 bp, 6 predicted proteins | sample Ectturendosymbi3_FD_21664 | JGI IMG/M metagenome (IMG submission 21664) | reverse complement strand
CGAATCAGCGAAAAACTAATTCTTACAAACGATGACGTCATGAATTACGTCATAGGGGCCCTCCAGTAAAAATTGCCCCGGGCCCCCCTAGCCTTTAATCCTGCTCTGGCTGTCCCCCACATATTTTACAACAAAACTGCGCCCATGGCCACTGGCAACGTTGCTTTGCAGAAAATGTTTTTGTTAAAATTTTGTTGGCCACTTTGCATGGCTCGGTGGAGAAATTTACCACTACAGTTTAGTCATGACCACAACGAGGTGCTCAGCTGCTGCAAGGAGTCTAGTTCGGCACCCATAACTTTAGGCCTATTACTCAGCCCCCGGACATAAATACACAGTAAAAAGCATCAATACACATTCTCCTAAATTCTCTTTAATAACATCATCATAGTACATTAATGTAAGAATGGATCAAGTTCAATTTTATTGAACTTTTGATCTCTTCTACAGTACGTGGAAAGGCCTTCACTAATTTTCATGTGTTTTTGGCTGTTCTCCACCAAGTCAAACATATACAGAGCCTTTTATTTAATATGTTTATGCAAGTTTTGACGAGAGAGCTTCTGTTTTGATTTGTTAATTTTCGTCTTGAATTTGCTCACTTTTTCTGTCCTTACTTTTGTGTTTCAGTATTTCACCAGTAAGCACTGGTTGCAGATTTCAAAACTGAAGATGCTAAATGAAATCGATTTTTTCAAATGCTGATTGATTCGATTCGACGGTGTCGCTTTTGTGATGACTTATTGCTTGAATAGCATAGATATGTGTTAGTCGGAATCATCACAAAATCATGAAAGCAGAGCCCAGTCGCCTGGTTTCTCAAAATCTTACAGCGAACCAGCAAATCTATGGCATTTAATTGTTGTTGTCAAGCCGCTAGCCGCAAATGTAAACAAGTTTCTGTACGTTACTGACAAACAATTAGGAATTTTATGAAAACGGTCCATTGCTCCACCATTTGCAGGACTTCCCATTGCCAGACATTGGTAAGGAGACGACATAAATAGGTAGAAAATGTCCTGAACTTTCTGGGGGAGCAATTTTCGTTGGTAATGCCGCTGCGAACAGTCGTGACGTCATCCGGGGAGAAATAAAACCAGGCTTGTTGCCACGGGGGGCAGTGCCCTCCAATTACGCCCCAAATTTTGTTGTGCCCATAAAATTTTTATGCCGTTTGTTTCAATCAAGCAATAAAAACAAAAATCTTGTCTCCCTAAAAATATATTTTCCCCCCTTAAACCTTAAAACCTGGTTACGGGCCTGAAAAAAACTCTGATCGACTGTTTGCTCCACCTTCAAACAAAATGTCTGGCTATGTCCCACAAACATTTGCCACAGAAGGTACCCTCTTGTTTTTGGGTTATGTTTTTAAACCATTTCTGTTAGTAACCGGCTAGTTATTGTATATTTTGTACACGTCACTGGCTCATGAGTGCAGATGTGCGAAATTTATTGGGGTTGAACCTCAAAATTTAATTGCATTTAGCCATAGCGTTTTTATTCAAAGAATTAAAAAATTGGGGAGATTTCGTAACTTTGGGCGTTCTATCATGCGTACCTCAAAACTTGTGTTCGGACTTTCTGGATGACTTTGTGTGCCCTTGTTGCAAAGATAATTTCATTCTTCTTGCCACTTTATAAGACTCTGAATGCCACAAAGGATACCACCACAAAAGAAACGTTTATTAAATCTTTCTAACGTGTTAGCGTTTTGCAAGTGAAACAGTTGTTATGCAGATAAAGCGAAATGGGAAATAAGTCGGGGTTGATACAGGCAATTAAACCTTAATCTACAGATGATGATAGATATCGAAGATAACACATCGAAAGATTAGGAATAAGATTAGATTACTCTTGTTGATCAATTCCAAAGTCGAAGGTTTGATATGGGATAAAAATGCAACTAGTTCGAAATCCATCGCTTGAAGACCCACTCTTACACAGTTTTTAAAAGACTAATCCATAGCTTTGAAGTCGTGTAACTGTAGTAACACGAAACTAACGCTGTTCACGTCACGTGTATATCACTTTATGCTATTGAAATTCATCGCTTTCATCGTTACAACGGCGCATTTCCAGTGACAGCATTACCACGTTAAGTTGCGCTCGAAAAAATCAACGTGTTTGGCAGCAAATGCCTCGCCACAGCACAGTGGCTGCCGGTTGGTCGCGCAAAAGAGCTCACACATGCTGGAACAGTACGTCGCATGGGAACCGGAGCTTGGCGCAGTTGAAACCTTCTGGCTGCTCTTGCGATCGTGGAGGTAGACTTGACTGCGACTTCATCAGCAAAAATTTCAAAAACATTGTCCTGCTTCCGAAATTGCAAGACTTGTCATTTTCCACACCCACAGATTTTTTATACCAGTGTTCAGTGCCAAAAACGTACCGAGCAGGAGCTGCGTTTCTACAAAAAGTGAGCCGAGTTTATTTGCTTAACTCTTTGTCCTATCCAACTGCGAAAACACTTGCTCCTCACTTGAATATAGTCCGACTTGGAAATTTCTGAAAACTGAAGAAACATATGCAGCACGCATGCTGATCGGAAAAGGAGACCACGCTTCCAAACAGAAAATGCTTTAAAACTGCACCCACGGACTCCGCTTTTTGCGGACTCCGCTTTTTTGCCAACTCTGGTTTCTCAATGATATTTGTTTTGCACGGAGAAATCTTTGCGCCAAATACTCGCGCACGAAAAGCAGGCATAATAGAATGAAACAGGGTTAAGCGACGCAACGTACAATATTATGTTTCAGTTCAGTCTAAATCAGTGCATCATTCAAAATTTGCGACTTGAAATTCTCACAAAACGAGGATCTGTTCACAAAAAATTTCTTTGCAAGGGGCGGAGTTCAAATAGACTAAGAACACACACTGTTTTTGATGTTGCGATATTTGTGGAACAGGTTAGCCACACACAAATGCTTTAAGGTGCGTGCGCAGTATGCGAACAACAAATCGTAGAGTATGTGAATAAAACAGCTTAGGACACTTAATAAATGAGGTCACACATCAAAATTTTGATATTAGCTCCATTCCGGATTCCTTAACACGGTGACTTTTGGCTGACCATGTTTCTCGCCCAATCTGCGGGTAAATTGAGTCCTTTGCGAAGCAAGTCCAGCAAACCAGAACAGCCGGATATGCACGCGCCGAATGGTGAAAATATGACAAACAGAACTGCACAGAGAAGACCTATCGGTATGGCTAGCACAAGCAGAGCGAGCAACCAAACAATTGACCACAGCCAACCACAATTCGCCATGTTGTTAAAACGGTCTGCTTACGTTTAGTTGTTTCAAAAACAATTCTGCAAAGGATAAACAAAAGTGTGGTTAGTTTTATGTTATTTGTCCTCGTTTAAAGCAGGGTTGACCAACCTCCTCTTTCAGTGAAGGGCCACAACTGTTAATGGAGAATCTGTTAGTTGTCTGATTTTCCCCAATTTTTTCCAATAAACAAACAAACAAGCAAAACGAAAATACAAAATGGTCATCCGCTTTCTTCTAACGACGAAATTACTAGAAACGGTCGAAAATATCAGCTTTGCTCACTTTTCTAAGAACCATATCTGTTCCAAGCTCAGTTCCCCAACTCTAGCTTTTCTCAGACTACCCTATTTTTTTTCGTCGTAGGAAACGTTCTCCATTGCCCTTAAAATTCAATGACACTGCAATGATTTACAAACTTCGTAGCTTTGTGCGATTCTCTGTTGGCTGATAATATTTCAGGTTGTGTTGTGGTCGCACACATAAAAACACCTTATTGTAGCAGTTGATCAAAGAATCAACTGTTTCATAACAACAAAGATCAAAGTTAAACTGGAGATCCATTTCGAACTTTTGCGTTTCTTGAAATACATTGCTCGTGTGAATTCGTCTTAGGATTTACCAATTATAAAGGGCACAATTAAAAATTCTTGTGATTCTCGTATTGGCAAAAGCACAATGCTGGTAAGATTGACAAAATGAAGTGCATATTTTCAAAGAGAGTTTTTCGAGGCTGGGAGTAACGGCCATGGATTACAGTATGCTGGTAACGGGCAAACTTTCTGTCACTGCGGCCAACTTTTATGGCCTGCAGGCACATTCTTGGGCTAGTTTTTGACGTGCTAGCCTGTATCTTCCTACGAATCTTAGCGCCCATCGCGGAGTACAACGTTGTTGCCGATTTTTGTCTAGATCTTTTTCCGAATGACTGATATAATGAAAATACCTTCTTATCCTCTCATTGAAATTTCCTGTATTACATACATTTTGTCCAATCGTTTTCAGCTGCAGGATTACTACGGGTCACTCCAATTGTATTTCATTACAGAGGTTGTTTTGAATCGTAGTTTTGCCACTGTTTCAGGATAGGCGGACCATTTTAAGCGCACATGGGCCATTTTCCACAAAGCTTCAAAGGCAATTGCTTTTGGCTTCGGGTTCGTGGCTTGCCCCTCAGTCACCAGGCTATAGTCCTCAGCGTAGCAAACTTCCAAATTTATGGAGGGCCAAGATTTATCTACTCAACCAAATGTATTTTTGCATGACAGTCTTTTTTGAAATTATTGAGGGAAAGTTGGAGCGACTAAGAAACAGTCAACAATATTCATTTTCCAGTTTTTAAAAAATTTTTCTCCAATGTTGATACATACATCATTTGAATTATTTGTCTTGTTTTCATCAGAAATTGCAAACGTCTGCTCAGCAGATCTGAATTTTTCTTATTAAACCGCGGTTTGCCAATGGTTTAGGACAGAAACTGCCCTCCAGCCTCATTTGATACAGCTGTAGGTATACTTTGAATTCGTAAGGGGTTAGAGGCTTCAAACACATTGCTGTTGCAACGCATAGTCTTTACAGTGATGTCATCCTGATTCTCAGAAAGGTATAATATGCAAAACCAGGGGTCTTAAACAGCGCGGCCCGCATGTGGCCCGCGAGGGCTTTTTGTGCGGCCCCTGACGCTTTTTGGGGATTTTCAAATAATTAGCATATACGTTGCCAAGTGCCTTAAAAAAGATTCCGCGAAATAAGTGAACCAAAGCTGAATGATATCCAGTGCGGTTTTCGTCCCCGCCGCAGTACTACAGACCAAATTTCACTCCCGGCAAATTTTTGAGAAAGCTTGCGAATATGCCAAAGACGTCTACATATGCTTTTACACAAATACATTACGGTGGTGCATTTCTAAGACTTGCGCAGCTAATGTTTATCAATTAAGTATATAAACATTTCTTTCAGTACACAATCACAGACATTTCAGTCAACATCACTTCAACACTTTTCACACACATTTGCAATCCCATACTCTCATAAATGTTCGTTTCCGATTTTGTTCGGCGCATGCTCATGTAGGAATTATAAAAATTTCCTACACTTTGTTGACCTCGAGAGAGCATACGACAGGGTTCCTCGCGAAAAGCTTTGGGGAGTGTTGCGGGAGTACGGTGTTGACGGCCGCCTGCTACTGGCCGTCAAGTCGCTGTATTCCTGCCCAGAAATTTGTGTCCATGTTGGCAAAGTTAAATCACAACCGTTCACCTTCGGCGTTTTGAACTCGGCAAGGGTGTATGCTGTCAAGGCTCCTTTTCATCGTCATACACTACATTAATTGGATATACAGTCACAGCCAAGTCGATGAGGATGTCACAGGTGGGAGCTGCAGGATCAGCCGTTTACTCTTTGCAGACAATTTGGTACTGCTAGCATCTTCTCAACAGATTAGCCTGTTCAGCATGCACTCGATCGGTTTTCTGCTGCGTGCGACCGAGCCAGAATGAAAACCAGCACTGAAAACACCGAGGTATTGTGTCTCCCCACAAGCCCAAGGCAATGTGTGTTGCACGTGAGCGACAATACACTGCAGCAGTTGGAGAAATTCAAGTACCTTGGGGTGGTAGCTGATTTACCAGTGACGGAAGGTGGAGCGAGGAGATTGATACATGGACTGGCAAAGCTAACGCAGTTCTGCGTGAGCTTGTTCGCTCTGTGGTCACAAAACGAGAGCTTTCAAACACCGCAAAGCTGTCATTTTTAATCGGTCTTTGTTCCGATGCTTACCTATGGTGGTGAACCTTGGGTGATGACCGAAAGAGTATTAACTCAGGGTAAAGCGCCAGATATAGGATTTTTGCGAAGACTCCGGTGTGACACAAGGACGTACCGAGGTTAGATGGCGCCTGGGGCAAGAAACAAGTTTGGGGCCCCCATGTTCAAACCGAAGGTCGTTTGGGAGTAAATGTACTGTATTGAAGAAAAAACTTGCACCGTTGTTGAGATTTTTCGGTGCACTCCAGTGATTCGGCGCCCGAGGTATTGTTCCCCCCTCGTTTCGTCCCTGGTGTGACGCTTCGCGACAAAGTGCGCAGCTGTGAAAATTGCAGAGCGCTAAAAATCATTTGTCCGAATTGAGATATCACAGCTACTTCAGTTCGGCCAAGTGTCCAGAATGCCCCACGAAAGGCTGGCGAGACAAGTTCAGCTGGCTTAACCCACAGGAAAGCGGCCCAGAGGTCGTCCAACGCATAGGTGGAGTGACTGCATCTCCGACCTTTCTTGGTCCTGCCTTGATGTGGAGCCAGCTGAACTACCTGAAATTGCTATTGACCATAATGTATTCCAGGTCTTCCTAAGGCTGTTGCCCTCGCGGTCCTCCCTAGAGGAAAAGCGGGAATAAAAATAAATAACATTCATGTTATTCAGTTCATTCACCGGTGTTTGAAAGTGCTCAGCTAGAGAATGAGCAAGTTCCTTAAACCGTTAGAATTGATTAACACGAACGTACAGACGGACAGAAATGATTTGCCTATAATTCATGATACCTTTCGCAGGAAATAAGACGTAAAAGAAGTTTTTAGTAAGTCCGGGTACCGCTATTGTTACGTCAGCGTCATAATGCGGCTCGCGGGTAACCTTACAAGTCCTTAGTTGGCCCAAGGAGCAATTTGAGTTTGAGAACCCTGCTCAAAACCCTTGATTATGTTCGGCTGTGCTGCTGCAGTTGAACAGGTATTTTTAAAAAAAGTTTTTTTGTTTAGATTTTGTCCTGGGAAAAAATTATAGAGGAAAAACGCAAAACGCATGGATAAAATTTATCATTGCGCAAAATTGAAATGCTTTATTCAAAAGTCAAGGAGAAAACCATTGACATTTCGAGGATGTTGGTGGCGGGATGAGGGGATTCGAGCTGGTTGTTAGACACTTCAAACGTTCATCTATAGTTGAACGAAGACCTTAAAATATAGCTGCCTGCTTATCGCCCGGCGGCTGACATTGCAGCAACTGATGGTGAAAGGTAAAGATCCTTTTTTACCACGACGTTTGAAAATACTGTATAATTGCAAGAACACGGAATCAGTGCATTTTATCACCACTTTTCAAAAAATAATTTGGACGAGAACATCCGAGCATCTTGTTAACTTTGGTGACGTCAGCTATATCCTTTCACTTAGGGTAAATAAAACAACGCTGAATAGAAAAAATTAAGGAAAGTATAGTGTAATTCAGATAATGTTTTGAAAACTATGTGGGTCAAACATTGTCCAATACTATAACTGTACTGTGGTTAACTCGGGAAATTTTCTGGGGCACACAGTGACTGAAGCCCACAAAACTATAGAAACGTTTCGCATTTTGCAACTTTGGTAATAGTTTGATTCTTGTGAAATGAAAACAGCAGCGTATGGTCAATGTGAATGGCCAGACGCATGTGCTACGCTCGCTAAAAGATTTGGAAACGAAAACTCATAAGCAACATAACAAAGGAGGCCATTTTCAATAACATCTCCAAGACGCATGACAATCTTGTTACGCAATTGACCTTGCATGGCAGCAAAGCTCACGCACAGCTAGTGATATGGTTGGACTGCGTTTTGAATTATAGATGCAATGAATTGGCCCTTGATAATGATAATTCTGCAAGCGCAATTTTACTTACCTTTCTGAACGTAAAGCGCAATTACAGTTAGCAATATGCTAGTACGTATGTGAAAACACCCAAATTTGAAAGCAGTCATTTTCAAACTCTTACATAGTCTCATATATTTATTAGATAAACAAATTCATCGTTTTAACTGAATTGGTGTAGAGCAGGGGTCACCAACAAACATGTGGTTAGCCCGAGGGATATTCTAAAATAACATCAACAAACCAGTCTTCCCATAGATAAATATCATTGATTTAAAAATAACATAATTGAAGGTAATTTGAGAAAAATTTTATTTCGGAATCAAACAAGGTAGCCCTTCGCATTAACCTGTACCCAAGAAGTAGGTGTCAGTATCAAAAAGGTTTCATTGAAGGCTGGTACAGGTGAAGTTTAAAAAACTGAACTGCCTAGGTTGACTCTCTAGCGCGATCGATCGCCAAGTTATGATCAAAGTTCCTGAAAAGTGGCTTTCGCTGTGCGGTCTTTAACTTCACATATGCTGATGCCAACGCACCACACTTTGGAATGTGCAAATTCTAAGTTAAATCCTAAAGTCTTTGGTTGGTTAAATGGTTCATTTTTGTTAACAGAAAGTTTTGTAAAAAGTATCTGTTTAGTGTGACAAGTTTATGATGCACCCTTGTGAACCCTTTCTTAGTGGTGCACCCCACGCATATTTTGGTGCACCCTAGGGTGCACCGTGCACACCGGTTGAAGAGCGCTGATCTATGCAACCGAACAGAAAACACTGTACAGCTGAATATGTCTTACAATTCATTTCGTCGAAACCCTTGGAGTATCTGGAAAAGTTTGAGCATCTGCTGACGATGATACTATACACAAGTGATTTTATTACCTCAGCTATAGTCTTCATTCACGTGCATGATTATGCGCAACTTGCAGCCAAAAAATTTAAAGTTGTCGGTATTCATCTAAACAAACTAAAACCAGTAATGATCTTCAAAGAATTCCCAGCTACCGGTGTGTCAAGTGCTTTCAATAAAAAACTCGATAATATTGTACAAAAAATCTAAAAAAGCCCAAGAGAATGCCAGCATTTTTTAAGGGCTTCGACGTCACCCGTAACGTGGCATCACCCGTGACGCCGTATTTACAACCGAGGTGTTTTTTTGCCAACAACAGACCTATATAAAGAAACGAGAACGACCATAATGCCACTGCTGGATATAAAGCATTTGTTGCCAGGGAGCAATTGTGTAAAACATGAGATCAAAGCAGGCACTCGAAAATGCTTCTCTTTTGCATATTTTCTTAAATTTTCACGTTTTCTCAGAAAACCTTTTTTCAATTTGGTCCAGTGCTGATTTTATTCTGATTGTTTCTGCTGCTGTCAACAAACAATTGGTGCCACGTCTAATGATTTATCACTAGATCTAGTAAATGTGGAGGTGACGTAGTGATCTGGAGATTTTTCACTGTAATCTAGTGATGTTTGCAAGGAATGTGTTTGAAGAAGATCGGATGTTATGTTTCAACTTTTCAGACCGTTTTTTTTCAGAAAAATAATTGATTACTTGAACCGTTGTGTGAAGCTTTGACCATAACAGAACAAACATGGTTTTCTAATCTCAGTTTCTTCTTGTTTTCACTTCTGAACTGTTAATTGCTGCAATGTTGCTTATGACCTTATCTTCATTTCTTTGATGGATCAATGCAGTAGAAATAAATTTATTAAATATTAGGTTGATCGGTCTAAAACAGGGGTCTCCAAACTTATTTGTCAGAGGGCCTCAAAGCTATTATACAGCAGTTTGAGGACCGGACGTCTTTCGTAATGTCATTGTTTTAGGATATGTTACATTCTACCAAATCAACAAGTTCTTCGTAAAATTATAATATTTTGATTATTAACAAAATGTCTTTGCGGGCCGGATGGAATGGCTTCACGGGCCTGTAGTTTGGAGACCCTGATATAAGACACTTCGTTAGTGTTGTCCCTTTGCGCTCTTGAAAGAAACCTGACGGTGACCGCCCTAAGATTTTCTACGCTGCAGCATGATCTCTTAACAAGCTTTCAAAATATGTGATTGTTTTTGGGCGATAAAGCAGAGAAATTAATGATTTAAAGCAAAGCTGTTAACTTCAATGCAGAAATTTTGAATCCAGTGATTTTTTCAGATCTAGTGAATTTTCCTTGTAAGTTCAAGGATTTTTGCAAATAAAGCCTGTGGCAGCACTGTCAAAAACGAAAAATCAGGCAGATCAGGCACTTTTTAGGTTTCGCTGCAAGTCGGTGGTTTGTTTAATAGATACAGTAGAGAAAAATCGCACTCTCGACTCAAAACCGCTTTGGGATGCCTGTTCGTGGGTGGGTCCGCGTATTGGGTGGCAGCACGGCAATACCGGAGCAAGATGCATGTTCTCAATCTAAATATTTTGTTTGTGAAACTACACAGCACTAATGTTTGCTGAACCCAATACTTGAAATTCTGCAGCTCGCATGACCCTTGCGGTCTGTACCAAGACCTCCAAGAGAGAGGCGGCCTCGAAGGCCCTGTTAACTAGGAGGCCTTGCCTGTACACCCAGACGTTACGGTTAATTCTCTTCAAAGAACTGTACCATCCTTTCGGAAAAGATATTAAATGCTTAGCAACGTTGTGCAGACATTATTTCAACGCTTTCAAACTTCAAACACGAATTTGTGGCTGCGCTACGTGGCCTACACGGGTTAGGCTGCGCAGCACCTTTGCCTCGCTTAGAAATTTTGCCTCTCAAGTACGCTAACCATTTGAGATAACAGAAGTCCTGCGGAAACGTCTTGCAGCCGCAAATTCAATAGCGGTCACGCGTGAGCAAACACAAACGACTGAAACAACTTTCCGCTTGAGATTTTACAAGCCGTGACCAGTTTAGAAAGAGATACCACAACATGTGCCGCGCAGTAAAAGTACGGCAGGTCGCTTTTGTTTCCGATTGAGTCTGCTTTGACCGACGTAACCTTCCACTTTTAAAAGCCTAAGACGTACTATTGTGTTGCAACGCATAACGATTCACAGCAAGCCTGGGTGGAGAGTGCTATCTTCAGTTCCGCGCTTCGCCTAAAGCGACGTAGCATTCACGTGTGTGTCAACTACGGATTCTCGGCATACCTTTTCCTGTAGCACTCGTTGCTATGATAGATAACTTGAAATATGACGCGGCAAGATTCGACTGACAACTGCTTTGAAAGACAGTTGCGTTTATACATTTAACAAAACATGGACACTCGGGGAGCCATCGATCGTGGGATTGCTACAACAGTTTTAAGCCGCCATTTTTTGAAACGCTCAGGTGTATCATAATTTTATCTTTTAACAGAGTACCTTGCTGATACACCACTACCACGTGTAAATGACACACATTTTCACGTGGACTAAAGTAAATTCCCATTTCCACACGCATTGCATCATACGATGTAGACACTGGTTTTCTGTAAAGAAACGAACCCGCGTTTTGCAACATAAATCATGTCCCTGTTACACAATCGAAACGTTGAGCATGGTTTTTGATTCTCTGCACATTTCCGGCATTGTTAATGATTTACTAGTAACAGCATTGCGGAAAGGCCAGCGTACGGGCCATCGAGGTGTTTGAGTCATTACCATCGCCACGGGGGGCTTTGGTAGCCTTAGCCCCCGAAACAAAGCTCCAAGCACCCCAAAATTGAAATACGAAGCACTATAAATCAGTGAATTTTTTGCCAAATTTTAGAATGTCAAGTCCCCAGGCAAGTAGCCAGGAATTTTGATAAGGGGGGACAAACAACAGCCAAGTCTCAACATTTGATTATTTAATGCCGCTTGTTTTCTAAGCATCATCCATGAAAGGTGCATTTTTATGGCGCTTTTTTAATAATATGTTCAGATTTAAGCCCGCAAATACATAGTTCATTTTCGTTGAACTGAAAAATTTTTAAAGCTTGTTTTTAATAAAGTTTCAAGTTTCTATTTTGAATGAATGTCACCATTCAACGTAAAACTTTCATGCAAGAGCGCTTGTGAAAATCTCAATGTTTTGTGTATGCGTTTTGCAGCCAATATTGCAGTTGTCATTCTGGTCATTGTGGCCGCTATTATGATTGCTTTTTTATATTTACACGCTTCTGATGTACACCAACACACGTTCAATCGAAGCCGAGTACAAAACTTGCGCGCATATAAGACATGGATCTTATCCAATTCTTGAGCGACTG
>JGI24158J21664_10010894_pt1 | contig 12107 bp, 10 predicted proteins | sample Ectturendosymbi3_FD_21664 | JGI IMG/M metagenome (IMG submission 21664) | reverse complement strand
GGGTATCTTTGCCAGTTTTGCTACTGAAACACTGCTATCAGAAACGTTTCGTCACTTAGCAACTTACAATTGCATTTTAGACGTTCCTGAAAGTAATGCCGGGTTGTTTTTTAACAGCTACGCATGTCCTAGATCAGCTACGTCCAATGCGCGGGCCGCATGCGGGGAAGGTTTTGCGCGGCCCAGTTTAGGTTTCGCTTTTGTAAAAGTAGCATACATACTGACAACATTTCCTTATTTTTGATAATCTTGAATTTGACATTTTTGTTATAGATGGTCCTCAGTGCTACTTTAGCACGTCTGTTGCCACTGCAATTAGAATTTGAACACTTTGAATATATTAGCTGAAGCTAAATTTAGTTTGCTAAGATCACAGTAAGCTATTGAATGTGCGGCCCTCAGTAATGTGTCATTCAATGTGTGGCCCTGGTTAAGATAGTGACATAATTTTTGGCTCAGTAAGCAATTTGGGTTGGACATAGCTGTCCTAGATTGAGTTTTCGGTGACGGGTGGTGCAGTGAACTGTACACGTACAACAATGTTTTGTATGAAGATGAATTAGTTGTTTTGGAATCTGCTGCGGCACCCTGAGTTGAGTTTGTTGGCACAAACATTAGATACACAATTTCATGCAAATTAAAGTAGAAGCGCTGGGACACCGATAAAAAACTGTTGAAGAGGTTGCGTCGGGCACCCCTTGACAGTTTCATAATTTTCTATCACGGTTTAAAGATGTTAGCCGATTTATTGGAAACTATGGCAACATTGTTGAAAGGGATTGCGGTCTGCTGGAAGATCAACACAGATGCGTAGGTGCGCTGGGTCGTGACCAGTAGCTATTATGGTTTTCCAGTTGCGCAAGGAGTTGAGATGGCAAAGAAAGTGTAAACCCAGCTAAAATGAAACTCTGCCCCGGTCGAAATACAATTGTTTGCTCTGCAGCTGTTCATATTTTGGTGCCAAGAAAAAGCCTATTTTCCAACTTCCGTGAAGGCCAGCCGCTTGAGAGGTCATGTGCAGTGTGTTGGAGAAACTTTCACATGTCGTGCAGAAGTATTTAAGCATGGCGCAGAAATCCGCAAAGGGCACCTGCCTGCTGAAAAAAGTATTGCGTTTTATTTCTGAAACTGAACGTATGAGTCAAGGAACGAAATGGATTTTGAATAAGATAATAATGTCGAAGTAAATCCATCGTCGCAATCCCAGCAGAGATGCAATCTCCTTCTTAGCAAATAAAGAAATTAGTTTCTGAACAACAGTGACGCAGCACCCACACACACTGCTGAAGCATAACCAGCTGTCTTTTCTTTTAAAGGAGGCAAAAAACGCACGAAGTTAACAGTAAGCATGAATCATAACCCAGTGTAGCGCTTCCAGGTTGTAATCTATAAAAATATTCCTTTGCTACAACCATGCTTCAGCAAATTTAGCACCTTGGTCGGCAGAGTTATTTTGCCAATGTTTGTTAGAATTAAAATTTATCTCACTGGGCGGTGTGTGGCTTTCCGTTGTGATTTGAGCGTTTGAATAGGTTTTGCTTTCAGTGTTCTTGTGATTGCAGAGGATGAGTGCGCACGCGTACACAGTGCGTGAACAGCAATCACAGTGAATGAGTGCCACGCAGACGCAGTCTTTTTCAGGTTGTTATGTGTGGTGCCAATCCTCTACTTCCTCTGATTGCTGATTCAGTTGCCACTGTTGCCTGATCAGAATAACTGCCGAGCTCTGCGTAAAGACAAGCGATTGAGGCAATTTTGGTTGGGATTTTGCAGACGTACAAAAACCATAACAGTCGTTGCCAACATTTGCGAGATTCTGGTGGGTTTTGACTTGATCAATCGCCGTCACTGAAAATGGTGGAAGATACGGAAAACGTCAGCCCCAACAAAACCGCTTTTCTCTACTTTTTCAATTTGGAGGCAGCTGTACCTCGGCTATCGCCTTGGAATATGTAGAGGTTACTACACTATTGCAATTTGCGTGTCGGGTGCTTTTTGGCGCTGAGCTGTTTTGGCACCGTCCGTTTTTACATTGAGCTGTTTTGGCGCCAGGTATTAGAGACTGACAAGTGTATGTAATGAAGATAGACAAAACCATAAATAAAACTTGAATGTAGATCGTAATTGTAAACTAGTCTTCGCAAATATTCAAGTGGTGCCCCTGAATTAAAATGTTTCGTGATGTCTAGAATACGCTCATCAACCTTAATTTACTTAAAGTTCTTGATTCAGAGTTTTCCCAGCAGCCAACGCCTCATATTAAGTACCATGTCCTTTCTATATTTTCCTGATACCAACAAACTTCTAGATATGCGGGTGGTAAATTCCTGCATGGTTTAATACTTGTGTTTGAGTTATTAACCTATGAAAGCAAGCAGTGCTTGGATTTTGTTGAATGCAGAACATTGCGTTTCAATAAATTAAATAAAAAGCCGTCTGCTTCATTTCCAATTAGATAATTCAGCAAAATCGACAATTTTGGTGTACCAATCTCTCTACAGTGGAACCGAGATACTGAAAACAACTTTCGACACCGCTTTGTTATGAGAGAGCTCGCTAAATCGACAGAGATGTTGTTTCACGCAAATTGTGGGATGTGGACGTACCACGTAACGGCCGCTGAATGGGTTTTTGTTTCTGACCTGTCGCGAATTGAGAACATAAATATCAGAAAAGAAAGTTCATACAGCACAAAGATTTTACCGTTGTAAGTGATTACCTGATGATAAGAGGTGATTAAGTTTGCGGTTAAGTGAGAAAGCGCACGCTGAAATACCTTTGGGTTTTTACACGATGGATTCAAACATACAACAAAATAAAAGAACATTCTCGTTATAGATTGGTAATTTTTTACACAAAACGTCTATTTGAATAAGAAAAAACGTCTGTTTGAAAAACGTCTATTTGAAGAAACGTCCATTTGAACACAAAACGTCTATTTGAATAAGAGCTGATTATGCCTACTTTGTAGGCGAAATGTATACTCTGTAAGATCTTTGTGTCTGATTCTGTGCTGAGAAAGGATTTCTTCCAATAGGCAGTGTTCTCGTTATAGAGGGAGATATTAAAAAACTGGCCTTAGAAAAACTTCCTTAATTTAATGTACGTCGTAAACCATAATGCTTATTTGCTGAAAACAAACAATAAAAAATACTTATCATTACAACCTGGAGCTGCATTTGCGGAGCTACATTTTTCGATACATTTTGAAACTATCAAAGTGGATGTGTTGGTGAAAGCAGAGAGACTGCAGTAGCAGTGCACTTTGCCTTCATTTGTCAACACCGAAGTTTGTCAGGTTCCGGCAAAAAATCTGATTGACACAAAACGTTTTTCAGGTTGAAAGCATGTTCTCAGTAGCTCAGCACTCGGTCCTAGACATGCTGTTCAGCTGTAGGATAATAACGATTAACATAGTTTAACACATTGCACACTGTTCTGGTTTAAAATTATTAGAAAATTCTATACTGCATAGCTTCCCGTTTAAAAATATCTCGACGATGATTTGCTCAAACTAGTTGCTGCAAATTAATAAATTATGCAGAATTACGACTTCACCTACGAGCATGTCTCATTTTTCACAAACTCTGATGATATATTCGTGGCACAGAAGATTTCTGAAAAGCGATTTCGCAAATTCATTGCATTGTTGTTGAAGAATCTTGAAAAACGTTGTTATGTCACAGCAGGAGTTTTACCCTCGTCTGAACCTTTTCCCCATACACGTGTGACGCATTTGTGGATGACCCAGGCTGATGCTAAGTGGTGGTTATCGCCGAGGTCAACAGAAAAAAAGGGGGACGCATTGAAAGTGAAGTATCGGTTCCCACTGAAGAGACCCGGGGTTGGCATCACAACAACAAACTTTGCAAATCTCTCGTCGGCGACAAACGAACATAAAGTCCTTCCACAAACAGGATTTCTGGCCGAACCTTGAGCTTGAGGTGATGCTTTGGATTGGTTCATCAAGATATTTTTTGTGAAACCTGGTCGTACAAAACTAGAAAAAAAACTACTTCAACAACTTTTCTTGTAAACTCCCAGAAAAGTGCTGCCCAACAGCATCAGTTTGGCAAAAACGACATTCATACGCACAATTTACCACGCGATTTTTTTTAATAGCCAACGTTTCAACGGCAGTACCAGCGGCACTTGCTTGTTAGTACCATACAAGCTGCAAATATGAGAGCAGGAAACCGCGTTTAACCATTAACGACCGTGAGAAGATTGGCAAGATCGTAAAAGCGCTAACGGTCAATCTGTACAATGCGATTAATTGTACCGAAAAACACCATTCAAGAAGCATTCTGCTTTAGTCAGTTGCTGCAAATTGAACAAACATTTTCCAACTTATATTTAGTTTTGGAGTTCAATCGAAAAATCCACGGTTAGTTTATTGTTCACTCAAATTTTGATGAAAGCGCTGAGGCTGGATTTGTACGTCCGCGTCACCGATAATCATAACAACTCATTTGACCGGGCAGAAAACTGAACAAATGAAATTGTGAAAAATGTGACACGCTGATGAACGAAATTTTCAGTGAATATTATCTTCAACTTCTCTGGAGACTTCAACTTCTCTGCAGACACTGAGGTCACCGGGACATAAACACATATCACAAATAATGTGTCGGTATTGAAAACTATCCACCAAAAGTAATAATGTGGGTTATAACGAAAGCGTTTGGCATACATATCACATATACAGACGATTGTAGAAAAACGCAACGCTACTTTTATTAAACACATATTTTCGATGATTGCTTATAACGATCAGCTGAACGGAATTTTTTGCATCTGCCTTTCAAACGATGGTTACCACATTAGAACACTTAGTTTAAATCAGATCTAAGCAACTATTTTACTGTATTTCAGGCATTGAAAAACAAGTTATTTTTTAAACAGTAATATTCTTGCGCTGTTTGTCCACTTTTGCACTCTTATTTTAGCCCTATACTTAAAGCTGAAAATTCTTGCGCAGCAATATAGTACAGGCGAAAATTTGACAAAAGCGCTTGCACCGTTTGTACAGTATGTCACAAAACGATCAGCTGCGTTCCAGAACGCGACAGAAAACTTCTTGCTGTGCCCGCTTTCGCTGGGAACAACAACTCTCTATCGACCGCCCGCGTCACCTTTCTCAATTTGCTTCGGTGAACCATTGTCAGTCACCACTTGACGAAACAGCAGTCGCGCTTGCCCGCCCAGGAAGAGCCTAAGGATGAAGGCCATTTCAGTTGATGTGGTGCTGCTATGTGCGTATAGCGGCAACATTAATGACACTCAGCGCATTAATCAAAGACACGCTCAAGAAGTGAAGGAAATACGTGAGTGCACTCGTAAAAGATAGGCCAGGTGCTGCGAAGCGAATACGGCTTTATTCAGAAAAGCCACAAGAGGATCAAAATGTTATCTTTGTTCAACCGTCTGCTCGAAGACTAATATTTCTGTGATGTCAAGCCTCATTTTAAGTTAGTTCCGAGCTATGTTCGGCTGATTACTCAAACTAATACAACCAGATCTTTTATAATGTTGTAAAAAAGAACTTCAGAAGAAAAGTTGAACTTCACTTTAAATTTGAAAGAAATATATTTGTAAAAATCCGAAGAAGTGTTTGTCAGTTACAACATATATTTGCCTTTCCTTTTACAGACAGGGTTTCCTCATATTTAACTGAACGCAGTAGAGCAGATCTGCGTTTTTTCGCCGAGACATTTCGGTCACTTTTTTGCTGAGGCATTTTAGTCACTGAGACATTTCGGTTATTTTTCGCACAATTGTATCAAAACGCGCCGTAACAATGTTCATTAGCCTATATTTTCAGATATTCTGACCGGAATGACATAATTTTTTTCAGTCATTTCAAAAACATTTTGGTCAATGACAGAAAAAAACAACAGGAGCAGATGCTAACTGACATTTCTTCATTAGCATAAAAAGATCAAACCTCAAAATCAAACAAATATTTCAAAACTATGTACATGTGCCTGTATCCATATAAAAGTACAAAACACAAAACAAAAACTAAACTGAAAGTTACGAAATTTAATATTTAATACTTTTCGTATGAAACCAAAAACCAAAGAGGTTGTTTTATGCCATAAGGTTTGTTGAATTGTTTTGTCAAAACCAGGGTTGCGGAGTCGGAGCCGGAGTCGGAGGTTTATGGGTGGAATCGGAGTCGGATTCCTAACAACACAGGGAGTTGGAGTCGGATTCTTTTGTCCGACTCCGACTCGGGATGTCCAATTGGATCATTTTTTACATCACACTCTTAGATAGGGAATTCCTGTTGAAATGGATCAGTTTCCTTTGAAACTTTTGTTGAAACAGAGATTTCTTGCTGTACACCACGATTTCCATTGATTTTAACAGACAAATTTCATTCTTTTTATGTTAAAGAGTCGGAAGTTGGAGTCGGAAATTTGGGCAAGGCGGAGTCGGGAGTCGAAGTCGGAAAGTTTGGAAAGGTCGGAGTTGGAGTCGGATATTTTACCTCGGACTCCGCAACCCTGGTCAAAACGATTTTCAAATATTCGTTTCAATCATGCTTCTTTGGTAAGAGGAGTGTTTACCTGAACACGATGCCGGAAATCAAAGCTCCGAGGAGAGGAGCAACCCAATAAATCCAATAATTATCCCACATTCCTGAAACCACAGCTGGCCCAAAACTCAGAGATGGATTCATACACCCTCCACTTATTCCGAAGCTGTACAAAAAAACAACAACAAATCATCCAATCTCTTTGAGGGCAGGCAGACTATTAAAACGGGCATTTCAACTAATGGATGCGAAAATTATGACTTCTTATGACTACTTTTAATCAGAGATATAGGCATTGGCGTTTGAAGGGGTGGGCCAACGCCACCCCTGGAATTTGAATTTTGATATATTTCTATAAACATTTTAGTAGAAAAATGTTTTTCTCTCTTAGTTTAGGAGTTGGTAAAATGAAATTTCACTACTGTTGGCCCCCTGGAAAAATCCTTTTAGCCGCCTACTGGAAAAATCGCTATTGCTTCACCATGGAAAAAATCGTTCCGACGCCCATGGGTGTGGGATGCTATTGAGCTTGTACAGGAGCTCAGTGACAGATGAAAACTTCAAGTACAGCTGTTAGTTGTTTATGTTTGTTTATCTGTCACAAGTATCTGTCAACTGTTGTAAGCAAAGCAGTTCAAGAAAATTTTGATACTGCAGAGAATTCAGTTAAGGTTTCTGTTAATTTTGCTAACAAAGACTGAGCCAATGCATTTTTCAAAGACGTTTTCTTCAGAAAAAACAGCCAAAAGACAAAAATTCAAAGGATAAATATGTTGAATGTTTCGCCAGCAGCTATTTTCATCGTATGCAAACGCTTCAGCGAAAAACAAATCATCATCATTGTTTTACCAACAACTGCTTTTGCATTAAAAAATCGTTGAGTAAAAGTTATCCAAGTCAGGTACACCTTACACATAGTTCATCCTACAACATTTACGTTTTTCAAGATTCTAAAAAACTGTTTTTCTTGTAACAATATTTGTAACGTAAGTTGTTCTGTTTGAGAAAACGGCTGACATACCTTGCTAGGATGTCAATCAAAATAGCAAATCCAATTGCGAATGCGGCGTTTACCGAGCTTAGCTCTACTGCAGCCATGAGCACAGCCATTGTGAGCAGAATGGAAGTAATGCACTCCATAAGAACTCCCTGGCCGACCGAAACTCCCATTCCCAGAGCAAAAGCTCCTGTGGCATCGCCGTTGGCCACCTGCACAGTGTCTTTGTGAAAACCTCACCAGAATTTGCTTCAGATTTGCTTCAATTATTGGGCATTCCCATAAACTTTCTTCAAATATATTAACACTCAAGTGTGCAAGGTTTTTTTTTTATAAAAGATTGAGAATATAGCAAATCGGGATAGCTAGCTGAAGCAAACTTCACTTTTGTTTATTTTGTTACGAGGAATCGCATGCGATTAGAACATTGTGCCTAATTTCATCAGAAATTTTTCCTCATAATACTCATCTCCACCAAACATAGCTCATATGTCTGACGCTACCATTTCTTTGTTTCATAATTGCTAATGATAAACCTTATTTTCAAACTGAAAAGATGACTACTAACCATTCTTTGGCTGAAAGATAAAAACGAACTCGTGCCAGTAAATGCTATTTGACAAAACGTGAGATGAATGTAGGAGTTTTGCTGGAAAAAGACGCCTGCTGCTCCAATTTGACGTTATGGTTTAAATGTCACCCAGAGCAATACTGAAAATACTCACAGAATTTATAAATGAAATGTTTTATTATGTGGAAATCTCTAATCTACACAGGTCATGATTTTTAAGAAATATCATATAAGTTACTTGCAAAACAATGTCTTGATAGATTTCATCGTTTGATAGTATAAGTGATATTGAAGAACAACCAGATGTTCAACAATTGCGTCATCTGGAAAAAGTAGCGGAAATATTTTTCGTTCACAAGGTTTTTCAAAGGTCAAGCTACAAATCTTTTTGAGAAAAACCTGTTCCTAACTGATTGAATACAGATTGGTACATAACCCTATAGTTGGCAAGCAGAGCAAGTTTAACAGAAATGGAAGTTCTTTAAGACAACTGTAAAAAATTCAGAAGATCCTGATTTAACAGCTGATTAAAATACCCGTTAGGCACTAGACTAAATCCCTGCTTTCGTAAGGATGTTTATTAAACAAGCAAAACATCTTCCTCTCGTAATTCCAACGTAGATATCCTTACGTAGGCAAGCGCAGCTCCAGCCAACGACCCACACAACTGTGAAGCAAGGTAGAGGGGTACCATGAACCACTTGATGCCACCTCCAATAAAAACCGCGAAAGTGACAGAGAAGTTGACGTGTGCTCCACTGCAACAAGATACGCTGCGATCAGATATTGTGAACATGTGGAAAAGTCCATTATCATTGAAAATGTCTTCACAGGCTTTTTTGCCGCATGCAAAAAAGTCAAATACGGAAAGTTAAAACGAAACAAACGTGGAAGCACATTCACCTGTAAATATTTGATTTACATAATATATAACAGTCATTGCATGTACATGATGTGGGCATTGCAACTGGAAAATACAAACAAACAGAAGTTCAGAGGTCAGACGAACCAGCCGAGTGCAATATCAAAAAAATAACTATTTAGTCAAGACTTGGAAAGAGTGACAATTGACAAGATTACCCTGCAGCAATCTGCTACACGTGAAATGGAATTGCAGTCATTTGGACAGTTCCGTATCACAAGCTGTTGCGAACGGATGTATTTGAATGGGTCATGACGCTGCAGTGAAGAAGCGACTAATTACTCAGATGTTGCGTAATTTGTAAAACTTCCTGCGATTCGTCGCGTGTGATTTATTGCTGATCCATGCACGCGATTGCTGTTTGTTCTGGTGTAGTGGAACAAATGATTGTACGTTTTACAGCCATACAGCAGACGACATACTGCATCTGCAAAAAGCTATCGATGAAAAAACGTTTAATAGCATCCTTAACAGGGCACAGTTTCCCAATACTGTGTGTGGGACAGGGCTTATAGCACAGGAGGTCCTCATGGTGAATTGCCACCGAATGCAGGGGCAGTTCAAAATGCAATGACATAATCAGGTGTCTTTCGTACGATTAAAATTCCACCATGTGAACATTAGCGCAGCACTTAAATCGTGCGCACAAGACTGCATTTCAGGTTGCTGAGTGTGCGCACGGGTTGCTGAGTGTGAGTGTGCGCGCGAGATTTGTTTGAGGCCATTCGTTTTTACGATGGCTGAGACATGATTATGGAACAAATTTTCTAAACCACCCCGTGCGTTTGCTGTAACAAAAGGTCTGACGCGTTTTATCTATTCATTTGCACGAGCGTGCTGTTGGCACAATAAAATAAATAACAGCAAAACTAGAAAATGTTTTTCAAAATCAAATCGCGTATCACATTGAGTTGCGAAAAACAAATAAGCCAAAGGCAGTGTTGCACATTCAAAAATCCGAAGTGGAAAATTCCAAATGTCGCAGCGATTTTTCTTTTGTCAGAATTTCCGACTTCTTGTGGTCGATTGGTTCGCAGTTACCACCCATTTCATTAGACTGGACACTGTCCAGTGATATAAACACACCCTTATGCAAATCCATTGAAACAAAGCATTTTTTCAAAGGAAAATCCTATTCCCTGCACTCAAGGGCCATTNTGAAGTGTGTATAGGCATTATGATGTCAACTGTCAATGAAATTTTATCAGGTGGCTGATCATTTTCACTACAGTATTGCATCAGATGCGAGAAAACTTATCTCTTGAATTAACTGTAAAATGGTCGCAAATCAACCGCCGTGCAAGATGGACGTGACATCCAGGAAACGTACGAAGATCGTAACTTTGCACGGACATACAGCTAAGACGTACGGAGAGATTGCTGCAGTGGTTGGTGTGAGTCTTGCAACTGTCAGTCGTGTCATCAAGTTGAAACAGGATACTGGATCAGTTTCTCCTAAACGCAAAGGGCAGTGTGGTCATACGAAGAAAACCACTCCAAGAGACGATGCTGAATACTTACTCCGACAACGTAAAAATGATACCCGCAAAACGAGCTCCAAGTTGAACACGGATTTGAAGGAAAAAGATATCCATATCCGTTCCTTTACAGTTCGCAGACGTCTCACGCAGTTGGTCGAAATAGGCTACTAGCAGACCAGTGAAAAAATCAGCTTTTACCAAAGAAATGAAGAAAACGATATAACTGGGCAAAAGAGTACAAAGATTGGACAAAACAACAGTGGAGCAACGTCGTTTTCAAAATCGTTTTCATTCAAAATTGTTTTCGTACAGGGTCAGAGAAGTCAACACGTTCGAAGATCAGCCGAAGAGAAGATTGGCTATAGTCCCACATAAATCAGTTTGTTACGCACGCGCAGAATAGAACGTTTTGGGGATGATTTAGTTACTACAGTGTCGGATGCCTTCAGCCAATCGAAGGAATGATTCGCCCGCTACAATTTATAGAAGTTCTTCAAAGAAGAGTTGTTCTACAACTGGAAAAGAAGTATCCTAGTGGTTCCGAGATCTTTCAACAAGATCTTGCTCACTGTCAGTTTTCACACATCTAAAACGGTGAAGAATTTCATGGCAGAGAAGAATATACCGATTCTTGATTGGCCCGGGAATTCTCCGGAAGCAAACCCGATTGAGAATTTGTGGGCCATATGAAAAAGTCGACTTCTATAAAAAATCGACTCCGATTGAGAATTTGTGGGCCATATGAAAAAGTCGACTTCTATAAAAAAGTCGACTCCGATTGAGAATTTGTGGGCCATATGAAAAAGTCGAAAAATGGAGGAGGTCATATTCGTAACTAATGTGCCTGCGTGTGAAGTTTTATAACCAGCTACCAGGCAAAATAAAAATGATTGATTGTTGAGCTTATATTCGTTGCTTGTTTCAATTAATTTGCACAAGGGTGTACTGTAACTTACGAATCCCACTTAAACTGAATCTTAAGTTCTCTTCAAAGCAGGACAAGCCTGTTGTACACTGCCAGTCAGCACCAAAGACATTGAAGAGTCGCAAAGACAGATATTGTTTTGAAGTACCCTCTGCGAAAAAGATCACCTTATTGGTTACAAGGTTTGAAAACCTGTTTCACGAAAAAAAATGAATTGCACCCGCAGCCTTGCTGTCAAAGATTGATTGCATGCAAGTTGATGTTAAGGAAATGCAAGGCCTTTTACACAGCTTCCGCAATCGCATATAAAACATTCGTTTTGGCCACACTTAGCTTGCTCTTTTTCAGTTTCCAGAACAGACGCTGCCCAATTCGAGGTTTACCAGACTGTTGTGCGCGTTTCCATTCACTTCAGGTATCTGATATTTTTCTCGACTCATAGCTATAGGCTTAAAACGCTGTCGTGGTTTTCTGTGATGAGAAAGTTTGGCACACTCTCTCAGAACTTGTTTGTCAAATGCGAAGTAACTTTCCTCGTTTGACAAACAGCGTCATGTTGAATTTATGTATTCACAAAAAATTTGTAAATTTTCTTTTTATCCATGTAAATTTTCTTTTTTATTCACAAAAAATTTGTAAATTTTCTTTTTTCATATGTAAATTTTCT
>JGI24158J21664_10010893_pt1 | contig 12108 bp, 6 predicted proteins | sample Ectturendosymbi3_FD_21664 | JGI IMG/M metagenome (IMG submission 21664) | reverse complement strand
CTGGCTTTTGCAGAAGTGGGAGAATTGACCTCCTCTTGGCACAAAAATATGAACTGTTACAGAGCAACAGTCGTCTGCTTGTATGCGAAAGGGTTATGGAAACCCGGGCAGAGTTTCATTTTAGCTGGGTTTACACTTTCTCTGCCACTCTCAGCTCCTTGCGGAACTGAGCAAACAATGGTAGATGCCGGTTGCTACCCAGCACTCCCGCGCAACTGTGTTGATCATCCAGCAGACTGCAACCTCTTCAAAACTACAACCTTATTACATTCGCGCTAATTCGGCCATCAACTTTAAACCACGATAGAAATGTATGAAACTTTCGAGGGGCGCCCGACAAGACAACCTGTTTAACAGGTTTTTTTCGGTGTCCCAGCGCCTTAATTTTACTTTTACATGAAATTGTTTAAATGCTTGTGCCAATAAACTCTCTCTCTCTCTATTTTGCCTCCTGAGGCAAAATCTCTGCCGGGGCAATTTTGCCTTCCGAGGAAAAATATTTGCTGAGACTATTTTGCCTTTATTGGAACATGATTGGTTTGAAGTGGTCATGTCATATTGCAAGCAGAATATACAATGTTACATGATTGGATTGGTGTGTAGCCTACTGTAAGCCTAAATCCCTACACATAAAAACCCTAACCTAAACNCTAAACCTAAACTTAAAACTCTTAACCTAAGACTTCAACTTAAAACCCTCAANCATTCCCGTCGCCACAGGGTAGCTTTATTGGGCCTAGCCCCTCCAAACAAATTTCCAAACTGTAATATGAAACACCACTGGATAAATCAGTGGAGTTTTTGTCAATTTACCCCGCACAAAGGTAAGCCCCCCGTTGGGAAAACATTCTGGCAACCTAAAACTCTCAACCTACAAGCCTGAATATATATGTGTAAATTTNAAGCGAAATTTCTGACTTCACGCCATGCACGCATGTACAGACGAATGTTCCACATATCAAATACGCTGAGAAAACTGATGATTAGGGCTTAGGGATTCGTATTCAGGTATGTGTGACGGGTGATGGTGAGAAATAGAAAAATAATTGAGGTCAACGACTAGGTCCGAAAAGTTTCAATGGTTAAAGTTATTCCCGTACTATAGCTTGTTATGGGTATTGGGTAGGCAGGCCTACCTGAAATCTAACCAAAATGTTGTAATTTACACAACATACATCAAAAAATAATTGCCAAGCTTTATTCTCTTACTCTGTGAAGCAAGACAACTGAGAAGCAATAACAGGTCAGAAATTTCGCTTGACACCGGATTAGGATCGGACTGGATTACACAATGAAAATATTGAACTGGATTAGGATTACAAAAATCTCCAATCCGTTCAACACTATTACCCAGCAGTGGTGCACAGGTCCTGAGTGCAGGAATGGACTCGGGCCGAAGTCTTAATGAATTTCCAAACTTGGAGTGGAGCCGAATTTGATTTTTTCCCCAAATCGCCGGAGCCAACGTGGGACCGGAGTCATTTCTTGAACATTTTTGAATAGCTTATGGTAATAATTTTGGAGCAGGAGTCGGAGTGCAGCGTTTAAAAATGTTTCGGAGTAGAAGCGGAGTCGGAGTATATTCAGCAAAAACAGGAGCGGAATCGGAGTCAAAAATTTTAGACTCTGTGTCCGTACACCACTGCTACCCAACAGAGATGAGCATTGCACTAGAATTGGATTGGAGTGGATCTTGATTGTAGAAAATTTCTTTTGTTTTGGATTGGATAATGTGTCAGTTATTATTGTCAGTTATTTTGTTTATTATTTGTCAGTTATTTTGCCTCTCAGAATAAAGGAATAAAGTTTGGCGATTACTTTTTTGATGTGAGTTGCGTAAATTGAAACGTTTGGTTGGATGTGAGATACCCACAACAAGCTACAGTACTGGAATAACTATAACCACTGCAAAATATTGGACTTAGTCTTTGACCTCAATTATTTTTTCTTTTACTAACACTTAACCTTAACCCGATGCATATACCTAAACACAACACCGTAAGCCCTAATCATCCGTTTTCTCAGCGTATTTGATATGCAGAAAAGCATTCTGTGCATGCGCACATGCCGCGAATTCAGAAATTTCGCAAGTCAGAAATTTCGCTTGACACCGGATTCACAATTTCTGAACAGGAGCGCAGTCAAGCCTAAAAATGAGACTCTGGCCGCTAGAGATGGCGTGGGCCACCCATAGGCAGCTGCAGCACTAAAATGGCATTTAACGACAGATTTTCATGGACCAGTTAACATCCAAACACACTTATTTTTTCGTGGGTACCGCTACAGTCCGCTAATTCCTTTGAAGCACTTACGTGCATGTTGAAGAACCTTTTTCTGTGACGTCAGATCTCAGATGTCATTAGCATAGCTCTCTGGTGGATTTTGTGTCGGACCTTAGAAGATTTTCGGAGTTCTGTGAGCGAACAATGAATAATGTATGCTGTGTGTATTGTGTGTGCTGGTTGTACTGTGGTAGTGTTCGTTCTGTTCTGTGCGAAGGAAAGGCCATACGTTTTTAGGATGCTAATTCTCTGAAAGTAAATAACTGAGAGAACAATATAGACTAGTTCGCATTCATAGTACTGTATAATTCATCACTGGGTTGAGGACGAGCCTACAAAGCTGCTGTTCAACCAGTAGAATGAAGTGCCGCAAAACCGACGAGGCCCGATTGTTTTTTAATGTGTTTTGTTGCAAAATAATAATAATGATTTATTACAGACACATGGTCCATATCGTAGGCACATTGAAGAACGCATGAGCACAAAAATGGTTAGACGTAACTCATTACGGAATAGGTGTTTGCACATGATCACACGGATAGGAGAAACAAAAAATTTTAACATCACCCCAACTGTAGTGTCATACACCCAACACAATACAGGGATCCAGTAGTGTGAGAGAAATGAAGGTATTCTTACATTAAAACTTTGAGGTGAACAGCTAACCGTTAAAAGGACCAAGAAGTAAAAGATGAGTCTGATGGGGTGCACATTCGCGCAAAGATACATGCAACTGTTCCACTCAAGGTTCAAATACTTTTGAACGCATTTATCATGAGATCGACAACGAAATGAATTTCCTATGTTTTGAAGCAGCCAATTAATATTCCTGAATTTTAAAGCAGTGCATGGGATCTTTTCGTTGTTATGCAAAGACAATACTGATGAAACCTGTACACTGGTCCAACGCATCAACAACTATCAGTTGGTCACTGTCATACTGTACATGAGCGTGAAATAATTGAGGAAAAACGAAGAATTTGAAAAGCATCAGACATTTGAAGAGATCGGATGAAAAGTTAGAAAAGCATGTCTTTAATTGTTTTTAATTGCTACAGTAATTTGTTTGGTTACAGCACAAAATATGTAAATGCTTAGTTTCATGAAGAATCCGTAGCCTACAACATCAACAATTAGTAGCATGTGATGTTGATGGAAAGGATATTTGTCGTGCTATATGCAGGCGCGTAGCCAGAAATTTTGATAGGCGGGGAAAACAAGAACAAAGTCTCAACATTTAAATATATACTGCAACTTGTTTTAAAACATCATCCATAAAATGTGCCTTTTTCTGGCACTACTCTTTCTGAATAATTCTGTTCACATTTCAGCCGGAAAATACAAACTCTGCTTTCGTTGAATTGAGAAGTTTTAAAAGTTTGTTTCCAGTAAATTTCCAAGTTTCTACTTTGAATGAAAGCCACCATTTGCTCGTCAAATTATTTTTGCGAATGCGTTTGTGAAAATCTTGATCCTAAAAATACAAGATCTACAGTGTGCTTTTTTCAGCCAATATTGCATTTGAGCAAGGAGTCATCGTGGCCGTCATTGTGACTGCGATTTTTATATATACACGCTTCTGTGCATCAACACACGTTCAATTTACATGTACATCATATATACATATACATCAACACACGTTCAGTCATGGCGAGCAGCGACTTTGCTCGAAAACACCGACTCCCGAAGTAGGTCTACAAAACTTGCGCTCATGTAGTGGTTGACGTATGCAACTGATGGTGTAAACGCTAGAGTCCCTCAACGCGTTTGAAAAACGTTTGAATTTTATGTCATCAAACGCTATGAAATGCGATAGCGGTAGCAGTTTTTTACACTACTTGCACAAAACCTGCTTCCCATAAACCAGGGTTCCCAACCTAGGGTACATGTACCCCAGGGGTACATTTGCCTGTCCGAAGGGGTACATTAAAAGTTATCAATAGAAGAGCAAAATATATTTGCATATGATTTGTTTCCAAATATTTAAATATATATTAATGAATATTCTTTTCCAAAATCACTATATGCTTATTGTTAAATATATCAATGAATAAACATGATAAAATGTATTGTCATAGGATATCTTAGGGGTACATGTACATCTGTCAAAATGCTGAAAGGGTACATACTTACTTGTTGAAATGCTGAAGGGGTACATGCTCATCTGTCAGAATGCTGAAGTGGTACGTGGTAAGAGAAAGGTTGGGAACCCCTGCCATAAACGATTGGGTATTTATCTATCTAGCTTCTCAGAGTTAGCAATAAAATTCACAAATATTAGAAAGGCAATTTTTTCAAACGGGGAAAGTGATACATGCCCCTTAAACAAAATTGTATGTATTTGACCCACTGAGTGTNCACGAAGTCTTGAAACGGTTGTGTATNTACGAAAACGAGAAATCACCATCGATTTATTACCACGGCTCTGCAATAAGTTAAGAAATAGGCCTNCTTGACACCGCAATTTAACACAAGGGTTGGTTAGTTAAACTAGCCCCGTGTTTCNCAAAGTATGGATCAAAACCCAAAGAAGGATCGCACAGAGACAATCCAAGCCAGAATTGTAGATTTGTAACTTTATCATTGCTCGCCTTCGTCCGTTTCTAGCGTAGATACTTGAGAAAAGCGAAGATTGCTGACATTAAAAACGAAATTAGCAATTTGCTGCCAGGAATCATCCACACAATGAGTATTGTTTTCATATGTTGTTTGAGCTTTGGGTCGAGGGGTGTTCACCAAAACTCAGATTTGCGTCGCGCTCAAAAAAGTTTGGAAACTGAGAAGTTGAGTTGTTTTTTAAACCCATTAGTGTTTAAATAGCAAAACCCAGTCGACCAGGAAGAAATTCAATCTAGTTTCATTTTGGTCACATGAGCTTTATCGAAAAAACAGATTGCAAGCTTTCTGTGGTTAAATGGCAGTGTCAACTGTCAATGACCTCAACAACTGAAAAATGAAAAGCATCTTTCTACGTTTGTTAGATTTTTCTGTTGACTCTTCGCGTTGCAGCTGTATGCTTTCAAATTTACTGCAGGATAGGGTGGCAATTAACACCAGGTGAATGTTGAAACACTTTCAAACTATGTACAGTTCGCATTCTGATTACTTAACAAAACTGCTTTTTTACTCGCCGGCAGGGTAATGGCAGATCATTGATGAAACCGTTAAGGCTCCACATATTTGTGATTGAACCGCCACAGTAGGTCGACATGCCATCACAACTGAATATCTAGAATAAATGCTATTGTTGCTAAACAGTGTCTATGGCCTAACTGCGTAATAAAAGACTTTGAATTGCTTCTTAGCCAAGTCTTGAGCTTCAAGGCATACAAAATGTATATTACCGCCATATTCACGCATTGCAGTAGCTGTTAAACTGCACAAAAATAAAAATCTATGATGTTCGTTGAAGGCTACAGCTGATGCTGCACTCAAGGGCAAAATATACAGTGTTTGTAGCATGCCAGATTTATCAGAGAGAAATGTTGGCGATGGTGATGAAATAAAGTCTACATCACCATTAGGTGGGATACAGCAAGCTGGTGGGCCAGAAACAACTGCGAAAAGTGTTACTCCTTGTTTTGCTTTCGGTAGTGATTACAAGCACGTACATATAAGTTTGTATTTCATTATCACCAACTTCCACACGGAGCTTAAAAAACTCCGGTAAAGGTCAGCCATGGCATGGATTCTCCAGCATTTACACTATATACAATGTTTGATAATCAGGGGCAATTGGTAAACCACACGGCTTTGATCAGGTTCGACTAAACGTTGAAGTAGAATAGGTTTTTTAAGCAGTTTCGTTGATTTGCACTTACGCATTTCTTTGGCTTACACAGAAGATTAATTAACCTGAAAATTTTTAATGCTACTTTCGGAATTGGGGGGCAATCCCCCCCGGCTACGCGCCTGGCTATATGTCTTCATCCAAACTTTGTATATGATCCACTCCTTTGTGTACATCAGGCCCGTAACCAGCGTGGGACACCAGGAGTGGCGAAGAGTTTTCTGAGAGGGGCCCAACTTTTTTAAACTATGTCTAATAGTTTTGACCTGTGCTCAACACATTTTTCCAGGGGGAAAAACATTTTTTAGGGGGGCCTGGTGTACATAGGAGGCAAAATAGCTCCAGAAGTGCCTCTTTTCCTTCATGAGGCAAATGATGCAAAATAGATCATCTCTGATATGCGGATACTCATATTGTGCGATCCAGTTCCAGTCCTGATTTTTTAACTCCGTCAAAGTCCAACCACAGTCCAAAAATTGCTTCAAATATAAAGCCGAAGTCCAAATGAAGTTCAAACATTTTGAAAAATTCATCCTTTTCAAAAAAATGTCCCATTTCNTTTCCATTAACTCAGTCCAAATCCGGTCCGGATCCTAAATTTTGAAATGATTTACAGTTCGGATCCAATCGAAATTCAACAAAATTTGCAATAGCCTAGTCCGGTTCAAGTCCAATCCAAGTACAGTGATCTTCTTTGCAGTCCAGTGCTCATCTCTGCAGTGCAGTGCCCAACTCTGATGATCACTATCCGATTTGCCGCTTGGATATCTGGCAGGAAAGTCTGTTTTCTACCGGATACCAGACAGAGATGAACGGATCGTCATATTTTGCGATCCAGATGTAGTTCTATACTTTCAAACTCAGTCGAAGTCCACCCTTAGCCAAAAAAATCATTTTGAATGTTAAGACCAAGTCCAAGTGATGTCCAAAAAATCTGCAGCTCTTTGTTTGGACATCATACTCAGTCCAAATCCGGTCCCGATTTTTTTAAGCAATTTACAGACCGAATACAATCCCCAATCCAAAACAATTCGTTATAGTCCGGATCCAGGCAATCCAAGTCCAGTCCAATGCTCATCTGTGATACACAAGTTAATGGATTTGTGTTTTTCAACTCCAACCCGATCCAACAAATGCATTTCAAAATCCAATCCAAATCCGAGAAGTGACAGTTTTGAAATCCAAATCCTCTTTAAATCAAAAATTCTATCACTGTCTTCAGCAGTGATGGAATCTCGACACTTGGTCTCGTTAAGACCCATTTTAGCGAGTCTTGTCCTCCGTGTCGAAGCCTTCAGATCTCGTCTCATCTCGATGGCTGCAGGTCTCTGTCGCCACCTATTGACTTGAGATTTTGATTATCACAAACAAATAGCTTAGTGAAACTTCTATAAGTAAACGAGCAGTGATGTAGTTGAAACCAAAACCGAGACCTGGTTGAAACTCCAAGAATGAGACTCGAGACTTGACATTGGAGACCGAGACTCTAGACTTTAAAATTTGTGGATTTTGCCTAATTAAAAAAATATGTCGTCATCACTTCTGAGTTGCATTTTTTCAAACGTCTGGCATTTTTCCGACATGTTTTTGTTGCTTCTTACCTGAAAATACAACTAACAAAAATCGTTGAAGTATAGAAATTTTACTAAGCCATTTCTCTGAAATATTCAAAGTCCAAGACCTGTAGCTTTCGAGACCGAGACGAGACCTGAAACCTTTTAGACTGAGACTCGCAAAAATGGTCTAGGGACCAATGGCGCAGCTAGAGTGTGGGGGGTGCCAGGGGCGGCCCTTGAGTTTGGCGCCCCCGAAGCCCATAAAAATACGTATTGCACAGTGACTCGCTTTTACAGTTATATATTAACTAGTTCGTGCACAATTATGATATTAGTTACACATAATCAAATATAGTATGCTAACACACCAGAAAACTCAAACATTATAGGTAACAGTTAAACGAAGCAAAAATGACATATAGGGAAAAACATTTAAAAAAGTGTAAAAAATTAGGATCATCTTTTTTTCTAAAATGAAAACTACAATTTTTTGCAAAGTATCTTTTCTTGCCTTTACGTTGGCAAATTTTTCAATGACAATGTCAAAATTCATTTGATTTGTCATTTGTTGCTCTGCAGAGAGTATGGCAAGATTTCTCAACCGCAAGGTGCTCATACCAGATCTTGAAACATGAATATGACGTCAACTTGTGACATCAAAAACAGCGCACATCAAATGCAAATGATCACCATATGCCACTGAATAAAATCCCCCTCATGAACATTTTTTTGCGTACGCCACTGCGTGTTGTACACCTTCAAACGTACTTTAGGTATTGCATGGTGTTTCAAAAAAGTATGATGAATTGACTAATTTATTTATTTCTTGTCTTAGTTGCAGAATGATTTCTACTTACGCAGATGGTAACATTTCCGTTAATGAACTTGCAAAGATTTTTCTACTTTACGAGTACTTGATGCTAAACAGATCTCGAGTGACATCACGTGTCATGAAGTATACGATACCGTTGTAAATACAGCTACCGCCTTTTCCAGATGATGAACCCGATCGGTATCTCCATTTTTCTCCAAAATGTACATACACGATTATTTTCCAGACGTATCTTCTTTATGTGTATATTCCAAACAATTTCAAGATGAAAATATTCATTCAAAGCAATCATGTCACTTTGCTTCGAAACATTGTCTCAACACGGAAAATCTCTGTGGAGGCGTTTTTGACTTACTGTGTTTGTTCCGCACCCCTTTACTCGTTGTTGCGAGTGTTCGCAGGCTTTTGCGTTCAATCAAACATCCAGCACTGGCTTAATGGCGTAAGGTAAAAGCCTCGTGAAACATTGGTTACAATTAATGCAACACTGCATTCCTGTAAAAATTTACTTCAGGCAGGACACAATATACTTCAAATAAAGCTCGTTTAATTAAAGCAGTTCTGCATTAAGGCACGTTTTCTACATGTCGAGCTCGCAAGCTCATGTTAATGAATGTACCCGCATTTGGAACATGTTTAATGCAATATAGCTGCACAGCAGCAGCCCAAGCGTAGCGGCTTTTGGCGCTACATGGTTAACTTCGTTCTCCTCGCGCCAAAAATGCTGAATACTTTTAGGTCATGTGATATCGACCACTGGAGGGTAACTCTGATCAACAGGCTTCAAATAAGTGTTAACCAGGGAAGAATGAGAACCGACACTTCGTTTAAACTCGTATGCAGATGAGAAACGCTTAATCCCGCGATTAGATGCTGAAGTCTTCCGCTATTTTATCCTTTCCCACGCGAGCAATTAAATTTCGATTTGGGAAGCAGCCTTGCGCAGCGCTATCCCTTTCCGGATTGTCAGGGAAGAGCAATTTTCATTCGCAGCTAATTTTTAATTAAAGGGGCGCATGCCCGCTTTCGCACGAGCGTGTCGAGGAGCAAGGACGCTTTGCTGCCTGGCGTAGCTGCCAAGCGCTTGCTGCAGCACCGTTATTTCAACATTTCCTGACCCGCTGTGTTTATTAACCTTCTGCGTGACAAAGACCTCCAGCTGGCAGATCTCGTGAGCCTGACACAAGTCGATTAGGCTCGGCTGTGTTTACCGGTCACGTGACGCGAGCGGTGCGTGTCGCGCACAAAGTTTCGTTCCGCTGCGGACTGGGTTTTGCGGCGCCGCTGTGCTGAGTTGTTTTGTTTTATGGCGTCATTTCCGGCGGAGGAAGGAAAATCGCACAGTCACGCACTTCTGCGAGGTAGAAAAATGCAAGTTTTGGACGGCGTTCGAAAAAACGCCATCTATATTCCACGGATAACGCCCTACGCCTGAAAAGCAAACGAATATTTAGAAAAAAAGTGTAATTTTATCCTTTCATATATGAAACATTTTCAGTAAACTCTGGTTGAACTAGGAAATGCATTCCTTCGTGCCACGAACCCAGCATTCTCAATCATTTACCAGATTGCTAAAGCCCTACAGCCAATTCTCTTCGTAAGTAGAAGTACGCCGCCAACAGTTTTTGCGTCTCACTCCACTTTTTCGTCGTAATATTTTGACTTCAAGTACATTGGTGTTCTGAAGGCTGCTGGCAAAACACTCAGAAACTTGTGGGTTTATGGTGGAAACACATCCTTCCACTCCGGCAAAGAACTTTAGTTATGAGGCACAGCTGCTTGCTTGTCAGAAAGCAGCGACATACAAGTCGTGGCCGAGAACTGCACGAAAATCTGGAAGATAACTGGATACATACTCACAAATATAATAAATCTACTTAGAAGTAAAAACAATCATTCAATTTCGGAAGTTCTTGCTACTCACGTTTACAGTCAAAGATGAAAGCAGATATTCTTGACGTGCATGTTTTCCCTTTATGACAACCTTAATAGCTGACCTTTTGACCGGCACTTGAACGGCGCTTGTACCAGGGCACATCGCGCGCAAAAAGCAAAAACCGGACCAGGAACGGTCACGGTCGGGTTGAGCCGTCTGCACGGAACTGGTAAATTGCATCTTAATTACGCTCGGCGTCGTCATCCTACTGTCGGTATGGGGTTTTATGAGTGATAGCTTTGTGACGGGACAATTGAACTACGCCCAGAACAAATGCGGTTTCGCAGCCGCTGCGCGTAACTTGCGAGGACGTCATCATATCCAGTTTGTCGGAATTGGAGTAGAAAGTATTTCTGGTTAATTCAACGTTAAGCTTTCGGTTGTAGCGAGAACCATGAACAGTTGTCTCCACAGCACGAACAAATCAGCTTTCGTATGCCAGCACGCACATGAACTACGCTGAGAGATGGGTATGTTTCAGTTTGGCGTAATACACCTAAAATACGTTCAAAACAACTTGAAACTTTTAGAAGAGCAATAAGGAGAAGTGTTTGAATTAGAATATAATAATCTCTTTCTTGCTGAAACGAAATCCTTGACAAAAAAATAAGATTAAAAATGCAAGTTTGCCTTTACTGTAAAGCAACAATGCATTTTATAAACGTAGGGTGGTGTTCGTGGGTAGGGCAGGATTAAAAGACCGAAAGATTGAACATTTGTATATTTCAATTATCTGTAAGCAATAAAATAATCTATTTTGGAAATTAGTAAACGGTCCGATTATACGTTTGAGTGAAAAATGTTTTGACCTGCGATCGGCTCAAAAAAGCAACAAAGCTGTTGATTTGAACGAAGGTTTTCAAAAATATTACCCGATGGTAATACCACGAAGAGGCTTCCAACACAAGGGAGCAATACGTGCAATTGAATTGATGTAGCGTTAGCTAAACTTTTTCCAGCAAACACTTTGCATTCAATCTAGTCTCCGTTTACTTTCATTGCTACAGCGATATGACCAATGTTCTCCAACCTGGAAGTTCCGCAGCAGGAAAATCATTTCAGAGGGAAACCGAAACCGCAGAAAGCACGCATCGACAGCCTGCCTGTATTGGAATAAGGCTTGCAGAACTGACAATGCGCCAATGCAGACCATGGTGCGGGCGTTCAGCTCAACTTTAAATATTGTATGTTTCGCTGCAGTCCGAGTGACTTCTTCCTTGGTTGTGAAAATGTGTCTTTATTACTTTTTAGATGGAGTGCTCAACTTGTGCTATAGTTGATTTGAAAGATTGTCGTATGTCACATTTTGTGAGCCCGAAAAGAACAATACAATGGAACTTGTAATTTCGGTCACGTGTTGAAACAATAGTGTGTGAGAAAAAAGGCGTTTTAATGCCAATCGAGACTCTAGGACAGGGGTGTCAAACATATGGCCCGCGGGCCAAATCCGGCCCGTTGCGTGGTTGCATCCGGCCCGCGGGATGATTTTGTAAAATAAAAACTTCTTTGTTTGCTTGAGAAGTCTATCCACTTATACTTCAATAACTGGTGACTGTAGATTTCAATTACTTGCAACCTTAACGTAATTGCTTATATTTTATGGTTTTTCTCTGTTTTTCTCACGTGAAAATTTCCCGTTTTCTGCATATTTCCTTTTGCATGTTCACACCGGTTTGATCTTTCAAACAGGTATGAACATGCAAAAGCTCAAC